>Ga0302320_10002651_pt1 | contig 41812 bp, 38 predicted proteins | sample Bog_T0_3_FD_202130 | JGI IMG/M metagenome (GOLD analysis project Ga0302320, IMG submission 202130) | Peat permafrost microbial communities from Stordalen Mire near Abisko, Sweden - Bog_T0_3 | ecosystem: Environmental > Terrestrial > Soil > Wetlands > Peat | place: Sweden: Abisko, Stordalen Mire... | reverse complement strand
TGTATGTCAGAAAAACACCTCCTCTAAGGAAGGCGGAAAAGTGTTTTTTCTTGACATCCCCTTTTATAGAACCCGGCGGCTGAGGCCGATTATCGAGATGGGGTGGCTTATCGCACACACTGAAAGCGCTGCGCCACCCGGGTAAATATCTGCTCAAAATAAGTCGATGCGGAGGCCGCGGGGGGAAGCGGAGGCGAGGCGGGTGTCGCGGGTGAGGAGAGTGGCGCCGAGTTTTTCGGTCAGGGCGATATAGGCCGCGTCATAGGCGGAAAGATTGTGCCGAAGACTCCAGATATGGGGCAGGAAGACGAAGTGGGGATATCTGGTCATGCGCAGGCTGAGCAGGTCGTCCATTGCCTGATGGGCGCGCTGTGCTGAAAGTTTCGATTCCCGCACCAGCCGGCGCAGAACCTGAACAACCTCAAGATCGAGGAGGTGGGGAGCGTGAAGCGACTCGGCGCGCGCGTAAATTCGTTTCTCGATCCTTTTTCCGTCGGGGGTTTGAAGCAGCCAGTCGATGGCCGCCGAGGCGTCGAGAACGATCACCGCTTGTCGCGCTCTTCCCGGACCAGGCGGGCGGTGTCGAGGGAGAGGTTCACCGGCTTACGCGTGCGCAGGTGAGCGCGCAGTTCGGCCAGCGTGGGGCGTTCGGCGATCTCCTTGATTTCGGCGAGCAGGTAGTCCGATAGGGACAGGCCGGCGAGGGCGGCGCGAGATTTCAGGTGGCGGTGCAGGGCGCCGGGGACATGGCGCAACTGGATCATCGTCGTCTTCGTCTCTGTCTTTGTGCCGGACATGTGGTTAGTATAGTTGCATGTGTGGCACATGTAAAATTGTTTCCAATTGTCTGGCTGGACTTACGCGAAAGCTTTGGAGGCAGAGGCTCCGGCGGTCTCCGCGCCACACGATTCCACCCGGTTTCGCCCCTTATTCTTCGCCTGGTGTAACGCCGCATCGGCTTCCTGCAACGCGACTTTGCCATCCGCAGCGGCTTCTTTGACGACGGCGACCCCGACACTTACGGTGACCGGGATGGTCGATTTTTCCACCACGAACTTTTCGCCTGCGATTTTCGACCGCAAGCGCTCGGCATTCACCAGGGCCTGGTTGAGGGTGCAACTGGGGGCCAGGATCAGAAACTGCGCGCCGCCGAATCGACCCACCGAATCTTTGGGCCGCAGGGGCGAGCCCATTTTCGCAGCCAGCATCTTGATGAGCTGATCTCCCGCCATGTGGCCATGGGTTTCGTTGATGTGTTTGAAGTTGTCGATGTCGGCGATCATCAGGCTCATCTTGTGCCCTTCATTGCGGCAACGCGAGATTTCCTGGCCCAGGATCTCGATGATGGTCGAACGGTTATAAACTCCGGTCAGAAGATCGTGGGTGGCTTGGTGCTCGGTGATTTCGCGGGCGCTGCTTAGACTTCGTTCCAGCCCCAGGATTCGAGCTCCCACCCGCAGCCTCGCGCGCAATTCGGCCGGGTCGAAAGGTTTCTTCAGATAGTCGTCGGCGCCCGCGTCCAGCCCTTGCAGAAGATCCTCTTTTTCTCCCCTGGAAGTGAGCAGCAGCATGTAGGTGTAAGGCTCATGACGGCCAGCGCGCACCGCCTTGATGACTTCCGGACCTTCCAGGCCGGGCATCATCCAGTCGAGGATCGCGAGCTGCGGGGCATTCGCCTTAAGCAACTCGCGCCTGGCCTCGGTTCCGTCAAAAACAATTTCTGGTTGGTAGCCCCACTTGGTGAGCAGGCCGGCGAGCACTTTGCAGGAGATGCGATCGTCATCCGCGATTAGCACTGTGGACATGTTCCTCCCTTAACTGCGTTAAAGACTTCTTCAGCGCTTCCATCTGCCCCTCGAGTTGCTCCAACTGCAGGTCCGAGCCTTCGAGATTCTGCCGGCGTCCCATGTTTTCCAGCGCCAATGCGGTCTGCTCGGCCGCCCGGCCACCGAAGGTGCTCACCGTGCCTTTCAGCTTGTGGGCCGCGGCATCAAGAGCTGCCGGGTCGCGCCTGCCGACCGCCTGCCGGACGTTCAGCAGCAGGGCTTCGCAGTCTTCAAAAAAGGCGGCGATCAGCTCCAGAAGAAGTTGCTCGTCGCCTTCCACGCGGTGCAGCAGTTCGGATTTATCGAAGGCTCCATCCAGTGCCGGGCTCATCGGGCTTTTTTGCGGCTGGGCGATTTTTGCAGGATGGCTGACTGCTGTTTGGTTCCGATCCAACTCCCCGGCGGCTTGGGAATTATCCGGCAGCGAACTTTCATAGGGACTTCCAGGCGAACTGCGGAGCTTGCCAATTCTGGCCAGCACTCCGAGCAATTCCTGGCGCTGCACCGGCTTGGTCAGGTAGTCATCCATGCCAGACTGCAAACAGCGCTCCCGGTCGCCAGCCATGGCGTGCGCCGTCATGGCCACAATCGGGATATGCTTGCCCGTGACCTGCTCCCTCTGGCGAATCTGCCCGGTGGCAGCGAGCCCGTCCAGTTCGGGCATTTGGATGTCCATCAAAATCAAATCGAAATCTCCCGCCGCCCACTGGGCCACGGCTTCCAGGCCGTTTTGCGCCAGCACGACGCGATGTCCAGCTTTCTCCAGCAGCACGATGGCCAACTTTTGGTTGACCGGATTGTCCTCCGCCAAAAGGATGTGGAGGGGGTAGCTGATCGCTTTTTCGCGGTTGGGCGACAACTCTTCTGGTCCTGCGGCATGTGGTTGGCCCAGGGCGTTGCGCATTGCCCGCAGCAGTTCGGAAGACTTCGTGGGCTTGATCAGGCAAGCTACGCCCAGCTGCCGGCAGCGCGCAATCGCTGTGCGCTGATGGGAGGAACTCAGCATGATCATCGGAATGTGCTTCAAATCGGCTTCGGCGCGGACCTGGTCGATGATCTCAAAGCCCCCGATCTCGAACCCGCCGATCTCGAACCCCCCGATCCCGGGCATCTGCTGGTCCACCAGAATCAATCCGTACGAGGGGCCCACGGCCAGGGACTCTTCCAGCTTGCGCAACCCCTCCGCGCCGCTCGAGGCTTCTTGCGGCTGCATGGACCAGCGCTCGCAAGTCTGGCGCAGGATGCTCAAGCTGGTCGGATTGTCGTCGATGATCAGCACCCGCAATCCGCGCACATCCTCGAAGGATGGCGCCGCGTTTGGGGCGCTGGAGGGCGGCGGGGTGAACTTCATGGTGAAGTGGAAAGCCGCTCCGGATCCGGCCGTGCTTTCCACCCAGATTCTGCCTCCCATCAGCGCGACGATCTCTTTCGAGATGGCAAGGCCCAGCCCCGTGCCGCCAAACTTGCGGGTGGTGGAGGCGTCGCCCTGCTCGAAGGCATGGAAGAGCTTGGCCTGAATTTCCGGCGGAATACCCACGCCGCTGTCGCGAACGACAAAGTGCAGTGTGGGAGCTTGAGTATCCGCGACTGGATCGGAGCGCTCCCGGCTGACTTGGATGACCACTTCTCCCTGCTGGGTAAACTTGATGGCGTTGCCCACCAGGTTCAGCAGCACCTGGCGCAGACGCATGGCATCTCCGATGATCTCAAGCGGCACGTCGGGCTCGAGGCTCACGGCCAGTTCGAGGCCTTTCTGGTGGGCAAGAATGCCGATGGTGCTGGTTACCTCGCCGATCAGGTCCTCCAGATTCAGCGGTCCGGGATCGAGTGCAATCTTATTGGCTTCGATCTTCGAAAAGTCCAGAATGTCGTTGATCAGGGTGAGCAGCGTTGTGGCCGAACTCTTCACCATGGCTAAGAAGCCGCGCTGTTCTTCGGTGAGCTCGGTCTCAAGGGTGAGGTCGGTCATGCCGATGATGCCATTCATGGGCGTGCGGATTTCGTGACTCATGTTGGCGAGGAATTCGCTCTTGGCGCGATTGGCGGTCTCCGCCGCCTGCTTGAGCTGCGCGGCCTCATCCAGTTGCTGGCGAATGGTTAAAGTCTGCTGCTCCACCCGCCGGCGCAACACCATCACCCACGCGGAAATCGCCAGGGTCAGCAACCCGGCCAGCGCCAGCACCGCCGCAGCGTGGCTTGCCGTCCACCACGAAGGGCTTGCCAGCACTACTACATCCCCGGGGGAGCGCAGAAGAATGCGAAACGACGAAGGCACCGAAAACCCCGCGCCGGTGGTAGTGTGCGCCGCCGATTGCACCGAGCAGATGCCCGTGATGCGCAATTTTGTTCCGTCTCTCCAATTTGGCGAGAGGCCATTCCCGGGCCGCGCCGGCAGCACCGCGGTGAAAACAAAATTGCCGGACGCCAGCACGATTGTGGGGTCGCGGGCGCTCTCATCCTCTCCAATGAGCTGGCCTTCCAGCGAAACCAGTTCGGCGTCATGAATCCCCTGAAAGGCCTGCTCTGCCGTCACCCTCGTCGGCCTTACCGATTCCCGCCCGCCCGCCGCCCGATAGATGGCGCTCGTCAGCGTGGGCGTGAAGTCTCCAATCACGGGAAAGCCCACCACATCGACCAGTTCTCCGGCGCCCGCCGCGGTCGTCTCTGCCGTCTGGGCGCACAGCCCATGCCCCCCATCCTGAACGCAGAGCATGACGCCCGGCCAAAGCAGGGTGACGCTTCCCCGAATGTGCACGCGGTGATGCAGGGACGGATTCGGGGTGTAACGCAGCAACTGGTCCGCATTCTGCAACGGCAGAGCAAAAGGATCGCTTAGCCCAGGTTCTTCAATATGCACGCACCGCAGGTTCGGGAATACCATGTGTGCTCCAATCATCTGGCCTTGATGATTAAAGGTTGGAGCGACGTTGCCCTGGAGCGTCATTCTGGCGTCGACCAGCCGGTTGTAGTCGGCGTCGGGTTCGCTCACCGTTAAGGCCGTGATTACTCCGTCGCTCAACGCCAGATCCAGAAAAACGTTCTGCCCCACCCTCCGCACCGCGTGGACCACGCCTTCAATTTCCACCCATTGCCCATCCGCCTCGCCGTTCAGCATGTCGGTCAACGTGGCTCGCGGGGGATGGGCCGGCAGTTCCGACTTGCCTACCAGGTGTGCCTCGGTCGCATCCACCACCGGAGCAAAGTCTCCGGCATCGCTCACCCCTGTGATCTCCACCACATCGCCGGCTGCGAAAGGAACCTCGGGGACGGAAGGCAGAACTACAAAGATCCCTCCGGAAGCGTCGGAAACAAAAAACGCCGGGCGCCGTCGATCGATGTAAGGGTCGTAGTATGTGGTCACCTCGCGCAGATGTACCGGATAGTGGCGCTTTGCTTCCTCTACCGTAAGGCTGTGCACGGCGTGTGCCGTGGTGAGGATCGGCAGCGGCGAGGGACCGGGGGTATCAACCTGCGAAAGCGCCGCGCTCGACATCAGCACAGCCCCAAGCAGGGCGCTGGCCGCCGTGAGCCTGCTGGTTCCCGCGCTCGTCTTGGTCATCGAAACATCCGGTGCATAGATTTGCGCTGTCCTGGTCGTAGGAGATCAGGACGAGCCAGTCCGCCGAACCATACTCAACTTCCATCGGCAATTTCGGCACGGAACTCAAATGGGCTTGCGGATTTGCGGCAACAGCCGGTATGGGGGAAGAAATGGTGTCCCCGCACCGGGGTTTTATGCGCGCGATACAGAGACGCGGAAGATTCCGGTGGACTTTTTCTTGGGGGTTGGTTGGGGATCGAGGTTAGGCGCGGGGGGTGAGCCACTCGGGAAGAAGGTGTCGCCGTTCAGAATGTTCTGCACTGCGGGGACCAGGTCGCGCCCGGCCTGGGTTTTGACGACGTAGCCGGAAGCGCCGCCGCTTTCCAGTGCGGCGGCGAGTTCTTTGGATTCGTGCATGGTGAGGATGAGGACGCGGGCATGCTGCTTCATCTGCGCGAGTTCAGCGAGCACTTCCAGGCCGTCTTTGCGGGGCATGCTGATGTCGAGGATGATCAGGTCGGGATGGAGGGATTGAGTTTTCGCGATGGCTTCGAAGCCGTCGGAGGCTTCGCCAACGACTTCCCACTCGGGATGACTGCGCAGAATGAGCAGAACTCCCTGACGGACGACATCGTGGTCGTCCACTACGAGGATACGGTTTGCCAAATGGCCTCCTGTTGCAGGGGCAGAACGGCTTCCACGGTGGTGCCGGAGACGCTGGTGGTAAGACGGAATTGGCCGCCGAGTTCGCGGACGCGTTCGCGCATGCTGGAGATACCGACACCGTCTTGTCCGAATTCGTCTTTTGGCGGGACAGAGTTTGTGGGATCGGGATCTGTAGAACGAGGCTGTAGCGAGCGAGTATCGCCGGAGTGGCCGTTGGCCGGGGCGAATCCGGTTCCGTGATCTTCGATGGTGAGTACGGCCTGATGGTTTTCGACGCGGAAGCGAATCCTCGCGAGCTTGCTTCCGGAATGGCGGTGAATGTTGGTGAGGCTCTCCTGAAGCACGCGGAAGAGAGCGAGCTCCAAAGGCTTGGGCAAGCGGTCAAAATGCGGCGGCATGTCGAGTTCGACTTGGACGCCGCTGCGCTGGGTATAGCCGTCGAGGTACCAGGGGATGGCGGAGGCGAGGCCCATTTCTTCGAGCAGGGGCGGGTGGAGCAGATGAGAAAGGGTGCGAACTTCGGCGGTGCAGCGGTCGATGAGATCGAGCGAATCGCGGAGGGCGCTGGGGGTGGGACCAGACTGCTGCGCGGCGACTTCGCAGGACATTTTGATGGCGGCGAGGTATTGTCCGACGCCGTCGTGGAGTTCGCGGGCGATGCGGCGGCGTTCGCCATCCTGGGCGTTCAACACGCGGTTGGACAGGCGCAAGAGTTCGGCGTTGGCGCGCTCGAGTTGCCGGCGGCGATCTTCGGACAAGTGGGCTGCGGTCACCATGCTGTGGACTTGTGGGATCAATCCAGGCAGGGAGATCGCGGTGACCACGGAAGCGAGGGCGGTGAGCAGTTTGACATCGCCGGCCAGCCAGTAGAGCGGCTTCCAGAGGACGACCACTTCCATGAAATGGGTGAATCCGCAGGCGACGATGAACAGGCCGAAGGCGAGGAACATCCAGCTGAAAGGAACTTCGCGGCGCGTGCGCCACACCAGATAGACCAGAGTGCAGGAGATGGCGACGTAGGAGAGCCAGATGATGGCGTCGCTTCCGACGTGCAAGGCGATCAGTTTCTTATCGAACAGATAGCAGTAGGCGTGGGGGAGGAAGTCGGTGGAAAGAATGCTGCGTAGGGCCGAAGGGATCAGGATCAGGGCACCGGCGGCGAGCGCGACGGCGGCCACGGAGCTGCCGATCACCAGCCTGCGGGTTGCCGCACTCGTAGTTACTTGCATCATGAAACCGGCGTTAACGTCTGACAACCGAACGTCAGATTTTATCTGATGGCTGGGAGCAGCGAATATACTGTGAACGCTGTACGCAACGAAGTTCCTAAGCGCCGTATTCTGTATTGGGACGCGTAATCTCGACGGGCCTGGCGAAGGGCGGGTTCGTCGGGCGGCATAGCGGGAGAGTCGGAACCAGTGATCGCAAGCACCTCACTCATCAGCAGGAACTTATCGAACGGCAATTGGTTGAACCGCAAGCGTACTGCAACGTATTAAACTGCGACTCATTATCAGGGAGCTAAATCATGTTGAACGGAGGGTATTGCCTTGAAGGATGAAACGGCCGATGCAGGATTCAAGAAGGTGTCGCGCGAGGAACTGGTTGGATTATTGAATCAGGACCTGGCGAGGGAATATCAGGCGATCATCGCCTACGTAGTCTATTCGCAAGTATTGAAGGGCGCGGAATACATGAACATTGCGGGCGAACTGGAAAAGCATGCAGCTCAGGAACTGAGCCACGCGCTGATCATCTCGCAACAGATCGATTATCTCGGAGGAATGCCGACAGTGGAACCGAAGAAAGTTCGGACGTCCGAGAAGGCGGAAGAAATGTTGCAGTTCGATCTGGATAACGAAACCGAGACGATTCGCAACTACCGGGAACGCGTGCGGCAGTGTGAGGCCCTGGCAGAATATGCTATGAGCGAACAGATTCGCGAAATTTTGATCGACGAACAGGATCATCAGATCGCGCTGGCAACCGCCTTGGGCAAGAATGTGCCGAATCCGGGGATTGCACGGTAGGACTGCGGGGGTGAGGTGCCAGTTCGTGATTCGCCCGGAACGCACTTATGTGAAACGCGGCGCTCCTCACCGGAATTCTAGCTTGGACGGTTCGGCGTCGGAAGGCCCATTTCTTGCGCGCTAAACCGCGCGAGAAATGGGGCAACCGGATGTTTGGGGTGGTTGTCTTGAAGACGGAGGGTGCGCTGTACTAAGCCTGAAATTCTGAAGCTTCCGGGAAGCGGAGGTTGCACTTGGCTAAGGAGAGCGTGAGCAGTTCTTCGATTTTGGTCTCTTCCACGCCGCGGGACATGGCGATTTCGCTGACCAGGAGGTAACGGGCGCGCTCCAGCATTTTCTTTTCGCGAAAAGAAAGCGGCTTGGCTTGATGAAGGGCGATTAAGCTTTTGAGAACTCCGGCGACCTCGAACAGAGAGCCGGTGCGCATGCGGTCGGAATTTTCCTTGAAACGGTCCTTCCAGTCGGCGGTGCTGAGGTCGTCGAAGACCGAGAGAAAGTCCAGAATTTTCTGCACCTCGCCATTGCGCACCACCCGCCGGATGCCTACGCTGCCCACGTTATTGCAGGGCACCATCACCTTGAGGCTGCTGGCTTTTATGTTGAGAAGGTAGAACTTTTCGACTGTGGCGCCGACGGATCGGCTGCTGATCTGCTCAATGACCCCCACACCATGGTTGGGATAAACGACCTTGTCCCCGATGTGAAAATTCAAATCGCCGTTCATAAAAGAGTCCCCGGGCTGGAAACGGGTGACGGAAGGAGACGTTGTCTTTACTATAAACATACTATCCCGAATCGGAACTAAAAGCAAGGAGCTTGGGTGATGGGAGCAAGATCCGCAGGCTCGGCGAGGCCGGGAACTGAACTCGTTATAACCCGTAAGTAACTGCTAAACCTGCGTTTGGATGCTGTGATTTGACGACGTGTGGTGCGTTGGTGACCAGCGAACGTCGTCGCGCTACTATAATCGCGACGTGACTCCCAAACCCATTGGCAGAGTACTTGGTCTGGATGTGGGGTCGAGGAGAATTGGGATTGCGGTTTCGGACCCGCTCGGCATTACGGCGCAGGGATTGGATACGCTGCAGCGGCGCAACAAGCGGCAGGACCTGGCGGCCTTGGAGCGGGTGATTCGGGAATATCAGGTGACGGAGATTGTTGTCGGCTTGCCGCTGCGCATGAGCGGCGACGAAGGCACGCAATCGGACAAAATGCAGGTTTTTGCCGAGGATCTGCGGAAGCGCTTTCGGCTGCCCGTGCATTTATGGGATGAGCGGCTGACCTCGGCGGAGGCGAATCGCCTCCTGCGGGAAACGGAATTATCGATCGAGAAGCGGGCAAAGGCGGTCGACCGGATGGCGGCCATCCTCATCCTGCAGGGATGGATGGAAGGCAGCCGTCATACGTCTCTTGATTCGTCGCCTCACATTGACCCTCCGGATGAACCGGGACCGTAGCGCAGGGTACTCAAGTTATGTCCTCTGGTTACGTGGCGCTCCTTGGTGCGACCGCTTCGTCGCCGCTTACAAGTACGGATTGAGATGGGGAAGCGCGGGCTCCATTGACCAATGCTCCGTTCAAAAGTTGTCCGATGCGGGCAGTCTTAACTAGGAAGGATTTCGCCTGTTGGTCTTCCACAAAACCTAAATGCCCCGCCAGATTGATCTGGGTTTCGATCTCGAACAAGAATTCTTGAAAGAGGCCGACGAAGAGCCTGAGTTGTTTGTTGGAGGATCGTCCTTTATCTTCCGCGATCATACTGAGAACGGAAACCGCGGCCTTTCGCAGAGGAACGGTTAATACGCCAGTTTCCTCCTTGGGGAATGTCCTGGTGAGGCGATAGACGTCTTCCGCAATGTCGATGGCTGCTCTCCAGGCTTCCGCGCGTGTGTAGTTCCCCGGCATCGAGAATTCTCCTTTGGATCCGGCCTTGGAATCACAGTAGGCGTGCGTGACGACAAACCCGGTGACGGGCGTCACAAGAACTCCAGTTTCGACTGTGAATTAGACCTTTTTGGGAATCGACGGAAGCATGGCGCGCTTACTTCCCGCGCATCGCCTTGCGATAGATGGCCACGTTCTGGTTGTGCTCTTCGATGGTGCGGGCAAAGCGGTGATGTCCGGCGGCGTCGGCTACGAAATAATAATAATCGGACGTCGCGGGACGAATCGCGGCTTCGAGAGCGCTCTTGCCCGGATTGGCGATAGGGCCGGGCGGCAGGCCGACGTGCTTGTAGGTGTTGTAGGGTGAATTGAATTGCATGTCGTCGTGATGCAGGGCGCCGGTGTAGATGCCAGCCAGGAGTTCGGCATAGATGATGCTGGGATCGGCGTCGAGGGCGATGTTTTTCGCGAGCCGGTTGTAGTAGACGCTGGCCACCAGCGGGCGTTCTTCGGGGACGGAAGTTTCTTTCTCGATGATCGAGGCCATGGTGACCGTAAGCTGCATGGGGGCCGTTGACGTTGAAATCAATCCGATCTCTTTGGTCACTTGCCGAAATTGCTTAACCATCGCTGCCGCGATTTCGTGCATGGTCATCATGCGGCTAAACTCGTAAGTATCCGGAAAGAGATAGCCTTCCAGAGATTTTGCTCCGGGAACGAGGTCGGAGATTAGAGACGTATCCGATTGCGCGACCTTCAAGAAATCCTCGGCCGGACCCAGCCCCGCAGCTTCCACCGCCCGCGCGATATCGAACATGGTGAAGCCTTCGGGAACGACGACGGTGCGGAAGTAGACGTCGCCGCGAGCCAGGCGCCGCTCCACGTCGAGCGTGTTCGCCGGTTTCTCGAAAAGATATTCTCCGGCTTTCAGCGAGTGGCCATTATGCAGGTAGTGCCATAGGATGAAGGCGTCTTCGCTGCGGATGATTCCGCTCTTTTTGAGTTCAGCGGCAATGCGGCGCGTGGAGTATCCGGGGTGCAACAGAACAAATGTTTGCGCGAAAGGTTCGATCGGGACCAGCAGCGCCCAGGCCAGCCAGGCTGCCGCAGTGAGAGCGGCGATCACGATCAGCCAGAAAAACGTTCGCACGATGAGAATAGTGTAGATGATGCGTGTCTGCTGATTGTGTGCGCGGCGCAGTTCCGTGCTGGTGGACATTGACAAGGCGGGTTCGCATGGCGGGGGCTGTGCTTGTAACTTGCAAAGTCAAGGTCAAAGGCAGCGTACAGGAGTGTCCGCTCCACACAAGTCCTGCGAGTTTGTGCACCCTTTCGGTCGCGCTATACTCAAATGTTCTGGAGATCATCTAAGCCTTCATGAGAAGTAGCTCGCGCGTTTGGAACCTGATCGTGCTTTTTGCCATCTTGCCGACCACGGCTTGTCTGCTGCATACCCGGCCGGTGGAGGAGACCTACTCGAAGGTTCCTCTGAAGACGGCGTCGCAGGCGGAGTTGATCGAGTCGATCAACCGGCAGGCGCAGAAGATTCAGTCGCTGCAAGCCACCGTGGATATCGATACCTCGGTGGGCGGCGCGAAAAAAGGCCACGTCACCGATTACAAAGAAATTCGCGGCTATGTTCTGGCGCGAAAACCCGCCATGCTGCACATGATCGGCTTGTTGCCGATCGTACGAACCACGGCCTTTGACATGGTGAGCGACGGCCGCGAATTCAAGCTGTGGATTCCTCCCAAGAATCGTTTTGTCGTGGGCAGCAATACGGTGCAGACGCACGACACGGATCAGCCGATGGAGAGCATCCGTCCGCAGGAGATTTATGATGCGCTGCTGATTCGTCCCATTGACCCGGAGACGGAGATCGCAGTGCTCGAAAATAACTACGATATTCTGCACGACGCCAAGGGGCATCGGGTTTTGCAGGACGATTATGAGTTGATTGTGATTCGCAAAACGGGAGCGAACGGCGGGGTGCTGTCGCGAAAAATCGTCTTCAGCCGCACCGATCTGCAACCGCACCGGCAGTATCTCTACGACGACAAGGCCGTTTTAGTTACGGACGCGCGCTATGCCGATTACAAAGAATATGACGGCGTCAATTTTCCGTCGCGGATCGAGATTGCGCGCCCGCAGGAAGAGTACGACATCACGCTCAACATGCTGAAGCTGGAAATCAACAAGCCGCTGCGGGACGACCAGTTTTCGCTGCAGCAGCCGGCGGGAGCGGAAGTAGTAAATCTGAATAAGCCGCAACAGCCGCAGTCGAGCGCGATTATGCCGCCATCGAGCAGCAAGTAGCAAGTGGCAATTGGCCGTTAGCGGCGGCGTTCTTAGCTGGCGAATGTTGGGCCGAAGAGAATCTTGAGCGCTAATGGCTAACTGCTAATTGCTAGCTGCATGCGCTTCGTCGCAAACTCCCCATGATCAACAAAATGGTTGTCGCCAATCTAATCCAGCGGCCGATGCGCTCGCTGATCAGCGTCAGCGCGGTGGCGCTGGAGGTGATTCTGATTCTGCTGATCGTGTCTTTTTTCTATGGGCAGCTGAATGGATCGAAGGCCAGCCAGTTGGGCGTGGGCGCCGACGTGCTGGTGCAGCCCCCGGGTTCGTCGAACCTGGTGGGTGTGACCGGCGCACCCATGCCGCTGAAGGTTGGCGATAAGCTGCGGGGCTTGCCGCACGTTGCGGTCACGGCGCCGGTCATCTGGGATTTGACCACCAAGCCCACGCTCGAAATAATCTACGGCATCGACATCGATAGCTACAACAGCATTCCGCCATCTTTTCAATTTCTTTCCGGAGGCCCGTTTCAAGGGCCTTACGACGTGATCGTGGACGACTATTACGCGAGCGGAAAAGGAGCGAAAGTCGGTGACTCGCTTTTGCTGCTCAATCATACTTTCCGGATTTGCGGCATCGTGCAGCATGGCAAGGGTGCGCGGAAATTTGTGCCGCTCGCCACCATGCAGGACTTGATTGGCGCCCCCGGGCACGCCTCAGTGTTTTACGTGAAGGCCGACGATTCCGCGAACGTCGCGACAGTGGTCGATGAGATCAAGCAGGTTCCGGGAATGGAAAATTACTCCGTGCTCTCGATGCAGGAGTGGCAGTCGATGATGACTCCGGAAAATTTGCCGGGCTTCGCGACCTCGATTCGGATTGTGATCGCGATCTCGATGATCATCGGATTTCTGGTGATCTTTCAGTCGATGTATACCGCGGTGATGGAACGGACCCGTGAGATTGGCATTCTGAAATCGTTGGGGGCGTCGAAGCTTTACATTGTGAATGTTGTGCTGCGCGAAACCGCGCTGCTGGCGGTGGTGGGGATTGTTGTCGGCACCATTGTAAGCCTGTTGGCCCGGCATGCCATTCTTTATGAGAAGCCGACGCTGCGGCTTTTCTGGAGCGCCGAGTGGGTGATGCGGGCGACAGTGATTGCGCTGACAGGCGCGCTGCTGGGCGCGTTGTATCCCGCCTATAAAGCGGCGCAGAAGGATCCGATTGATGCGCTGGCGTATGAATAGCGAGTTAAGCGTAATCAATCTATGCGGTCCTAAGGAACCTGGATGAGTTTCAGGAACACGTGGCCCGGGTTCGCGAGGGAGAACGTCCAGCTGCAAGCCGACAGGCATCCTCCGAGGCCTTGCCGGGCGGGATTATTTCTGCCGACGAAGTTTGTCATTACTGAACAGTTGTCCCCAGGCTGGCACTCGCCGCGACGAATTTTTTGTAAAGTCTGAGTTTTACGATAAACCGCTTTTTGGGTTGCGTCCTTGCTCATTTCGTGGCGCACCCGCCGATCTGCAAAAAGGGCATCCAGCGATAAAACGGCACCGCCAGCGAATCCCAGCGTCAATGCGGCGACTTCCAGAAAGTTTGACATCGGCATGCTTCGAAAAAGCCTGAAGTTGAAAGCCTGAGGATGACCTTGAGCACGACAATGGTCGATACGCATGATTCTCCTGAATAATGGTTGGTTGATCAATATTCGTTGGAATCAAATTTGTTAACTCACCGTTGACAATCGTTCGCGCCCTACGGTATCTTTAAAGCTTTGGGAAGTCTCGCGGTTGCCCGCCTGATGGTCTGGCGTCCTCGCCGGGGAATCAACGAGCGGTCTTCTTCGTTATTTTCAATCGCGTTCTTTCAATCGCGGTTCGCTATTTTTTCAATCTGGGAGAGTTCTGATGTCAACCTATTTCCCTTCACCGGGGGAAATCGTGCGCAAGTGGTACGTCGTGGATGCCGATGGTCAGATACTGGGCCGTCTCGCCTCGCAGGTGGCGCGCGTCCTCATGGGCAAAGAGAATCCGCAATACACGCCCTTTCTTGACACCGGCGATCATGTGATCGTCATCAACGCCGAGAAGGTGAAGACCACCGGCGTGAAATCGGAGCAGAAGCAGTATCACCATTACACCGGTTATCCGGGTGGTCTGCGCACCGAGGATTATCGCAAACGTCTGGCGCGCAAGCCGGAACGGATCATTGAAGACGCAGTGCGGCGCATGCTGCCGAAGAACAAGCTGGCGGCGCACATGCTGTCCAAGTTGCAGGTTTACAAGGGCGATAAGCATCCGCACGAAGCGCAGAAGCCGCAGGATTTGAAGTTGGAAGTGCGGGCGTAGCGAGTGCGAGAGTAGTTGAGTGGGAGATCCTTCGCTCCGCCTGAAAAACGGCTGCGATCAGGATGACAAGGCATCTGATCGAACGAGAGATGAATAAGCGCGGCTTCTTGGAGTAGCTAGAAGCTAGCAGCTAGGAGCTAGAAGCTAAATGGCTGAATTAGTTCAGTACTACGGAACAGGACGACGGAAGCGGGCGATTGCGCGCGTGTATCTGCGCCCAGGCAGCGGGGATTTCAAGGTGAACGGCCGCGAGTTCGAGGAGTATTTTGTGACTCCGGCGCAGCGCTCGGCGGCGAAGGCGCCGCTCGCATCTACGGATACCGCGGCTTCCTTCAATATTGTTGCCAGTGTTCTCGGCGGCGGTGTGCGCGGCCAGGCTGACGCGGTGAAGCTGGGCATTGCACGAGCTCTGATGGAGTTCAACGCCGAGCTGCGCGGCAAGATGAAAGCCGAGGGACTGGTGACTCGCGATTCGCGCGGCAAGGAACGCAAGAAGTACGGCCAGAAGGGCGCGAGGAAGAGATTCCAGTTCAGCAAGCGATAAAGCAGGTTCCTCACCGCGCCTTCGGCCCGGTTCGGAATGACAAAGTTTTTTGGTGCGAAACGAAATGTTGCTGATGTGAGCTTTTGGCTAAGGGCTAACGGCTAATTGCTAAAAGCTGGTTTCACGGTGTTCAATTCATCCTGTGCCTCGCGGCGCGGGGCGGGAATGGCAATCGGAGAGTTTTTCCGGTTTCAGCGGTCAGTACCCGGTGGTTTCTAACTGAGAACCGGCAACTGAGAACTGAGAACTGACTTCCGATGCAGACTAAATAAGGAGGTTCATTGGCTACTATCACCATGAAGGAGTTGCTCGAAGCGGGAGTTCACTTCGGGCATCAAACGAAGCGCTGGAATCCCAAGATGAAGGAATACATCTTCGGAGAGCGCAATGGGATTTACATCATCGATTTGCAGAAGACGCTGAAGATGTTCAAAGAGGCGTCGCGATTTGTGCAGGAATTGGCGGCCGACGGCAAAATTGTGCTGTTCGTGGGAACCAAGCGCCAGGCGCAGGACGCCATCGCCGAAGAGGCGACGAAGTGCGGCGGCTTTTACATCAATCAGCGCTGGCTGGGCGGACTGCTCACCAATTGGGTGACGGTGCAGAAGTCGGTCAAGCGGCTGAAGGAGCTCGACGAGATGGCCACGGATGGCCGCTACGAGCTGCTGCCGAAAAAAGAAGTGATCAAGCTGGAGCGCGAGCGCAAGCACTTGCAGGCCAACCTGGCGGGCATCAAGAACATGAGCCGGTTGCCGGACGCGATCTTCGTCATCGATTCGAACAAAGAACAGATTGCGGTGCGCGAAGCCCGCAAGCTGGGCATTCCGGTGGTTGCGGTAGTCGATACGAACTGCGATCCCAGTGAAGTCGATTACGTCATTCCGGGCAACGACGACGCTCTGCGCGCGATCCGGTTATTCACCTCGAAGATTTCGGAATCGATCGCCGAGGGCGCGCAGTTGATGAGCGATAAGCAAATCGCCGACATGACCGCGGCCACCGAGCAGGCGCAGGCGAAAGAAGCGCGTCAGCTGGAAGACGCTGCCGCGGAACTTCAGATACGCGAGCAGGCAGCGGCCGCAGCTTCCGATCTGGCGGACATTGGCGAAGACATCAGCATGGAAGAAGTGCTCGGTCCGGGAACGTTGAAGAAGCCTGTGGCCAACGAAGAAGTGGAAGCCGACCTTCCCCACGTGGAGAGCCAGACGGTTTAGAATTGTCGTTGGTCGTTAGCCGCTGGTCGTTGGCGAAAGACAAAAACCGGGCATTTGTTATCAGACCCGCGCGGGTCGTCCGGCGCGGGTCAAAGTTTGTTAGAGGAGCAATTAGCAGCGAGCCGTTAGCGTTTAGCCAGTGGAGTTTTGCGGCAACCTTAACCTTAAAGGTGAAACGGTAGCTGCTAACGGCTAATTGCCAACTGCTAACGCCCAAATCGAGCACGAACAAAAAAAGGATTTTCATTCATGAGCACTACTTCTGTGAACATTTCCGCTACGCAAGTAAAAGATCTCCGGGAGAAAACCGGGGCTCCCATGATGGATTGCAAACAGGCCCTGACCGAAGCCAAGGGTGATATGGAGCAGGCGGTGGTGATCCTGCGCAAGAAAGGCGTGTCGGTGGCGGCCAAGAAGGCGGCGCGCGTGACTAGTGAAGGCGCGGTGACCAGCTACATACATGCCGGCGGCAAGATCGGTGTGCTACTGGAAGTGAATTGCGAAAGCGATTTCGTGGCGCGCACGGACGACTTCAAGGAACTGACGCACGATATCGCCATGCACATCGCAGCCAGCGATCCAAAATTTGTGCGCAAGGAAGATGTGACCAAGGCCGATTTCGACCGCGAGAAAGAAATCTATATTGCGCAAGCGGTTGCCTCTGGCAAGCCGCAGAACATTGCGGAGAAAATGGTCGCGGGCAAAATGGAAAAGTTCTATGAGGAGGTCTGCCTGCTGGAGCAGCCCTTCATCAAGGACCAGACCATGTCGATCGCGCAACTGATCGCGGCGAAAATCGGCAAGCTGGGCGAGAACATCAGCGTGCGTCGCTTCGCTCGCTTTAAGGTTGGCGACGCGGGCGAGACCATCGCGATCACCAAGCCCACAGAACAGAAAGCGGAGTAATTCAACGGCACCCGCGAGGGTGCCATTTTTGCGTTGATTCACGCGAGATCCGGGCGGTATGCCGGCGCGGCAAACCTACATGACCTCTTCCACCCCTGCCTTCAAACGCGTTCTGCTCAAGCTTTCCGGTGAGGCTCTGGCCGCCAATCAGGGCTTCGGGGTGGATACCAATCGCATTCACGAAGTCGCCGCCGAATTGGCCGACGTGCACACGCTCGGCGTTCAACTGGCGATTGTAGTCGGCGGGGGGAATTTTTTCCGCGGCGTAGCCGACCAGGCCAAAGACATGGATCGCGTCTCCGCCGACCACATGGGAATGCTGGCCACGGTGATCAATGCCCTGGCTCTTCAGGATGCCCTCGAAAAACAAAATGTCTATACCAGGGTGCAGACCGCGATCGAAATGAATCAGGTAGCCGAGCCGTTCATCCGGCGGCGCGCCATCCGCCATCTGGAAAAAGGCCGCGTCGTCATCTTTGCCGGCGGCACCGGCAATCCTTACTTCTCCACCGATACCGCGGCCTCGCTGCGCGCCATGGAAATCAAAGCCGACGCAATTCTTAAAGCCACCAAGGTGGATGGCATTTACGACGCCGATCCCATGAAGGTGAAAGACGCCAAGAAGTTTGCTGACATCACCTACATGGAAGTTCTTCGGCTGGGCCTGAAAGTAATGGATTCCACCGCTATCAGCCTGTGCAAGGACAACAATCTTCCCATCATCGTTTTCAACTTGAATCAGCACGGAAACATTCGTCGCGTAGTGAGCGGAGAAAAGATTGGATCGCGGGTGAGTGCGTAGTAGTGGCGTAGGTCCAGCATTTATAACAAGATTAGGAATATTATCCGCCCAGCATAACTTTCATAATTTTCGAACAATTCATGGTTCGGCATCACTCTTCGCAGCTACGGTTTATAATTCAGCGTTTTGATACTCTAACTTTTTACGGAGCTGTTCAAGATGGCGCAAGCATCCATGGCCGCGATTCCTGGCCTGAAAGAAACCTACGTACAACTAAAGACGCGCATGGAAAAGGCGGTCGAAGACTTTCGCAAGGCGATGGCCGCCACCCGCACCGGACGCGCCTCGATTCACATGCTCGACGGCGTCACCGTCGATTACTACGGCTCGCAGATGCCGCTGAATCAGATCGCGCAAGTGCACGCGCCCGAGCCGCAGATGATCACGGTGCAGCCCTTTGACGCTTCACAAGTGGGCGCCATTGAGAAAGCCATTCGCACCGCGGAGCTCGGCTTGAACCCGATGAACGACGGAAAATTAATCCGCGTGCCCGTCCCATCGCTCACCCAGGAGCGTCGCCAGGACATGGTGAAGCATCTGCATAAAGTCCTCGAAGAACACCGCACCGCCGTGCGCAACATCCGCCGCGACGGCAACGATGCCATCAAGAAAGCCAGCAAGGACAAGAAAATTACCGAGGACGATGAGAAGCGCTCGCTCGAAGAAATACAAAAGCTCACTGACGACGAAATCAAGAAGATGGAAGAGATGAGCAAAATGAAAGAGAAAGAAGTCTTGGAGATCAAGTAGTTTTTTATGGTTCGACGCCTGTCGATGCCAGATTTGATCGCTCCGTTTACGCCACTATCAAAACTTTTGTACATGTCCTTCGAAGCAATGCTATCCAAGGCGTGCCTCTAACGCCCTAGTTTCAGTCAGATAGCGGCCTGTGATGTCCGGAAGTGCGGCTCCGTAACTTGACCGCAAGTTACGCGACATCCTTCCAACCCGCGTGTTCCCATCTACGTGAAGCAATCGCGGCTCCCCCAAGGACCTTCACAACAATCTTCCGATAGGAGTTTTGCTATGAAAAGAATTCTTGGGATTACCCTCTTGCTCGCGCTTTCGCTGCTGGCGGTGGGCTGCAGTTCTTCGTCAACCTCGTCCACTTCACCGACCGCCCCTCAGGCGCAGCCGGGGGCCGTTTTCGTGACCGGCGAAGATGCCCCGCTGGCGTCGGTGGTCGGCTTCCAGGTCACCATCAACTCGATCACGCTCACCGGCCAGAACAATTCGCCCCAAGTGTTATCGACTCCCACAACGGTTGATTTCGCGCGGCTCCTGGGCCTGCGATCGCCTCTTGGCTTTAATTCTGTCGCCGCCGATACCTACACGGGCGCAACATTTTCGCTTTCGACTCCTGTGATTTCTTACGTGGACATGACGCAGAATCCACCCGCCCTGAGCACCATCAACGGCCAGTTCAGTCCGACCACCAGTTCGGCCACGCAGACCACCGTGACCGTGAATTTTCCTTCTCCCATGGTGGTCGGCAGCAACGGTCTGGCGGGACTGAAAATGCACTTCGACATCCGCCAATCGCTGGCGGTTGACGGTAACGGCCAGGTCACCGGCGCCGTGAATCCGACAATTTACGCGAGTGCCGTGCAAGCCGGTTCGTCCGACGGACAGATTACCGATCTTACCGGCGGACTGGTTTCAGTGAATGCCGCAATGAATTCCTTCGTGATCCAGGGACCCTACGGTCACCAGTTAACCATTGAGACCAGCAGCAGCACGCAATTCAACAGCGGATGGAACATCAACAACCTCGCAACCCCGGCGTTCATCGGCGTGCAGGGAGCGTATCAAGCCGATGGCAGCCTGATCGCTACCAACGTGGAAGTGATCACCGAGTCGCCGTCATTCCTCTCCGGCCGCGTCCTGGCAGTGAATCCAACCTCGGGACCGGTGCAGCAAATCACGCTCTGGGTGGGCGAGACCAGCGCCGATCTGGTCAGCGACATCGACACCATTCAGACCATCGATGTCAGCGCCGTCACGCAGTATGACATGTGCTTCTTCGACAATCTGTTCACCAACGCTCTGTTCAACGATTCCTCGGTGATCGTCGGCCAACGCATCTTCATCGGCGGCAGTTACTCGAACAGCGTGTTCACGCCGCAGATGATCTCACTTCGTTTTCAGGGTGTTTACGGCATGCTCACGCAAGGCAGCGTGAACATCCTCAGCGGTAACCTGGGAACCTTCCAACTGCAGAACAACGGGCTGATCGGATATTCCCTGGGCGGCGCGCCGCTGACCGTCGGGACCGGCAACGGCACGCTGTTCGTCGACACCACCGGCCTGAGCGCGCTGCAATCCGGCGGTTCGATTCCCTTGGTCGCGGGTGGGCTGCTGTTCGTGAACCCACTCACCAGTACGCCGGTGATGGCCGCGGCAGTTGTCGCCGATCCACCACAACAGCAATAGAGAACCTATAACAAAGCAGAACCTAAACGAGCGGCCGCGAGGCCGCTCGTGTTTCTCTCATTAGGTTTTCTCTGTCGCCCTTTCCTCATTTCCTTCGTTGCCGGTTCCACATCACCCACGGAATCTTCCGTACTTCAGAAAAACTTTTCGATCTGGGCAACTCCGCGGCGTTTTATTCCGTCTTGGTTGAAGTGGAGTCAACCAACTCCGTTCCATGAGCGAGCAATCACGAAGCTAACATTCATGAAGCCAACAATTAAGAGTGGCAACTTGGACGCTTTCTCTCTTGCTGCCGTATAATTGGCGTTTTCCCACATCCCTGAGGCTGAGGTCGTTGCGATTCATTTTCGCGTTCATACGGACATTGTTGTGCCCGATAACGGCTGTGGCCCTTTCGGCTCCGCACACACTCTAGACTCCCACTTCGCGCGCCTTCGTAGCCGCGTGACCGGCTGCGCCTGGGCTTTGGGAGTTGTGCTGGCGATTTTTCTTGCCTCGGCAAGTTGGGCGCAGACCGAGATCATTTCGGAAATCAATGTCCAGGGCAACCGCAGAATTCCCGCCGAGACCATCAAGGCCCGCATCTTCACCCACCCTGGCGATATCTATGATCCCGCCGCGCTGGAGCGCGATTTCAACGCGCTCTGGAACACCGGCTATTTTGAGGACATCCGCTTCTCCCGCGAGGAAACGCCCAAGGGCGGCTGGCGTTTGATCATCCAGGTCAAGGAAAAGCCCACCATCCGCGAGATCAACTACACCGGCCTCAGTTCCGTCTCCACCAGCGACGTGCTCGATCGCTTCAAAGAAGCGAAGGTCGGATTGTCGGTGGAAAGTCAATACGATCCCACCAAGCTGAAGAAAGCGGAAGTTACGATCAAAGGCCTGCTCGCCGAGCATGGACGCCAGTTCGCGACCATTCGCACCGAGATACGCCAGATTCCTCCTGCCGCCGTTGGCATCACTTTCGTCGTAAAAGAAGGCCCGAAAGTAAAAGTGGGCAAGATCAAATTTGAAGGCAACAAGAACGTCAAGACGCGAATCCTTCGCTACTCGATGAAAAACTTGCGGCCCATCGGTGTTCCTCATTCCATTTTCCTGGAAAACCTTTTCGCCCGGACCTATGACGCCACCAAACTGGACGAAGACACCGAGCGCGTGCGCAACGAATATCAGAATCGCGGATACTTCAAAGTGATCGTCAATGAGCCCAAGACTCAGACTCACGACACCGGCCACCAGGGGCCGCACATTCCGCTCCTGCAAGCCGGTCCCGGAAAGGCCGTCGATATTACCTTGCCCATCGAAGAAGGCGATCGTTACACGCTCGGCGGCATTAATTTTAAGAACAACAAAGCCGTGACCAACACCAAGGCTCTGCGAGCGCTGTTCCCCATCAAAGATGGAGACGTTTTTAGTAAAGATAAAGTCGCCAAAGGTTTGGAAAATATGCGGAAAGCCTACGGCCAGCAGGGCTACATCAATTTCACTCCCGTGCCCGAGACGCGATTCGACGACGACAAGAAACAAATTTTCCTCGACATCGACGTTGATGAAGGCAAGCAGTTCTATGTTCGCCGCATCGAATTTCAGGGCAACACCACCACGCGCGACAAGGTAATTCGCCGCGAGATCGCTCTCGAAGAAGGCAACGTCTACAATTCGCACCTCTGGGAATTGAGCTTGCTCCGTCTCAATCAGCTGGGATATTTCGACCAGCTCAAGCCCGACGACCCCAACGTTACCGACCGTAAACTGGATGAGAAAGATGGCCTGGTCGACCTCACGCTCAAGGTCCACGAAAAAGGAAAGAACAGCATCGGCCTGAACGGCGGCATCAGCGGACTCGAAGGCGCCTTCGTCGGTATCAACTACGCGACCAACAATTTCCTTGGCCTGGGCGAGACTCTTCAGGTGCAGGCCAGCCTCGGCAACCTGGCGCGCAGCGTGCGTTTCGGATTCACTCAGCCTTACCTGTTCGACCGCCCCTTGCAATTCGGATTCAACGTCTACGTGAATCGCGTCAGTTACAATCAGGCGCGCCAGCTTTCGATTTTTCGCCAGCAGACTTTGAATCTGCCCAACACGGTGCTGCAAAACTTGCAGAACTACACCCAATCGAGCGCGGGCTTCACCACCTCGCTGAGTTATCCGCTGCGCCACTCTTTCAAGCGCGTTGGCATTACCTATTCCTTCGATCGTTCCTCGCTTCTTGCTCTGAGTTCGGCTTCGAAAAACCTGTTCGAGTATCTCGCCTTCCGCGGTATCTCCGGCCCCAACGCTCTCGAAGGAATCATCACCAGCAAGATTTTTCCCAACTTTTCCTTCAATACCATCGACAGTCCGATCTCGCCCCACAAAGGCAAGCAGTTCACCGTGGGCGCGGAGTTCGCGGGCATCGGCGGCACGGTCCGTTCCATCCGTCCCATCGTGCAGTACAAGCGATTTATTCCCGTGCAGAACCGCCGCAATGCCTTGGGCTTCAACTTCCAGGGATCTTTCATCAGCGGCTATGGCGGCTTGGTGGCTCCGCCCTTCCAGCGCTCTTACCTGGGCGGCGAAAACGATATTCGCGGTTTCGACATTCGCTCCGTATCGCCCGTAGCGTTCCTTCCCAACGTCGGTTCCATCACCTTGACCAACCCCGACGGCACTCCAGTCCTGAAGAATCCGCAGAACCCTCTGCTCGGAAATTTAACCATTCCGATTCCGGTGGATCAGATCACATTCCCCGGCGGCGACCTCAGTCTGGTCACCAACTTCGAATACCGTATTACGATTTACGGTCCCGTTGCCATCGCTCCATTTATGGACGCAGGCATCGATCCCGCGCTCCGCCCGTCGCAATTGCAGATCGCTTCGCAACAATACGATACCGTCATCAGCCAGGCCTTCGGTTGCCCCGCGCTCGACCCCGCGACCTCCACCCCAACCGGCACGGGCTGCACTCCCGGCAGCGTGCTGAATCCCCCGCCCTCGAACCGTCTGCAGATTCTAGGATCCACCAACTGGAAACCGCGAATGTCCACCGGCCTCGAACTCCAGATGTTCCTCCCGGTCATCAACGCGCCATTCCGCATCTACTGGGCCTACAACCCGCTCCGACTGGACAACGTAGCCACTCCCCCCATTCCCATCACCACCGCGATGTTCCCCCATACCTGCGGCCCCAGCGGCTGCTTCTTAACCTCCGCCGGAAATTACACCTATCACCTTGCGGTAAACGAATACGCCCCAACCTTCCTCCTGCGGGAGCCCCGCAAAACTTTCCGCTTCACAGTAGCGACCACGTTCTAATTAAGATTTCACAAGGTAGCGAGTTCCGTCTTTGCGAACTTTGCGGCCGCTCTTAGCGACCTTCGCGGTTCGAGGTGTGTGGGGACAGCTGTCTCTGATTCACGGCAAACTGCAGCAACTTTTAAGCCCGACGCCGGTTTGACGCGCCCTACGCCGCTCTCTATAATTGCATCGATCCACACCATTGCAGAAAGCTGACCAAGGGTGGACGACACGTCCGCAACCCCGGCGTGTGATGCTGGCAAATCGACAGTGTGCCTTCCCAGCGTTGCCTGATTAAGAGGGTAAATCTGAGTTTATTTCGGAGACTGTCTCCGGAATCACGTTGCAAGGAGTTTGAACGATCCAATGAGTTTAAGCTATCGAATGACAAGCAAGCTTGTGCGGTCTTTCCTGGCGATTGCGGTTTTCTCGATGATCTCCGTCACGATGATCTCCGCTTTTGCCCAAACCAGCAGCGCGACGGCCCCAGCAGACGGCGCCGCGGCTTCGCCTGCAGCTTCCCCAGCGCCTTCGGCCCCCGTGGTCACCGGTACCGGCAGCAAACTGGGGACCATCAATATTGAACAGGCGGTGATGGGTTCCAACGAAGGCCAACGCGATTTTGACGCCCTGAAAAAGAAACTGGAGCCCAAGCAAAACGAACTCAAGGCGCAAAACGACGAACTGGAAAGTTTGCAGAAACAGTTGCAGACCCAGGGCGACAAACTGAACGAAGACGCCCGCGCCACGCTCGTCAAACAGATTGAGACGAAAAAGAAATCATTCGACCGTTCCGTGCAGGATGCTCAGGAAGATTTTCAAAATCAGCAGAAAGAAATCTTCCAGCGCATCCTGCAGAAAATGGCTCCGGTCATCGTGAAGCACGCGCAGGAAGGCGGCTTCGCCATGGTGATGGACACCTCGAATCCGTGGCCGCAAAGCCCGCTGCTGTGGTATGGCGATCAGGGGGATATCACCAAGGCCGTGATCGACATTTACAACGCGCAGTCCGGCGTAGCGGCGCCGACCGCGGCTGGCGCCTCCACCAAGCCCGCGACCCCGCGTCCCGCGGCTCCCAAGTCGACCACTCCACCTAAGTAATTTTGGCGACACCGCAAGTGTCGCAAATGTTCCCGAAGGCCGCGCCCGTCGCGGCCTTTTTTCTTTCTCTAAATTACCTTCATCGCGAACTTTTCCCCCAGCTTCCGGTGTCCTTAGCAGTAATCGAAGTCCACTGTTAAAGAGGTCGCCATGTTCAAAAGATCGAGCCTCAACCGGGAAAGCCTCACCATGTCGAGCATGGAAGCCTCCATTTTCGCCGGCAAACTCGAACCATCATGGACGGAGCGCGGGCGCCGCCGCTTCACCACCTTAACCTCATTCGGAATACAGGCCATCATTGTCACCATTCTCGCAGTCCTTCCCTTGTTGCGGCCTGCCGGCTTACCCTCCATGCGCCAACTCTCAACCCCGATCAGTTTGGGGCGACCGCTGGGCGATGTTGCAGTCACTCGAGCACATGCTCCTTCCAACTCAATTTCGATTGTTCCCGCTGAAAATGTTTTCCGATTCCCCACTCATCTCTCGACCCCCGCCGTACCTTCCAACGAAGAAGGCCCGCCGCAGATTGCAGGCTCCGGAATTCCCGGCGCGCTCCTAGGCGGCAATCCCCACGGCGTCCCCGGACTCCTCGAGCCCGGCCCTCAACCAGTCCCTCCCGCGCCCCCCGCTGCAATTCCCCATACCATCCGACTCTCGCACATGAGCCCCGGAGACTTGATCCGCAAAGTTCAGCCCGCATACCCAGCCCTGGCGCGTAGTGCTCGCATCCAGGGCGCTGTCGTGTTGCAAGCGACGATCAGCACGCAAGGCGCCATCGAAAATCTCAAGGTCTTGAGCGGCCATCCGATACTGGTTCCCGCGGCTCTCGAAGCCGTAAGGCAATGGCGATACCGTCCGTACATTCTGAATAATCAACCCGTAGAAGTGGAAACCCAGGTTACAGTGAACTTCTCGCTCGCAGGAAACTGAAAGAGCAGTGCTTAGTGATTAGCGGTCAGCAAGACTACCAATCACTACCCAAGACCACTGCCCCGCCGTAACTTAAAGACCGCAATCCTCTCCCGCTATAATCGACGGCAGTGGCGACCACTGTAGAAATCCCGAGCCGCGTGGCGACTCGCCCCACTTGGGCGGAAGTTTCCCTGACTACTCTGCGGCAAAATTTTCGCACGGTCGCCAAGCATGTAGGCGCAGGCGTGACCGTGTGCGCCGTGGTGAAGGCCGATGCCTATGGCCACGGCGCCGTCGAGTGCTCCCGCGCCCTTCAAGCCGAAGGCGCATCCTGGATGGGCGTCACTTCACTTGACGAAGCCATCCCGCTGCGCGAGAACGGCATCGATACGCGCATCCTCTTGATGACTGGATTCTGGCGCGGCGAAGAAGCCGAGATCGTACGGCTGCGACTGACGCCAACCGTGTGGGAGCCTTGGCACCTGGAGTCTCTAGAAATCGCCGCCGCTCGCGCCGCCGCGTCGCGAGAAAGCTTGCGGCAGGCCGTCCATCTGAAAGTGGACACAGGCATGGGACGGCTCGGCGTATCGCTGGAAGAACTTCCCGCAGTTTTACGAGCGCTGCGAAATGCGACGCACGTAGTTCTCGAGGGACTCTCCAGCCATCTGGCATCTTCCGAAATCATGGATGCGCCATCCGTCGCCGAGCAGGAGCGCCGCTTCGAGGAAGCGCAGCGCATGGTGCTCGCCGCTGGCTTCAAACCAACTCTGATTCATATGGCGAATACCAGCGCGCTGATCTCGCGCCGCGAAACCTGGAACAACATGGTGCGTCCGGGAATTGCGCTTTACGGCTATCACCTGCCATTTCAGCGCGCGGGCCGGGAAGTAAGCGGCGGCACCTTGCGGCTCCGAGTCAAGCCCGTGCTCACCTGGAAGACGCGCATTCTATCCATGCGAAATTTCGCCGCTAACCAGCCGCTCGGTTACGGCGGAACTTACGTGACCAAGGCTCCCACCCACGTCGCCGTTTTGCCGGTGGGATATGCCGATGGATACAACCGCCAGCTTTCGAATCGCGGCCGCGTAATCGTTCGCGACCACTACGCCCCCATCATCGGCAGCATCTCGATGGACCTCACTTTGGTGGATGTGACCGGAGTTCCCGGAATCGCCGTGGGCGATGAAGTGATCCTGCTGGGAACCAGCGACGGGTTGAGCGTCGATGCGCTGGAACATGCCCGGCTTGCGAACAGCTCGCCCTACGAGATTCTCTGCAATATCTCCAAGCGGGTGCCGCGGAAGTATGGGGCTTAGTGAGGAGTTGAATCCGGATCGAGCTGGAACAAACCTTTACCACAGAGAAGCGCAGAGGAAGAACAGAGAAGCACAGGGGTAGATCATACTGGCTGGCATTTCTCCTGTCATATTCTTGTTTTGATTTCATCACCTGCATCTAGATTAAGCTCGCTGCTGAAGCTCCAAATGTTAACTGCTAACCGCTAGTTGCCGCTGTTCGCTGATTCTCGCATGAGTCCTCCGAATCTCCTTGCTACACTGGAGGGTTGACTATGCCTTCGCGCTATGCACAATGGATGTATGACTGGGAACACCGGCTCACCTCGGTGGACAACAACCGTGTGGTGCGTCCGCTGGAGTGGGGTTTGGAGTATGCGGAGAGCTGGCCTTGCCGCAACGGCACGCGTCCCGGGCAAGCGATCGAGAATCCCGAAAAGTTTTTGGCGGATTTCAATCGCCGCATTGTCGCCGCGAGCGATGAATTTTTTTCTTATCGGACTCCGACCGATTTTCGCCTGGAACGCCGGGAAGTAAAAGTTTTCTCCACGCGCGAAGTGCCCGACGCGAAACTCGAAGCGAAAGTGAAAGGAACTTTCGGCGAATTTCTGCGCTTCACCGCGCCGGTGAAGACGCCTTATCCGGAAAATAATCTGGTGAATGCCCGTTGGTTTCCCGCGCGAGGACGGCGCGCCATCGTGCTGCTGCCGCACTGGAACGCCGACGCGATTGCCTACGTAAGTCTCTGCCGCGTGCTAAACCTGCTGGGCATTTCGGTATTGCGGCTGAGCATGCCCTATCACGACATTCGCATGCCGGCCGAGATCAGCCGCGCCGATTACGCCGTCTCCGCCAACGTTGGCCGCACGCTTGATGCGGTTCGGCAGGGAGTGGTGGATGTGCGTTGCTGCCTCGACTGGCTGGAGGAGCAGGGTTACAGCAAGCTGGGCATCGTAGGCACGAGCCTGGGATCTTGTTACGCATTCATCGCCGCCGCGCACGACGCGCGCATCCGCGTCGCGGCTTTCAATCATGCCTCAACCTACGTCGCCGATGTGGTTTGGCGAGGGCAGTCGACGCGGCATATCCGGCAAGGCCTGGAATCGCAAATCACGCTGGAGACGCTGCGGCAATCGTGGCTTGCGGTGAGTCCCATGGCGTACTTCGAGCAGTTCGCGCGCTGGCCGCGGAAGTCGCTGATTATTTATGCGAAGTACGATTTGACTTTCCTGCCCGATCTTTCGCGCGATGTGGTGGTGGAATTCGAGCGCCATGGGCTCGACCACAAAGTGGTGGTGCTTCCCTGCGGGCATTACACCATGGGCGAGGCGCCTTACAGTTACATGGATGGCTGGCATCTGGCTTCGTTTTTGCGGACTGCGTTTGAAGGGTAATGAGGAGACGCGGTGCGATCGACAAAGAAGCGAGCTTCGCTCGCAGGACAGCCCCTTCGACTCCGCTCAGGGCAGGCTGGGGCGGCTCTCCCCACATCAATATTTTTGACGCAGCACCGCCGATTTACTTCTTCAACTCCGCCGGCCAGTTGGTGACCAGGCGAAGCGGAGCCTGAGTTTGCTCCTCGGAGTGGTTGACCAGCACACGTTTTCCGTCGGAAGCGACGTCGAACGATACGCCAAGTCCGGGCGAGGCGGCGTGGAATAGTTTCTGCGGGGGACCGACCTCGATCTCCGATCCTTTCGTCGTCACCGTGCTGACCAGGATATCGTCCGTCAGATTCTTGAAAAAGAGTTCCTTTCCATCTGCACTCCACGCGGGAAGAGCGCCGGTGTTCGCCGATACTCTCCATTTACCTTTTCCTTCCGGGAACGTGGTGACGTAAATGTCCTGTTGTCCGGATTCGTCGGAGGCGTAGGCCACCCAGTGGCCATCGGGAGAGATTCGATACGAGGACAGGTTGAATTGCGGCGAAGGCGGCTGCACGGCAACGACAGGCTTGCCTTCTCCGTTCGCCGGGCGGATCCAGAGCGAGACGTTTTTCTCACCCTCGCCCCAAAGGTAAGTTACATATTTTCCGTCGGGTGACCAACCGGGGAGGTGGTAGTTGTTGTTCTCCGGAAACACCGACTTCTCCGCACCGCTGCCGTCGGCGGCTTTCGCGCGCACCCCCACGTTACCGCCGCCGGTGGTGAACTGCGCAAGAAACATGAGTGTCTTGCCATCCGGAGACCATGACGGTTGCAGAATCACCTGATCGTCGAAGGTGATTCGGGTTTTCGTTTTGCGCTCGAGGTCGATGGTCCACACGCCAGTACCGCTGGCAAACGCCACTCGCTTGTTGTCGGGCGAGAGTCGCACGTCCCGCACGCCAAGCCACGAAAGCAGATTCGAGGAATTATTTTCCTGAGGGTCGTAATCGGCGAGGGGCTTACCGGAACGGTCGAACATGACCAGATGGCTTTTTGCCGCGTCGTTGCTACCGAGTTGGTAAATCATCACCCCGTTTTGCGAGACCGAGAAAATGCTGCGCCACACTCCGACGTCGTCGCGCAGGTTGGTGACCAGCGGCATCGGCGCCCCATTCAGAACGCCTTTTTGCGCGTCGAATGGCTGCGCGACCAGCCCGGAGTTGGCGCGGTAGAGCAGATAGCCGGATGCATACTGCGCCGCCGAATCAACCGGGATGATCATGTGACTTTCCGTGTTGTCGATCGATCCGAAGTAGATTCCGTTTAGTTTGGGATCTCCTCCGGTGTGACTGGTGGCGAGAAAAATAAAGTGTTGGCCGTCGGGCAAAAACCACGGCCAGCGATGCGTGGTATGTTTGCTCCGGTCGATGACCGTCGCTGCCGCTGTGGAGCCACCTTGCGAGTTTATTTTGGACAGCGGACCAGTAAAATCCCCGGCGAACACGATCTCTCCGTTGGCGCTCCAACTTCCGCCGCGCGAATTGGGAGCATCTGCCAGGGTTACAACTGGACCACCACTCGCGGCGATCTTCATCAGCTTACTTCCGGCAAAAAAAGCGATGAAATTTCCGTCCGGCGACCAGAAAGGATGCGCCGCGCCGCCGGTGCCTTCGAGCGCTTGCGCCGAATCGCTGCTGAGCGATCGAACCCACAGCAGCTTGGTCTCGCCGGAGTGCGCGACGAATGCGATCTTATCGCCTTGAGGCGAAAGCACGGGCATGCCACCAGCGTCGCCGGTGGCGTCGAGAGAAAATTTATCGGGAGGCGGGATTTCAGCATGGATCGATAGGATTTGTTCGGACGATTTTGCCCAGCGATAGCCAAGAAATCCGGCGAGCGCGATGAAAGCCAGTACAAGTGCTGCTGTCCAGGCGGCCCAAGTTTTATTAAATCCCGCAGCAGATTTTGCCGAGCCTGCGGGGTCAGCTTGCGTGGATTCGATCCAGCGCATATCCATGGCCACGTCGTGCGCGGATTGCAGGCGGTCCGCGGGATCTTTGGCAAGGCAGGCGGCGACCACGCGGTCGAGCATGGGTGGGGTGAGCGGCTGGCTGGCAGAGATGGGCTCGGGATCTTTTTCCAGAATGGCGCTGAACACGCTGAGTTGCGATTTGCCTTCGAAGGCGCGGCGTCCCGTGATCATTTCGTAGAGAACGCATCCGAAGCTGAACAGGTCGCTGCGCGCGTCGGCTTCCGCGCCTTGCAGAAGTTCCGGAGCCATGTATTGAAAGGTTCCGACGATCGAACCTTTCTGGGTGAGCGGAGACGCCGCCGAGGTGAGCGACGCCAGATTCATCGTCGGCGTGGAAGGGGTGAAAGTATTGACGGCCTGCGAGCCGATCGCCAACTTTGGTTTCGCCAGGCCGAAATCCATCAGCTTCGCTCCGGCTTTGGTCAGCATGATGTTCGCAGGCTTCAGATCGCGATGGATGATGCCTTGTCGATGCGCGGTTTCCAGGGCCTGCGCGATCTCGATCCCAATCTTCAGCACCTGATCGAGCGGCAGCGGACCTTTCTTCAGGCGCTCGGCAAGCGTCTGGCCTTCGAGGTACTCCATGACCAGGAAGCCGGTGCCATCCTGGGTGCCGATGTCGAATAGCGTGCAGATGTTGGAATGCTGGAGCGCGGAAATGGCCTTGGCCTCGCGCTCCATGCGCTGCTTGAGTTCGGGATCGGACGAAAGATGAGAAGGCAAAACCTTGATGGCAACGGTGCGGTCGAGGCGCGTGTCCTTGGCGCGGTACACTTCGCCCATGCCGCCCGCGCCCAGCGGCGATTGAATTTCATAAGGACCGAGCTTGGTGCCGGAGGTCAGGGCCATGAGTGGGAGCCATTATAGCCTGAGCAATGCGGCTAACCGGCGCCCAACACGAAACAGAACCTTACTATGCCGGCATCGGTATGCGGGGAGGCAAACTGGGCGGGACGCCGAGATATTTGGTGCCAAATGCACACATCGCCTCCATCACGTGGATCAATTCGTGCCCGGCATGGCTCAGGCTGTAGTCCACGCGGGGCGGCACAGTGTGGCTGGAGACACGGATGATGATGCCGTCGCGTTCGAGTTGGCGGAGCTGGTCGGTGAGAACTTTTTCGGTAACGCCGGGTAGGAGGTCGCGAATTTCGGCGAAGCGGCGGGAGCCAAAGCCCAGATGCCAGACGATTAACACCTTCCATTTTCCGGTCAGGACATTGGAGGTCGCTTGTATCGGACAGCCGAAATGATTTTTCATTTTTCTCCACGGGGATCCACTTACAAAATTGTGCGTACTTCCCGGATCCTGATTCTTCATTTAACTTCGAAACATCGTAGCGGAGACTGCAGTAGCGATAGTTTACGCGAGTTCGACGCATCGAGCGAGAGAAGCGAGCAGCCAGAAAATGGAGTTTCCCAGCAATCCGTTTGCGATCCTGACCTTCATCTCAGCGCCGGCAGTTCTGACGAATGCCTCCTGCGTGCTGTTGTTTGGCACTGGAAACCGCTACGGCCGGGCCATTGACCGGATGCATGAGTTGTGGGACGCGGTGGAAGGCGGGACGAAGTTGGAGGAGGGCGAGCGCCAGCTGCGAATACGCCAGTTGGAAGCGGGGGAGACTCGAACACTTCTGATTGTGCGGGCCTTGACCTGTTTTTATATCGCGGTGGCCGGATTTGTGGCGAGCACGTTGGTCTCATTGATTGGCGCTGTGCTGGTTTCCACGCACCGGGAGCAAGGCACCTCCATCGGTTTCGCGATTGCATTTCTGGCGGGTTCGGTGGGGGTGGTGGCGATGATCGGTGGGGCGGTGATGCTGGCGCGGGAGACGACTTTCTCTTTCCGCATTCTGCGGGAAGAGACGAAGTTCATCACGGATCGGATGGGGCGCGTCGTTAATTCGAAAGCGGCGAGTTAGAGGTTCAATTGATCATTGAGGAGAAGCTTCATGGAAAAATCCAATACAAGAATCGTCGCGCAGGATGCAGTTATTTTATTTGCCGACTTACAAGCCGGGATTGTCGAGCTTACTCAGACGAATCCGTTGTCGCGGTTGAAAACGGCTGTGCGCGGGCTGGCGAAACTGGCCAAGCTGCTTGAGATTCCAGCGGTAGTGTCGGGAATCCGAGGCGAGGATGGGGGCGCGGCGAAGATAATTCCGGAGATTGCGGAGGGTTTGGGCGAACTGCCTACTCTGCATCGCACGACCTGCGATTCATTTCTCAATCCAGAAATTGTGGCGGCGATTCGAGCGACGGGGCGAAAGACGTTGCTGATCTCCGGGGTAGCGACGGAGTTGGCGGTGCAACTTCCCGCGCTGACCGCGTCCGAGCAGGGTTACAAAGTTTATGTGGTGCTGGATGCGTGCGGAGGAATGAGCGAACGCACCGAGCAGGCGACGCTGCTGCGAATCACGCAGGCGGGCGCGACCGCAGTTTCCGTGATGACTCTGGCGGGCGAATTGGCGGGAGATTTGCGAGAGCCCAGGGCACAACAGGCGGTCGGAATTCTTTACGAAATGGCGAAGGCGTGAATAGGACCGACCGATTGTTGGGGGCCCTGAGATAACGCGATGCGAGTGTCCGCGCTGTTTGTAATTTCGCTTATGGGTGCACTCGCAAGGGCACAGAACTTTCAACAGTGGAACGAAGTCGACCTGGCAGCATCGTGGCGAGGAGTTGATTTCACCGCGCCCTTCCTCTCGAGAACTGACTCGCAGTTGCCGAACCCGCAATTGGCTGCGACCGGAATTCTGGCAGACTTCCATTTGCCGTGGCGGCTCGCGCTGACGGGCGGGTATCTGTTCGCCGATCTACCGCAAACCTCCTATAAGGTGAACGTGCCTCTGATCGCGGTCACGGAGGCGGTGCATCTGGGTAGGTTTTCGATTGCGGACCGGAACCGGTTTGAAAAGCTTTTCGGGTATCCCACGGAGCCGGTGCGATACCGCAACCGGATTTTGCTGGACCGGCCTTTTGGTTTGCAGAACCGCTGGCATCTTTTTGCCGACGACGAAGTGTTTTTCAATCTCTCGAACCGAAGCTGGAATCAAAATCGCTTTCAGGCTGGCGGCGGGGCGCGACTGAACCGGAGACTGTTTGTGGACCTCTACTACTTGCAGCGCAATCCGAGCGGTGGTGCAGCAACGACGCGAGTTCTGGGCAGCACCCTGCGAGTGAGCTTTGCGCGCCGCGTGCGAGCAGCAGAAAAAGGAGCCGAGCAATGAATGAGCTAGAGCTGAAATCCTCTGCGACAGGGATGTCGCTGGGAGAAATGAAGAACTTTATCCGAAATCATTTTGAAGAGTTTGTGAATCGCAAGAATTTGGATATTGCCGATGTGAATTTTGCGGCAGACTTTGTCGACCACGGCGCAGATGTTCCGCCGGGGACGCCAGCCGGAGCAGCGGGCGCCAAGCAATATGTGGGGAACGCAATGAAGACGTTTCCTGACATGCATGTGACCATCGAAGACATGATTGCGGAGGGTGACAAGGTGGTGGTACGAAATGTTTGGCGGGCGAGCGATCCGGAGAGCGGGCGCAAGCTCGCATTCGGAGGAATTGTGATCTGGCGGATTGCGAGTGGGAAGATTGTGGAGCGGTGGGCGTATCTGGAGAAGCCGAGAGTCGAGTAGAGGCGTCTGCTCTGCGAGTAGTGCCGGAGAGCCGGAGCGATCTATTAGTATTTCTATAGACATCTTTATTGACCTCGCTCGCATGTGTTAGCGATTTCTGGAGCACCTTTCAATCGATTGCGGAAGGCCTTGGGAGAGCAGCGCAGGTTAGAATAGGGGAGTGAAATCGATGCTCTCCAGCGGCGGGATGCTTGAAGTTGTGGAAGACCGCCACGGCGACTTTCTGATCAGCACGGACCGCGCGCGGCTGGATTTGGAAGTGATCCACGGCTTTCTCACGAATTGTTATTGGGCGCGGGGCATTCCGCGCGAAGTGGTGGCGAGGTCGATCGAACACTCGCTCTGCTTCGGCGTATACGATGAATCCCCACGTCTCGCAAAAGATGCGAGACATGGGGCACCCGGGCAAGTCGGCTTCGCCCGGGCGGTCAGCGACTTCGCCACGGTGGCATACCTTGGGGACATTTTTATCCTGGAGTCGCATCGCGGCCGCGGCCTCAGCAAATGGCTCATGGAGTGCATCACGCAGCATCCCGCGCTGCAGAATCTGCGCCGCTGGATTCTCTTGACCCGCGACGCGCATGAGCTCTACGCCAAGTTCGGTTTCACCAAGGTGCAGGCACCCGAACGCTACATGGAACTTCACAATCCTAACGTGTACCAGCCTTCGTTTATCGAGCCGAACAGGAAAACCAAATGAAAAATGCAAGCATGTATCGTCCGCTGTACGAAACCGATCCGCAGATCGCCGCTGCCATCGACAATGAAACCCGGCGCCAGCACGAAGGTCTGGAGCTGATTGCTTCGGAGAATTTTGTCAGTGAAGCCGTGCTCGAAGCCGCGGGCTCGGTCTTTACCAATAAGTACGCCGAGGGATATCCGGGCAAGCGCTACTACGGCGGGTGCGAGTATGCGGACGTGGTGGAGAACCTGGCGCGCGATCGCGCCAAACAATTATTCGGCGCCGAGCACGCTAATGTGCAACCGCATGCCGGCTCGCAGGCCAACATGGAAGCTTTCGCCGCCGTGCTGCAACCGGGCGATACGATTCTCGGCCTGAACCTGGCGCATGGCGGTCACCTCACGCATGGTTTTCATTTGAATTTTTCCGGCAAGACTTACAAGATCGTGCCGTATGGCGTGACGCGCGAAACCGAGACGATCGACTACGACGAATTGCAAAAGCTGGCGGAAGAGCATCGTCCGAAGATGTTGATCGGTGGTGGAAGCGCGTATCCACGAACGATCGATTTTGCGCGCATGCGGCAGATCGCCGATCAAGTGGGCGCGCTGTTTCTGGTCGATATGGCGCACTTTGCGGGGCTGGTGGCGGGCGGGGCGCATCCCTCGCCGGTGCCGCATGCTCACATCGTTACTTCGACAACCCATAAAACTTTGCGCGGACCGCGAGCCGGCATGATTCTTTCGAAAGCGGAATTCGCCGCGGCGATCGATAAAGCAGTTTTCCCTGGAATGCAGGGGGGGCCGCTGATGCACGTCATTGCGGCAAAGGCGATTTGTTTTCGGGAAGCGATGCAGCCTGAATTCCGGGACTACGCGAAGCAAGTGGTCGCCAATGCGAAAGTTCTGGCCGCGACTTTGGCCGACGAGGGCTTCAGAATCATTTCCGGAGGGACGGATACGCATCTCATGCTGGTGGATGTCTTCTCCAAGGGAATGCTCGGCAGTGAGGCGGAGAAGGCGCTGGGTGAGGCGGGAATTACGGTGAACAAGAATGCAATTCCATTCGATACCAATCCGCCGATGAAGCCGAGCGGCATTCGCATCGGGACGCCCGCTTTGACTACGCGCGGGATGAAAGAGGGCGAGATGCGGCAGGTGGGACGATGGATTGCCGAGGCGCTACTGCATCGCAGTGACGCGGGAGTGCTGGAGAGGATTCGCGAACAGGTGCTGGAACTGTGCGAGGCTTTTCCTTTATATGCGGAGCGAAGGGCGAGGGCGCAGGCGGAAGTGCGGGCGTAGGCTGGACATTTTGTTGGTACAGGATTGTACGTACGAATGCGGCCAATGGGCGATTCCGTGCCAGCTAAGGCAAGTTTTGGATCGCGGTGCAAATTGCTCAACTTATGGACAGCCGGGGGCGGCTCTCCCCACGAAAACCCAAGGTGATCGAGCTTCCATGGTTAAATGCCTTCGGTGAAGATTGCCATCGATATCCGGCGCATGACGGAGTTTGGCGTCGGCACTTATATCCGCAATGTCGTCCGCACATTGGAACGCCTGGATCAGGAAAGCACTTACTTCCTGATTGGATCCACAGCGAGAATCAAAGAAATCGGATCCTTACAGCCCAACTTTCATCCCGTGCCACTGCTCGAACCGGAGCGCACGGTGATGGGGTTCCGTGAATTTCGCGTGGTGGTGAAGCGGCTGGAATGCGATCTGGTGCATATTCCGAATCTGTTTTCCATACCGCGCGGGTTGCCGTGCCCCTACGTGATGACAGTGCATGACATTCTGGAACACATGTCGCGGGCGCGGCAGCAGACGGGGTTCTGGCGGACGCTTCACTTCCAGATGACGCGGCGGGTATTGCATGGGGCGGCGCGGATTTTCGCGGTATCGAATTTCACCAAGCTGGAAATGGAAAAGTTGTTCAACCTCCCGCCGGGGCGCGTCGAGGTGGTTTATAACGCGATTGATGAGCGCCTCTTGCGGGGTCACGCGAATCCCTCGGACCGGCAGCTGATGGTCGAGCGCTATCAGGTAACGTATCCTTTTCTGCTTTATGCGGGGAGGATCAGTCCGCATAAAAACGTGGTGCGGATGATTGAAGCTTTCTCCGCGTTGAAAACCGAGTTGGAAAAAGATCAGCTGTATCCCGATCTGAAGCTCATTATTATCGGAGACGATGTGTCTGGCAATCCGGATCTGCGGCGGACGGTGATTCGCAGCGGGGTGCAGAACGACGTACGATTCCTGGGATTTGTGCCGATTGAAGTGTTACGCACGTTTTATGATGCGGCCAAGATTTTTGTCTTTCCGTCGTTGTATGAGGGGTTCGGGCTTCCGCCGCTGGAGGCGATGGCGCATGGTACGCCGGTGGTGACTTCCAATGTTTCGTCGTTGCCCGAGGTGGTGGGAAACGCGGCGGTGTTGGTGCATCCGGAAAATGTTTTTGAGATCATGCGCGCCCTGCACAGAGTGCTTCTCGATCAGCCGTTGCGGGAAAAAATGAAGGAGCGGAGTTACCGGCAGGCAGCGAAATTCTCCTGGGAAAAATCGGTGCGCAGGATTATCGAGGTTTATCGGGAAGTTCTAAGTCCGGCGGTCGAGTCGCGCGGCGCAACGGGCAAAAGCCGGGCGGGGGTGGCTTAAGGCCCGGACGCCCAGGCTTGGAACTGGTGAACTTGCCGACTCTAGGTTGATCGCAGTGGAGGGCAGCGAGGGCGCGCCGTTTCAAGCCAATGCTCTAGAAGGCTCTCGGCGTCAAGAGAATTTCGCGACCCGTTTATATCACCACACTCTTGGGTTGGAGCGTGTTAGCATTCCCCTTTTCGTCCGGCGCTGGGAATGAAAGGCTCAAAACTATGTTCAGGAAACATGCTGCCAAAGTTGCGCAATTCGCGCTGCTCACGCTTTTCAGCACCGCCGCTTTCGCCCAACAACCCGCCATCCCTGCCACCGGCTTCCCCGGCCTCGATCGATACCGCGCGTCCCGCATCGCAGTCTTTACCGATGACTTTGGACAACTGGCGCGTTATCGCGACGCCAACGCCGCGCTCAAGCCTGCCGCTTCCGGCGAGAATCGCGTTGTTTTCTTTGGCGACTCCATCACCGACTTCTGGCGCCTGGAAGAAAGTTTTCCTGGCAAGCCTTACATCAACCGCGGGATTGGCGGGCAGACCACGCCGCAAATGCTGGTCCGCTTCCGGCAGGATGTCATCGATCTTCATCCGAAGGTTGTGATCATTCTCGCCGGGACCAACGACATCGCAGGCAATACCGGGCCGATGCGGCTGGAAGACATTGAGGCCAACTACGCCTCCGTGGCGGAACTGGCACGCTGGCATGCCATCAAGGTGATCTACTCTTCCGTGCTGCCGGTGCATGATTACACTCCACAGTCGCAAGAGGCTTTCGCGGAGCGCTCTCCAGCGAAAATTCTGGCTCTGAACTCATGGATCAAAAATTATTGTGCGACGGAAGCCAACAGCTGCCTGTACCTCGACTACTTCAGTGCGCTGGTCGACGATAAGGGAATGATGAAGAAAGAACTCGCGGACGATGGCCTGCATCCGAACGCGGCGGGATACAAACTTATGGCGCCGCTGGCGCAATCCGCAATCGAGAAGATCTTGAACATGAAGAGACCTTGAAACCTTTACGCTGCAGGAAGGCTCTATAAAATAGCGGCACGCCACCTGCTCGAGCTTATGGCGGATTCGCCGGGGATCAGCGATTAACGACTTGCCTCTCACCGACAAATTCGGACGCGCCATTACCGATCTGCGGATCTCCATCACCGACCGCTGCAACTACAAGTGTGTCTACTGCCGGACCGGGGACGAAGGCGCGGTCTACGGCGAGCTGCCTTTTGCGGACTATTTGCGGATGACGCGAGTGTTGGTCGGCATGGGGATATTGAAAATCCGCCTCACCGGCGGTGAGCCGCTCTTGCGCAGAGGCGTGGTCGACTTCGTGCGTGAATTATCGAAGCTGCGACCTCAGGGGCTAAAGCCTGCATCTTCTCTCGGCGCGAGCGGCACGGCTGAAGCCGTGCTCTTCCCAGCCTTGCCCTTTCCGAACCAGGACCCCGATCCGCTCGACATTGCGCTTACGACGAATGGACATCTTCTGGCCGATCTGGCGCAGCCGCTGAAAGACGCGGGCCTTACCCGCGTCACCGTTTCCATGGACGCCGTCGATCCCGACCGCTTCGCCCGCATCACCCGCGTGCCCAACGGATACGATCACGTGCTCGCCGGGATCCGCTCCGCGCGCCGCGCCGGACTGTGGCCGCTGAAAGTCAACTGCGTCCTGATGCGCGGCTTCAACGAAGACCAGATCATCCCCTTTGGCATGTTTGCCCGCGAAGAAGGCGTGACCGTTCGCTTTATTGAATTCATGCCGCTGGAGGAGGGCCGCACCTGGTCGCCTGATACCGTCGTGACTCTCGATGAAATTGTCTCCCGTATGAGCGAATATCGGCCGCTGGTCGAAATTCCGCACGCGCGCTCGGAAACCGCTCGCCGCTACCGCTTCGACGACGGCGTCGGCGAAATCGGAATCATCGCTCCGGTCTCGCATCCCTTCTGCGGCCACTGCAGCCGCATCCGCATCACTAGCGACGGAAAAATTCGCACCTGCCTGTTCTCCGCCTGGGACCACGACCTCCACGCCCAAATGCGCCGGGGCGCCAGTGACGAAGAGTTGGAAGACTTTATTCGTGGAGTGGTGCGGAAAAAAGAAGAGCGGCACCACATCGGCGAACCGGATTTCGTGCCCGCGTCGAGGACCATGGTCCACATCGGAGGCTAGCGTGGGGGCGGAGACGCGGGAGGCGAGGGACCGGGAAGGGCACGAGTTCCACTCGTGCCAACAAAGCTCTCAGTTGATGATCGCGGCTTTAGCCGCTGCGGTTGGCCCGTTTCATGCCACCGGCCTCGCCCGCCAACCGCCACCACGGCGAATTGCTTGGGCACTTTCGATTCTGGTTTTCATTGCGGGACAGCTGAGCTATTCGCAACCATCCAGCGATGCCCATGCAAGTTCCTACCTCGGCTTCGATCGCAACACCTACCCCGGCGACGCCAACCTCAAAGCCCTGCACCAAACTTTCTCCTACGCCGGCTACTGGCTCAACCACCCTCCCGGCGAAAAAGCCAACAGCTGGACCGGCCACCGCTCCGCCGTCGAATCCGCCGGCTTCGGCTTCCTCGTCCTCTTCAACGGACGCCTCTATGCTGAACTCAAATCTGCCGACCTGAAATCCGCCGCCAACGCCGGCAAACTCGGCCAATCCGACGCACATTCCGCCGCGGCCGCCGCCCGCCGCGAAGGCTTTCCCGCGCAGACCATCATCTTCCTCGATCAGGAACAAGGCGGACGCATGTTGCCCGAGCAGCAGGCATACATCTACGCCTGGGTCGACACCATTACCGCCGCCGGATTCCGCGCCGGCATCTATTGCTCGGGCATCCCGAACAAAGATGACGACAATGTCGTAACTGCCGAAGACATTCGAACGCACGCCGGAAACCGGGACATTGTTTTCTGGTCGATTAACGACGCCTGTCCTCCCGCGCCGGGCTGCGCCTTTCCAGCCCACCCGCCGCGCCCCTCAGAGAGTGGCGTCCCCTTCGCCGAAGTCTGGCAGTTCGCGCAATCGCCGCGCCGCAAAGATGTCGCCGCCCACTGCACCAACTACAGCCGCGACGGAGAATGCTACCCGCCAGGCAGCCCTTCCTCACTGCAAATGCACATCGATGTAAACACGGCCACGTCCCCCGATCCGTCGCACGGCAGAACGCGCTGAGCGGCAGTTTGCGGGACCTTGGCCAGGATGGTTCCCGCCAATGTAAACCTTTGTAAGAGATCATCCAGACATCCGTTTGCCATTGCTTTTTTCTAGCGCCGTGAGATAATCCGCAGCTGTTAGCAAGTCAGTTGTTCTCGCGATTGCGAGTTTGCGGTCGCGATCTCCGGGGGCCGCGTAACCAGTGTTCAGGAGGGTGTATGAAAGCGCTTCCGCTTCGTCTGCATTCCCGCCATTCCTTTTTCTCGTCGCTTGTTGTTCTCGCGGCAGCTGCCGGGTTCACTACCGGCTGCGGTTCCAGCGGCAGCATGTCTCACTCAACGACTCCCGCGCTGAGCGGGAACACTTCGGTCACGCTGTTGTTGACCAGCACCGCGAACGACCAGTTGGATCAATTCAATCTGGGATTTAACAGCATTACCCTGACCAGTCAGTCCGGGAAGACAGTGAACTTGTTTACCACTTCGCAAAACAGCACACCCCCAGGTGCGGAGTTCATGCACCTGAACGGCAGCACCGAGCCACTACTTACCGCTACTGTCCCCCAGGATGTATACACGGCAGCAACCGCGAACATCGCGCCCGCGAGTTTCACCTGCGACGCGCAGAATACATCTCAGAACTCGCTTACGACCAGCACTTATGCCTACGGATACGTACCCGCGAACCAAGTGACTTTGAACCTGCCCACGCCGATCACCATCACCGGAACTGCCATGGGACTTTCTTTGGATCTGCTGGTTTCCCAGTCGGCTAGTTTTCCCAGCACCTGCTATCCCGGCAGCGGAATTGCACAGTACGCGATCACGCCAACCTTCAACGTTACCCCGGTTTCTTTCTCCAATCCGGTTCCAGAGAATCTGCTTGAAGGACAGATTGCTTCCGTCGATGCATCGGCCGAAAGCTTTAGCGTGACACTGGCAGACGGCCAGACGCTAACCGCGAAAACGAACGACAGTACGCTTTACCAGGGCATTAGCGGGTTTTCCCTGCTCACAGCAGGAAGCCTCATCAACATGGACGCCGCGATTCAGAGCGATGGATCGCATTTAGCGAGGCGCATTGCGGTGCAGGACCCCGACATTACAAACCTAAGCGCCTCGGTCGGTCCCTTACTCCAAGTCGAAGGGTCGGTACAGATCGCGCTCGGCTTTGAGCAGGAGCACCAGGGTTATTTGACGACGTCCCG
>Ga0302320_10002650_pt1 | contig 41824 bp, 27 predicted proteins | sample Bog_T0_3_FD_202130 | JGI IMG/M metagenome (GOLD analysis project Ga0302320, IMG submission 202130) | Peat permafrost microbial communities from Stordalen Mire near Abisko, Sweden - Bog_T0_3 | ecosystem: Environmental > Terrestrial > Soil > Wetlands > Peat | place: Sweden: Abisko, Stordalen Mire... | reverse complement strand
GACCGCGCGCAGCTTTCGCTCGTCGCTGACGCGTTACGATCGCTATCAAATCCTGATGAAGGCGGGCGCCATTGTCGCGGCCAGACGCGAGCAACTTGCGCGGCTCATTACGCTGGAATCAGGCCTGTGCCTCAAGGACTCACAATACGAGGTGGGCCGCGCCTCGGATGTGCTGCTGTTCGCGGCGAACCAGGCCTTGGTCGACGACGGCGAAGTGTTCTCCTGCGATCTGACCGCGCACGGCAAGCGACGCAAAATCTATACGCTGCGTGAACCGCTGCTGGGCGCGATTGTCGCGATCACGCCATTCAATCATCCGCTGAACCAAGTGATTCATAAGCTGGCGCCGGCGGTTGCCACCAACAACCGGGTGGTGCTGAAGCCGAGCGAGAAGACGCCGCTCTCGGCGCTGGCTCTGGCGGATATATTCTACGAGGCGGGATTGCCGCCGCAGATGCTCTCGGTGTTGACCGGCGATCCGGCTGAGATTGCCGATGAATTGCTGACCAGTCCGCATGTCGATCTCGTGACTTTCACCGGCGGGGTCGCGATCGGCAAGGCCATCGCCGCCAAAGCCATCTACAAGCGCCAGGTATTGGAGTTGGGTGGTAACGATCCCATCATCGTGCTCGACGATGCGGATCTCGAGGAGGCCGCGACGCTCGCCGCGAGCGGCTCGTACAAAAATTCGGGCCAGCGCTGTACGGCGGTCAAGCGGATCCTGGTCCAGGACGGCGTCGCGGACCGGTTCGTCGATTTGCTGGTGGAGAAGACGCGCGCCGTGAAGTACGGTGATCCGTTTGATCCCGCGATGGATATGGGCACCGTGATCGATGAATCGGCGGCGCGCCGATTCGAGGCCGTGGTGAATGAAGCGCTGACAGCGGGCGCACGCCTGCTGATCGGCAACTTGAGACGTGGCGCGCTGTACTCGCCGACAGTCCTCGATCGCGTCGTGCCCAGCATGACGGTGGTCCGCGACGAAACCTTCGGCCCGGTATCGCCGGTGATCCGCTTCAAAACGGTTGACGAGGCAATCGCCATCGCCAACGGCACCGCCTATGGCCTATCGTCGTCGCTTTGCACCAACCGCATCGATCTGATCACGCGGTTCGTGCAAGAGCTGCAAGTCGGTAGTGTGAATGTGCGCGAGGTGCCGGGTTACCGCTTGGAGATGACACCGTTTGGCGGCATCAAAGACTCCGGGCTCGGCTATAAGGAAGGCGTGCTCGAAGCCATGAAAAGCTACTGCAACACCAAGACCTATTCGCTGCCCTGGTGATGGCATGACAGCCCCGATACTGCTGACACCCGGTCCGCTCACCACCTCGCAAGCCACCAAGTCCGCCATGCTGACCGACTTCGGGTCCTGGGACGGGAGTTTCAATGAGCTGACAGAATCGGTGTGCCGCGACCTCGTGTCCATCATCCATGCGCAAGACGAACACGTCTGCGTGCCACTGCAGGGCAGCGGCACGTTTGCGGTCGAAGCAGCGCTCGGCACGCTGGTGCCGAGACACGGCAAGGTGTTGGTGCCGGATAACGGCAGCTACTGCAAGCGTATCGCGCGAATCTTGGGTTACTTGGAACGCCAAACGGTGGTGCTTGCTCACGCTGAGCAGGAGCCCGCGGACCTGTCGCGCATCGATGCCGCGTTGGCCGCAGACCCCGCTATCACGCATGTGGCGCAGGTACACTGCGAGACCGGCACTGGAATCCTGAATCCGTTGCCCGAGATCGCCAAGCTTGTGGCGAGTCGCGGACGCGCGCTGATTGTCGATGCAATGAGTTCCTATGCAGCAATCCCCATCGACGCTCGGAAGGTGCGCGTCGACGCCGTGATCGCGGCCTCCGGAAAGTGTTTGGAGGGCGTGCCGGGCATGGGCTTCGTGATCGCGCGCCGCGCGGCGCTTGAGGGCTCGGTCGGCAACAGCCGTTCGCTGGTGATGGATCTTAACGATCAATGGCAGTACATGTGCAAAACCGGCCAGTGGCGTTTCACGCCCCCGACCCAGGTGGTCGCCGCACTGCGAGCCGCGATCGACCAATTCCATGCGCAAGGTGGGCAAGCGGCACGGCTGGCGCGCTATACCGAGAACTGCAGCGTTCTGGTCGCTGGAATGCGAGCCCTGGGTTTCAAGACGTTCCTGCCGGACGATTTACAGGCGCCGATCATCGTGACATTCCATTCGCCGCCCGATCCGGCGTACGACTTTGGCGATTTCTATCGCCGGGTGCGCGAGCGGGGATTCATCTTGTATCCCGGCAAGCTGACCGCCGTCGAGACCTTCCGCGTCGGCTGTATCGGTGCCATCGATGCCGGCACTCTGCGTCAGGCCGTCGTTGCGATTGGCGAGGTTTTGCAGGAGATGGGCGTGCGGCGATGCGCGTGAGCGAGAGTCTCGAATGCCTGCGCGATCGAGGTTTTGTCGTGCTACCGCAATTCGTGCCGCCGCAGCCACTGGCCGCGCTCAACGGCGTCGCCCGTGCGCAGCTCTCGGCCCGCGACGAACCGGTGGAATTCGAGGCGGATCTGCATTATCCCGGAGCTCCCGAATCGCGTCATGCGGCCGGCGGTGAGACCGTGCGCCGCCTGCTCGACGCGTACGCACGCGCCCCGGAGTTCGCGCTCTTCGCCACCTCGCCGCAGGTGCGCGAGTGGATGGCGGCCTGGTTCAATGAGGACGTGTTGCTGTCACGAGTTCATCACAATTGTGTCATGACCAAGCATCCCCGCTACGGCAGCCTCACCCACTGGCATCGAGATATCCGCTACTGGTCTTTCGCGCGCGAAGATCTGGTGTCGGTCTGGCTCGCCCTCGGCGCAGAGCAAGTCGAGAATGGCGGTCTGTGGTTCGTGCCGGGATCACACCGGATGGCGTTCGACGCCGACCGATTCGATGCTGCGAAGTTCTTTCGCTCCGATCCGGCCGAAAACGCAGAAGTCCTCGCGCGCGCCGAATCGCCGCGGCTCGCGCCGGGCGATGCCGTCTTCTTTCATTGCAATACCCTGCACTCTGCCGGCAAGAACTTGAGCGATACCGTGAAGTTCTCGTTGGTGTACACCTATCACGCCCACAGCAACGCACCGCAACCGGGCACGCGATCGGCGTCGAAGCCTGAGGTCGAACTCAGCTAGACTACGCGCTGTTGCAAACTCAACAGGATGTGAACGGTGGCAAAGATACCTCCCGGGGTGGGTCCGCGATTCCCGCAAGTCGTCGTGTTGGTCGGTGCGACGGGTGACCTGGCCCGGCGCAAGTTGCTGCCCGGCATGTTTCATCTCGCGACTGCCGGATTCATCCCCGGCTGCAGAATCATTGGCGTTTCGCTCGACGATATCGACAGCGACGGGTTTCGTAAGTTGGCGCGCGAGGCGCTCACCGAATTTTCGACCCGCAAGGTGACCGACGCCGATTGGGACGTGTTTGCCAAGAACTTGCAGTACGTGTCCATGTCCGCGGGCGCCCAAGCGCTCAAGGCGGCGGTACTCGAGGCGGAAAGCAGCTTCAGTACCGAAGCCGGGCGCATGCACTATCTCAGCGTGCCGCCGGCGGCAGCCTTGTCCGCGGTACGATTGCTCGGCGAAGCCGGCCTGGTCGATCGCGCCCGGGTGATCATGGAAAAGCCGTTCGGTACGGACTTAGAAACTGCGGTCGCTCTGAATGCCAAATTGCATGAAGTATTCGACGAGGACCGCATTTTCCGAATCGATCATTTCTTGGGCAAGGAAGCAGCGCAGAACATTCTCGCGTTCCGCTTCGCGAATGGATTGTTCGAGCCGATTTGGAACCGCAACTTCATCGATCACGTACAGATCGACGTGCCCGAAAAATTGACCCTCGGCAAGCGTGCCGGATTTTACGAACATACCGGCGCCTATCGCGACATGGTCGTGACTCACTTGTTCCAGATCCTAGGATTCATGGCGATGGAAGCGCCGACTTCGCTCGAGCCCAATCCGATCAGCGAAGAAAAGAACAAGGTTTTCCGCAGCATGTTGCCGATCAAGCCGAGCGATGTGATTCGCGGGCAATACACCGGATATCGAACGGAGGAGGGGGTCTCGAGCGATTCGGATACCGAGACCTTCATTGCACTTCGATGCTACATCGACAACTGGCGCTGGGCCGGCGTGCCGTTTTACCTGCGCACCGGCAAACGCATGGCGCAGGGACAAAGAATCATTTCCATTGCGTTCAAAGAGCCGCCCAAGAGCATGTTCCCGGCGGGCTCCGGAGTCAGCGCGCAAGGCCCGGATCATCTGACGTTCGATTTGGCGGATGCCGCGAAGATGTCGCTGTCGTTCTACGGCAAGCGCCCCGGCCCCGGCATGCGATTGGATAAACTCAGCATGCAATTCGCCATGCACGACACCGGACACATCGGCGATGTGCTGGAGGCCTATGAGAGGCTGATCTTGGACGCGATGCGCGGCGACCATACGCTGTTCACCACGGCGGAAGGGATCGAGCGGCTATGGGAGGTATCGACCACCCTGCTCGAGTCTCCGCCGCCGGTGCGTTTTTACGATCCGGGCTCGTGGGGACCGAACGCGATCCATCAACTCATCGCGCCGCACGCCTGGCGCCTGCCGTTCGAGCGGGTCTGGCGCGATCCCAACACCGTTGGCAGCTGAGCCGGCCGCCAGAAAGCAGTCAAAGCCCGATTTTTGAAATTTTTTCCATCGCGCGGGAGGCGGTCCAGCACCCAATTCCCGCTTCGCACTTGAATTTTATTCCTCATCGAAACAATTAGTTATAGACTTAATCTAATCTAAAATAGCCCGGCCCATGCGGTCGGTCGATCATCTCATTGGGCGCACCGAATAAATGCCGCAGACCCCGACCGAAGAATCCGCCTCGCCGAGCGATTGGCAAGCAATCGTTTCCGGTAATGCCGAACTCAAGTTGTCGACGGTGCCGGCCGGGACTGCGCCGGCGCTGCGCATGGATTTTGATTTTAAAGGAGCCGGCGGCTTCGTGGTCGCGCGCCGCGCCGTCAAGCGCAGCATGCCGGAGGAATTCGCGGTGACGTTTCGCTTGCGTGGGCAAGGTGCCGTCAACAATCTCGAATTAAAACTCGTCGATGCTTCCGGGCTCAACGTGTGGCGCTACGTGCACAAAGACCTCAAGCCGCCGGCGCGCTGGAAGCGGATGACGGTGGACAGCTCCGCCATCGATTTCGCCTGGGGTCCGGCGAGCGGCGGGCGCATCGCCACGCTCGGTTCCATGGAGCTGGCAATCGTTGCCGGCGAGGGCGGCAAAGGCACGCTGTGGATCTCCGATGTAACGATCGAGGATCGTAGCCCGACGCAATTACCCGAAGCGCAGGCCTCGAGCGCCGTGCCGCAATTCGCAGCGGCCGCTGCCTTGCACGGCGGCTGGAAGCCGCGACCCGACGATCAGCGCCCGTGGATCGCGATCGATTTCATGGAACCGCGCGTGATCGGCGGCTTGATCGTCAATTGGCTGGAACGTGCGCCGGCAAGCGGCTTTAAGATAAGCACGTCGAGCACCGGCCAACGTTGGAAGACGGTATACCGCGCGCCGCAGGCCGGCGGCGCGCGCAGCTACGTCTATTTGCCGAAAACTAAGACCCGCATGCTGCGCCTGGAGCTCGTTGAGCCGTCTGCAGGCGCGGCCTTGCGGGTGCAATCCTTCGAGTTCTCGCGCTCGATCGAGTCGTTTTGGAATAAGGTCGCCGCGGGCGAAACGCGCGGCTGGTACCCGCGCTGGCTGCACAACGAACAGAGCCTGTGGACGCCGTTCGGGATTTCGCACGGCTTGCAGTGCGCGCTGCTGAATCACGACGGCATGGCCGAGGTGTTTCAGGGTTCTTGCTCGCTTGAGCCGATGCTCTGGCTGGAGGGGCGGCTGTATACCTGGGCGGATGTGACGCCGCGGCAGCAGCTGCACGAGCAGTGGATGCCGGTTCCCTCCGTGATCTGGGAAAACGGTGACTGGCGCTTGACGGTTCAGGGCGAGGCCACCGTCAGCGGCGCACCGCGAATCCGCTATCGCTTCGATAATCTTGGCGATCGCAGTGTGTCGGCGCGCTTGTTTGTGGTGGTGCGTCCGTTTCAAGTCACGCCGCCGTGGCAGAGTTTCCGCAACGTCGGCGGCGTCCGTGCCATCCATGACCTCGCGTGGCGCGACGGTGCGGTGCAGGCCGACGGGATACGCATCGTACCGGCGGCGGCGAATGCGGCGGCGTTAAGCTTCGGCGCACTGAACTTCGATGAGGGCTGCATCGCCGCGCACCTCGCATTGGGGACCGTCCCGCCGCGCGAGCACACCCATGACCCCTTCGGTTTCGCGACCGGCGCGCTCAAATTCGAACTCGCGGCAGCGCCAAGCGGCAGCGTGGAACGGGTGCTGTGTTGCCTGTCGGCGGCTGCGGCGGGAAATCTTGATGAGCCGGCGTTCGAGTGGGGCACGAAGCTCGCGGTCTCGCAGTGGAGCGGCAATGCCGCGGTGATGGACGTGGTGCGCACGGCTCTGACAGCGACCGCGCATGTGCTGGTAACGCGCTCGGGTCCCGCTTTGCAGCCCGGTCCGCGGCGCTACACGCGTTCGTGGATACGCGATGGCGCGATGATGAGCGCGGCGTTGCTGCGCATGGGACACGCGCCGGAGGTCGCGGAGTTCATCCGCTGGTATGCGCCGTATCAGCGCGCCGACGGTTTTGTGCCGTGCTGCGTCGACCGCGAAGGGGTCGACTGGCTGGTCGAACACGACAGCCACGGCGAGTTGCTGGCCTTGATCGCGGACTATTATCGATTCACCGCGGACCAGGCGCTGCTCAGCGAATGTTGGCCGCACATCGAAAAGGCGGTCGCCTGTATCGAGGGTTTGTTGGGCGATGATGGGTTGCTGCCGATATCGGTGAGCCACGAGGGCTATCTCGCGCAGCCCGTGCATGCGTACTGGGACGACTTCTGGGCGTTACGCGGCCTGATCGATGCAGTGGATCTCGCAAAAGCCACCGGCCGTGCGTCGCTCGCGGAAAACTGGGCGGCGCTGCGTGCGCGTTTTGCCGCCGCGTTCTATCCTTCCATCGAGAAGACGCGCTCGGAGCGCAAGCTCGACTTCATTCCCGGCAGCATCGAGTGGGCCGATTTCGATCCGACGGCGACCGCCAATGCGATTTATTTGCTGGACGTGCCGGCCGGTTTGAACCGCGTTGCCGTCGATCGCACCTTTGACAAGTATTTGGCCGACTGGCACAGCAAGCGCGACGGCAGCGTCGTCTGGACAAACTACACGCCTTACGAAATTCGCATCATCGGCGCCTTCGTGCGTCTCGGGCGGCGCGATGCGGCGCTCGAGCTGCTGCGCTTCTTTTTATCCGATCGGCGGCCGCTGCCGTGGAATCAATGGCCCGAAATCGCATGGCGCGACAATGCGGCGCCGGCACACTTGGGCGATCTGCCGCACACCTGGATTGCCGCCGAGTATGTGCTCGCGGTGCGCAGTTTGTTCGCCTACGAGCGCGACGCCGACGGCTGCCTGGTGTTGGCCGCGGGAATTGCACCCGAGTGGCTCGAGGGCGATGGCGTGCAAGTCAGCAAGATGCCGACGCTGTACGGCGCGTTGAGTTATTCGCTGCGACGCATCGATGCGACCAGCGTAATTTTTGAATTCAAGGAGGCAATTGCCGCGCGCTTGGAATTGCGGCCACCGCTTGGCGCGAAACTTTGCGCCGTCAGGGTCGATGGTGCGGCGTGCACCGACTTCGATGCGGATTCGGTGACCTTGTCGCAGAGCCCCGCGGAGGTCATCTGCACGACGTCGGCCGCTGCTCGAGAGTCGCAGTGATATCCTGCGGGGTACGGTGACAGAACACTCCAAAGAAAACTCGAGCGCCAGCGAGGGCGAGGCCGCCCACTTAGGGTTCGCGCGCCAGATCGGGCTTTTGAGCCGCACGATTTTCGGCTCGCCGGTGGGCAAGACGCTGGTCGTGCTGATGATGTCGATCCTCCTGGTGGTCGCCGGCACCGCCTACGGACAGATCCAGCTGAATGGCTGGAATAAGCCCTTTTACGATGCCATGTCGCGCCGCGACCTGCGCGATTTTCTGTACCAACTGAGCGTGTTCTTTGCTATCGCCGGGTTTCTGCTCACCCTCAATGTCATCCAGCGTTGGCTGGTCGAGACCTTGGAACTGAAAATGCGCGAGGGACTGGTGGTGAGTCTGTTGCGCGATTGGATGCTGCCGCGCCGGGCGTTTTGGCTGGCCAACGCGGGATCGATGGGCGTCAATCCAGATCAGCGCATCCACGAGGACGCCCGCAAACTCTGCGAACTGTCCGCCGATCTCTTGGTGGGGTTGTTGCAGGCCTCCATTTTGTTCCTAACTTTCTCCGGCGTGCTCTGGAAACTGTCGCAGGATTTCGTTTTCCGAGTCAGCGATCGCGACTATATGGTGCCCGGCTTCATGGTGTGGGCGGCAATCATCTACGCGAGCGCTGGGTCGTTGTTGAGCTATTGGGTGGGGCGCGGCTTGATCGGCCGCAACGCGCAGCGCTATGCGCGCGAGGCGGATCTACGCTTCTCACTGGTGCGGGTCAACGAACACGTCGATGATATTTCGTTGGCGGAGGGCGAGCCCGATGAGAAGCGCCGCATCGAAATGCACCTCAACAATGTGCTGGCGGCGACGCGGCGCATCGTCATGGGTCATGCCAATCTCACCTGGGTCACGGCGGGTTTCGGCTGGATTACCATCGTTGCGCCGATTCTGGTGGCGGCGCCGCTGTATTTCAGCGGCAAGGTTTCCTTCGGCGGTCTGATGATGGCTGCCGGTGCGTTCAGCCAGGCGCAGTCCTCGCTGCGCTGGTTCATCGACAATTTCAGCGCGATTGCCGACTGGCGCGCGACGCTGATGCGCGTCGCTAACTTCCGCTACGCGCTGTCCATCTCGCACGAGCCGCGCGGATTCGGCGGCCGCATCACCTACGCCGAAGGCGATCCCGGAATACTGGCCATCGAAAACTTGGAGATCGTGTCGTCGGCCAACGCTGACAAACTCAAGGAATCCAACGTCGTCGTGAAGGTCGGCGAACGCGTGCTGATTCTGGGCGCGCCGGGGACCGGCAAGACACAACTGTTTCGCGCCTTGGCCGGATTGTGGCCCTGGGGGTCGGGGCGCGTGACGCGGCCAAGAGGCGAACAGATATTTTATCTGCCGCGCGGCACGCCCTACATGCCGCGCGGCACGCTGCGCGAGGTGCTCGCCTATCCGCTCAAAGCGGAGAGCTTCAACGAGAGCGCTTTCAAGCGAGCCCTGTACCGGCTCGGGCTCGAACGCTTGGCGCCGCTGCTCGACACCACTCACCGATGGGATCGGGAGTTGAGCCAGGATGAACAGCTGTGCCTGGCGCTGGCGCGCATTCTTTTGCAAAATCCGCCGTGGGTGCTGATCGACGGCACCTTCGGCAGCCTCGACGACGACGTTCTCGAGGTGGTCATCGATGTATTTACCAATGAACTGCAGCGCACCGGCGTCATACACATTGGTGGTCCCGCTCAGGCGCACCCCCTGTTCACACGCGTCCTGCACTTGGTCAAAGCGCCGCGCACCGCGATCGATGCGTCGGCTGCGGTAGAACCCGGAACCCGCAAATGAACAACGCGGCGAGCGCGGGGGTCAATGCCGCCCGGCGGATGAGCTGCCTTATCGCGGTCTTTTTGCTGGCCGCCTTGCTGCCGGCGTGGGGCGCGTCGAATTTCGAATTTCACGCGCCGGCCTCGGCGCTCGATCCGACCCTCGGCACGGCGATGCGCGATTTGGCGGCGCGCGTACTCCCCGTTTATCAAGAAGCGGATCCGGAGCGCTATCTCGCGAATCTCTCGGTGCTGCAGATGGTGTTGGGCGACTTCACCTCGGGCGACGTGTCGCGCCAATCGTTGCGCGACCGGCGCCGCACGCTCGACGCCGGGCAGCCGCTCACTCGCGGCGTGATCTACGATATTTATGCCTATGCCAAGGCGCTGGAAGCTGAGAATCGGGTGACGTTCGCGGCGGCTTTCACGCGCGCGTTTCGCGAGGTCGTCGGTCGATTGAGCGATCGCGACGCGTACGCCTTGACCCGCTGGTTGCAGGAACCGCCGCTCGCCGTGCAGGATGCCCTGCAAAAAGCGCTCGATCAACAGCGCACCAGCGACAGCATCGGCCAATCGGAGGCGGTGGAACTGTTCCGCAAGTTCTTGACCTTCGACGCCTATCGAAGCATCGCCCCGTTGGTGGGCACGTTGGTCGCCGAGGATGACCAACGGCGCTACGCGGCCGATCCCGAAGTTCTGGTGAAAACCACGGGCGGCGAAAGTATCGCCGTCCTGGTGGTTCGACCCAAGAGCGCCGCGAAGCCGCAGCCGGCGCTGCTCGAATTTACGATCTACGATTCGCAGAACTACGCCAAGGAATGTGCGGCGCACGGCTATGTGGGTGTGGTGGCGTACACCCGGGGCGTGCATACGCACCCGGAACGGATCGTTCCGTATCAGCACGACGGCGAGGATGCGCGCGCGGTCATCGAGTGGATCGCCAAGCAGCCATGGAGCGATGGCCGCGTCGGAATGTACGGCAGCGGCTACAGCGGTTTTGCATCCTGGGCGGCCGCGAAACGTCCGCCGGCGGGGCTCAAAGCCATCGCCACGACATCGGCGAGTGCGCCCGGCGTCGATGTACCGATGGGCGGCAGCATTTTCCAGAATTCCGCGTACCGCTGGTCATCCTACGTGACCAACACCCAGGAAGCGGATGCCAAAGGCTACTACGACGATGCGCTGTGGCGCGGGCTCGACCAGAAGTGGTATCGCAGCGGCAAGCGCTATCGGGATCTCGGGCGGCTGCACGGCAAGCCGAATCCCATTTTCATCCGCTGGCTGAATCACCCGAGCTACGACCGCTTCTGGCAGAACATGGTGCCGTACGGCAAGCAATTTGCGCATATCAACATTCCGGTGCTCACCACCACAGGCTACTACGCCGGCGGCGAACCCGGGGCGCTGTACTATTTCACGCAGCACTACCGCTTTAATCCGCACGCGGATCATACCTTGCTGATCGGTCCGTACGACGACACGGTGATGCAGAAAGGACCTGCAGCCACGCTGCAAAGCTACCAAGTGGACTTGGCGGCACTCATGGACGTTCGTGAACTGCGCTATCAATGGTTCGACCATGTCTTCAAGGGCAGCGCCGTGCCCAGCCTGTTGAAGGATCGCGTCAACTACGAGGTCATGGGTGCGAACGAATGGCACCATGCCGCCTCGCTCGATGCCATGGCGACCGGGTCTTTGAAATTCTATTTGTTGGGTAGCGCCAGCGGCGAGCGGCATCAGCTGAGTCAGCACAAGAGCGCGCATCCGAGTGCCGTGCGCCAGACGGTGAGTCTCGCCGATCGCCGCGACTTCGCGTGGACGGAACCGGCGGATTTCACCAGCCGCAGCTTGGCCACGCACAATGCGGTGATGTTCGTGAGCGAGCCGCTGACAAAGAGCACCGAATTCAACGGCCTGTTCTCGGGCAAGCTCGATATCACGGTGAACAAGATGGACGTGGATTTCAATGTCGCCATGTACGAATTGCTGCCGAACGGCGATTACATTTACCTGTTCAATCCCACCTACGAGTTCCGCGCGAGCTACGTCAAGGACCGGGTCAACCGCCACTTGCTAAAAGCGGGCGAGCGCCAGCAATTGCTGTTCAAGAGCGAGCGCATCACCAGCCGGCGCTTCCAGGCGGGAAGCCGCCTGGTGATGATTTTGGGGATCAACAAGCGGCCGGATCGCGAAATCAATTACGGCACCGGCGACGACGTGAGTGAGGACTCCCTCGAGGATGGCAAGGCGCCGGTTAAAATTCGCTGGCATAGCGACAGCTACATCGAGATTCCCGTTCGCCGCTAGGCGCTCAAAACTTCGGCGCCGTGCGCGATCGGGTCACGTGTTCAAATCCCGATGCGAGCTTGATGAGCTTGGGCTCGCTGAACGCCGCGCCGAAGAACGACAAGCCTACCGGCAGACCGCGATACAGGCCTGCGGGAACTGTGATGTGCGGATAACCTGCGATGGCGGCGGGGCTGGAGCAGCCACCGGTATCGCCATCGCCGTTGATCGGATCGATGAGCCATGCCGGGCCCGAGGTCAAGGTGACGATCGCATCCAGATTGTGCTCGGCGAGCGCGGCGTCAATGCCACCGCTCGCCGCCAAACACGCGGCGCGGGCGTCGCGGTACGCGGCCTCGTCTAGACCGCCCTTGGCTTGCGCGCGGCGCAGCAGCTCCTGGTCGAACATCCCGAGCTCCTCTGCTGCGTGGGCATCGTTGAAGCGGATCACGTCGGCGAGGCTTCGAACCGGAAATTCCTTCGGCAAGCGGGCGAGATAGGCGTTCAGGTCGGTCTTAAACTCGTACAACAAGACCTCGAGCTCGGCGCCCTCGGAGCTCTGTGCGCCAAGGTCGACCGGATCGAGCACGATCGCAGCGGCGCGCCGCAATGAGGCGATGCAACTGTCGAGAAATTCATTGAGGCGCGGATTGTCCGCGAAAAATCGCCGCGCGATTCCAAGGCGCGCGCCGCGCAGGCCCTCGGGGTCGAGACAGCGCACGTAGTTGCTCTCGAAGCGATCGGCGGCGGCACTCGCGGGATCCGCGGCATCCGGGCCGCTCATTGCCCCAAGCAGCACGGCGGCATCGAATACGCTGCGCGCCAAGGGTCCGGCCGTGTCTTGGCTGTGCGATATCGGCACGATGCCGCCGCGACTGACCAGCCCGACCGTGGGTTTCAAACCCACAATGCCGTTGATCGATGCCGGACTCACGATCGAGCCGTTGGTTTCCGTGCCCACGGCGACGGCGCAGAGGTTGGCGGCCACCGCGACCGCAGAGCCGGAACTCGATCCTGACGGCGATCGATCGAGCGCGTACGGATTTCGCGTTTGACCGCCTCGCCCGCTCCAGCCACTTACCGAGCGGGTCGAGCGAAAATTCGCCCATTCGCTCATGTTGGCTTTACCGAGAATCACGGCCCCCGCCGCACGCAGGCGCGCCACCAGCGGCGCGTCCGTGGGTGCGTACCAGCCTGCGAGCGCCAGGGATCCGGCAGTGGTCATCAGGCGGTCGGCGGTCTCGATATTATCCTTGATGAGAATCGGCACGCCATGCAGCGGGCCGCGGGGCCCGCGGGATTCGCGTTCGCGGTCGAGTTCGGCGGCAATGTCCGACGCGCGCGGGTTAATCTCGAGAACCGCGCCCAAGCGCGGTCCTTTAGCGTCGAACGCAGCGATCCGCTTAAGATAAATCCCCGTCAGTTGCCGCGCCGTCAAACGCCCATCGTTGTAGGCCGCCGCAATTTCCTGCAAGCTGATTTCCTCGACCTTGGCTGGATGTTTGGCGGCGCGCGCGAAGCCGGCTGCGCCGACGGCCGCCAGCGATCCCGCGAGCAGAAAATCGCGCCGCTCCATCCTACGATTCCCCGGCGGTTTGCTTTAGAATCAAGCGCGACTTCACCATTGAGGAAACTTGCATGAGCGAGGAACTCGTCTTTTATCACAATCCCCTGTCGCGCGGCCGCATGGTGCATTGGATGTTGGAAGAGGTCGGTGTGCCGTATCGGATCGAATTGCTGAGTTTCGAGAAAGCTGAGCACAAGAAGCCGGCGTTCCTTGCAGTGAACCCGATGGGAAAGATTCCGGCAATCGTGCATCGAGGTGCGGTGGTCACCGAATGCGGCGCGATCATCATGTACCTAGCCGACGCCTACCCCGCGGCGAAGTTAGCCCCGGCGATCGATGATCCGGCCCGCGCGCCGTATCTTCGCTGGATGTTTTTCGGCCAGGGCTGTATCGAGCCCGCGTTGATCGATCGCATGTTGTCGCGCCCGTCGGGAGACAAACCGGGCGCCCTCAGCTATGGCAGCTACGAGGACATGCTGCACACCACCGAGAAGGCATTGACCCCGGGACCTTATATCCTTGGTGATCGATTCAGCGCCGTCGATGTCTATGTCGGATCGCAGCTGGCATTTGGCATGATGACCAAGAGTCTCGTGCCACAACCGATATTTCAGAACTATGTCAATCGGCTGTTCGAACGCCCGGCCTACAAACGCGTGCTCGAGCAAGGAGAAAAGCTCGCCGCGCAATTGAAGAGTTAGGCAGCGCTCGCTGCGGGCTGGCGCGCGAGCAGCCATATGCCGGCCAGCACCAACGCGGTACCGGCCGCCACCCAGATGCTGAACGGCTCGCCCAGCAGCACAACCGCCATGAAGATGGTCGACAAGGGGCCAATGGCGCCCGCCTGGGCGGTGAGCGGAGCGCCAATGCGTTCAATCGCCATCATGACCATCAGAACCGGCGCAAAGGTGCACACGGTGGCGTTCAGCAGCGACAGCCAAAGAACCGGCGCGGCGACCGCCATCGCGCTCAGCGGCCGCAGCATCCAGAACTGGACGATGCAAATGATGCACGCCACGCTGCTCGCGAGGCCGGTGAGGCGCAACGCCCCCAGACGCCTGACTTCCTCACCGCTGTAGGCGAGATACACCGCATAGCTCACCGTGCTGCCGAACACGAGCAGTGCGCCCAAGGGGACATTGGCGCCTTCAAGCGCGACTTCTTTGCCGAACACGCAGAGCACGCCCACGTAGCTCAAGGCGAGCGCAACGAGCTGGCTGCGCTGCACCCGGCGCCCAAACAAAATGACGCCCAAGCCCAATACCAGGGTCGGATTCAGATACAAAATGAGCCGTTCTAAACTCGCGCTGATGTAACGCAGCCCGGCGAAATCGAGAAAACTTGCCAGATAGTAGCCGCTGAAGCCGAGGCCCGCGATCGCGCGAATGTCGCGCCACGTGAGCGCGGGTTTGCCGCGCCCCGACCAGGCGGCGAGAATCAGGAACATCGGCAAGGCGAATAACATGCGATACATGATCAACGTGACCGCATCGACTCCGTAGCGGTACGCCAATTTAACGATGATGGCTTTGCCGGAGAAGGCGATCGACCCGGCGATCGCGAGTGTCAAACCGCGCCGCCGGGTGGCCGCCGCGAGGGAGTTCGAAGCGATGGTGTTCACGCGGCGCGTATTCTACGGTGCCCGGGCGGAACTGCCCGACAATCAACGGGTCTTATATAATACCCATGCGGGCAGGAGCCCATCGGCTACAGGTGACGTTATGCAAAAGCCCAAAACCCTTCGTCTGTCTTTGTTGGTTTGCGGCGCCGTCGCGGCGCTCAGTTTAAGTGCGACGACGCTCGCGCAGCACGTGGGCGGCCACGTCGGCGCGGTGGGTCGCGGCGGGTACGGCGGCTACCATGGCGGCTACGGTTATTATCGAGGCGGTTACGGCTGGGGAGGCTGGCGCGGCGGCTGGGGTTATGGGCCCTGGGGCTGGGGAGGGCTCGGCCTCGGATTGTATTTCGCCACGTTACCCTTGTATTACTCGACCTACTGGTGGGACGGCGTGCCCTATTACTATGCCGACAACACCTATTATCGGTGGAATGGACCTGTCGGTCAGTACGAGACGGTAAGTCCGCCGCCGGAGCTGCTGAATCAGTCCGGTGCCCCAGCGGGCGCTGCGGCCGGCGGCTCGGAATTGATTGCCTATCCCAAAAACGGCCAGAGCCAAGAGCAGCAGGGCAAGGACAAGTTCGAGTGCCATCGTTGGGCCTCCACACAGACCGGATTCGACCCGACGCAAGTCACCGGCGCTACGCCTCCGGGCAAGCGTTCGGATTATTATCGGGCTCAGGCGGCCTGCCTCGAGGGCCGCGGCTACAGCGTCAAGTAGCGGCCGCCTGATTTCGGGTCGATGGCCCCGGCGGGCAATCTCGCCTGCATCGACACATCCTGCCTCCCGTGTCAGACTATCCGGTTTTGGCGCCGGCCGACTGCGGCCTTATTTAATACTTTTTTGGGAACCCTGCTATGCCCCGCACAACACCCCTTTCCGATATTCGCAATATCGGCATCATCGCCCACGTCGACGCCGGCAAGACGACGACGACCGAGCGCATCCTGTATTACACGGGGCGTAAGCACACGATCATCGACATTCACGATACCAAGGACCTCAAGACCTCGACCACCACCGATTATCTCGAGCAGGAACAGAAACGCGGCATCACGATTCAAAGCGCCGCGGTGTCGGCATTTTGGCGCGACAAGAAAATCAATCTCATCGACACCCCGGGGCACGTCGATTTCACGATCGAGGTCAACCGCAGCTTGCGCGTGTTGGACGGTGCCGTGGTGGTGTTCGATGGTGTCGCCGGCGTTGAGCCGCAATCGGAAACCAATTGGCGTTTGGCGGACAACTACGGTGTGCCGCGCATTTGCTACATCAATAAGATGGACCGCAGCGGCGCGAATTTCTTGCGCTGCGTCGACATGATCAAGAAGCGCTTGGGTGCGCGGCCGTTGCCGGCGCAGATACCGATCGGCTCGGAAGAGAATTTCAAGGGTATGGTCGATTTGGTCGAAATGAAGGCGCTGGTATGGGAGTCGGACGACAAGGATGCGCAGTGGCAGAGCCTCGACGTCACCCCCGATCTTGCCGACAAGCTGCACATCACGACGCCGAGCGATAGAAAGCTCTTGGGCGATGTCCTCAAATATCGCACGGAACTGGTCGATACCTGCCTCGAACAGGACGATGAGGCGATGGAAGCGTACCTGACTCACGGCACCGTCCCGTCGGCCGACGTGCTGCGCCGCGCACTGCGCAAGGGCACCGTCAACTCTGCGTTTACCGTGGTCCTGTGCGGCTCCTCGTACAAGAACAAAGGCGTACAGCAGGTGCTCGATGCCGTGGTCGACTATATGCCGGCGCCCACCGACGTGGCCTCGATCAAGACCGTCGACGCCGATGGTGAACCCATCGGCGAGCGCATCTGCTCGGACGATGAGCCATTTTCCGCTCTAGCCTTCAAAGTCATCAATGATGCCTACGGCGCGCTGACCTTCATCCGTGTGTATTCCGGTGTGCTGACCAAGGGCGCCTCGGTGCAAAATTCCACTCGCGGCAAGCGCGAGAAGATCGGCCGAATGGTCGAAATGTTCGCCAAGGAAGCGAACCCCGTCGAGGAGGCCCGTGCCGGCGACATCATCGCGCTCGTGTCTCTGGCGGATACCGAGACCGGCGACACGCTGTGCGATGCGGCCGCCCCCGTGGTGCTCGAGCGCATGCGTTTTCCGGATCCGGTGATCAGCGTCTCGGTGAAGTCCAAAGTCAAGGCGGAACAGGAGAAATTCGGCACTGCGCTCGGCAAGATGGTGCGCGCCGATCCGTCGCTGCATCTGGAAACCGACCGCGAAACGGGACAAACGATCCTGCGCGGCATGGGCGAGTTGCATTTGGAGGTGACGCTCGACCGCATGCGCACCGAGTTCGGTGTCGAAGGCATCATGGGAGAGCCGCAGGTCGCGTACCGCGAGACCATCACCAAGAAGCTCACCGAACAGTACATCCACAAGAAGCAGACCGGCGGGTCCGGCCAATTCGCCGAAGTGTGGATCACCTTCGAACCGCTGGAACGCAGCGCCGGATTTGAATTCGTCGACGAAACCGTCGGCGGCTCGGTACCGCGCGAGTTCGTGCCTTCGGTCGAGAAGGGATTGAAAATCCAGAAGGAAGACGGTGTGCTTGCCCACTATCCGACGGTGGACTTTCGGGCGACGCTGATCGACGGCAGCTTCCATGACGTCGATTCGAATGCGCTCACCTTCGAAATTGCCGCCAAGGCGTGTTTTCGGGAAGCGATTCGCAAGGCCGGCCCGATTCTGCTCGAGCCGGTGATGAAAGTTGAGACCGTGACTCCGGGGGACTACCTGGGCGATGTGATCGGTGACATCAATCGGCGCCGCGGCTCGATCCAAGACCAGTTGGAGCGGGGTACCAACATCGCCGTGGTCGCCAACGTGCCGCTTTCGGAAATGTTCGGCTACATCGGGCAGCTGCGTGGCATGACCAGCGGCCGCGCCTCGTACACGATGGAGTTTTCGCATTACGAACCGGTGCCGCGCAACGTTGCGGACGAAGTGATTGCTGAAGTCGCGAAAGCCAAGGCGGCGGCGGTCGGTTGAGAAAACGCGCTCATCCTGCGAGCGCGTTCGCCTTTCAGACAAATTAGTCTTTACACCCATGCGGTGGCGGTCTATCGTCGCGCCGCCTCGTGTGGCGTGGGCTTCACTATTGTTTGAAGAGTGTGGCGATGGCCAATTTGATCAAGACCATCACGGAAGACCCGCGGGTTCAGCAACTGGGCCCAGGCCTAATCACGGGCGCGGCGGACGACGATCCCAGCGGCATCGCCACCTATTCTCAGGCGGGAGCACAGTTCGGCTACAGCATGCTGTGGACGGTGCTGTTTACCTATCCGCTGATGGTCGGTATCCAAATGGTCAGCGCGCGGCTCGGTTGCATCACCGGCAAGGGCCTCGCGGCGAATGTGAAATCGGTGTTCCCGCGTCCTGTTCTGTACGGCATCGTGGGACTTTTGTTGGTCGCCAACACCATCAACATCGCCGCGGATATCGCGGCCATGGGCGAGGCGCTGCGTTTATTGCTCGGCGGCTCGGCGCACCTTTACTCGGTGGGATTCGGCATGTTGTGCTTAGGGCTGCAGGTGTGGCTGCGGTACGCGGATTACGTGCGCTATTTAAAGTGGCTGACGCTCGCGCTGCTGTCCTATGTGGCCGTGATTTTCACGGTCCACGTTCCCTGGGGCGCGGTCACCTCGCAGCTGCTGTGGCCGCACCTCCTGCTCGATCACAACACCATTACCATGATCGTCGCGGTTTTCGGCACGACCATCAGTCCGTACCTGTTTTTTTGGCAGGCCGCACAGGAAATGGAGGACTTGCGCGCGGTCTCGGCCCGCACTGGCGGCGGCGCTCTACTGCCGCACGCGGCGGAAGTTGCCCGGCGGCACTTGCGGCGCATCCGCTGGGACACGTATATCGGAATGGGCTTCTCCAATCTGATCGCGTTCTTCATTATCTTGAGCACCGCGGCCACCCTGCACGTCGCGGGGATCGTCGACATCCAAACCTCGGCGCAGGCCGCCGAGGCGCTGCGCCCGATCGGCGGCGAGACCACCTTTTTCTTGTTCAGCCTTGGGGTCATCGGCACCGGCATGCTGGCGGTGCCGGTATTGGCGGGCTCCGCGGCGTATGCGGTGACGGAGAGTTTCGATTGGCAGTCGGGCCTTGATATGAAGCTGCACGAGGCCCAGGAGTTCTACGGCATCATCGCCATCGCGACAGTCGGCGGCGTCGCGTTGAACTTCACCCACTTGGACCCGATGCGTGCCCTGGTGTGGAGCGCCGAAATCAACGGCGTGATCGCCGTCCCGATCATGGCAGTCATGATGCTGCTGGCGTCGCGCGAGGACATCATGGGGCGCTTCGTGATCCGGCCGCGGCTGCGCCGCCTGGGATGGCTTGCGACGTTTGTCATGGGAGTGACTGTGGTCGCGATGATCGCCACCACGTGAACGCCTGCCTTTAGGTAAGCTGCCGCCGTATGAGTGATTCGCCATCGCTGCCAGGCGCCGCCGTTCCGCCGGATGAGCCCACCGAAAAGCTAAACACCAAGGCGGCGGGAATCATCGGCCTTGCCGTGATGTGCAGCCGGCTGCTCGGCCTCGCGCGCGAGCAGATCTTTGCCGCCTTGTTCGGCGGCGGCGCCGCAATGGATGCCTTTACGGCAGCTTTTCGCATCCCGAACTTGCTGCGCGATCTATTTGCCGAAGGCGCGCTGTCGACCGCCTTCGTCACGACGTTCAGCAAGACCATTGCGCGCGGCGGCGACGACGCCGCATGGCGGCTCGCCAACAAGGTGGCCACCTTGACGGCGCTGGTACTCGGGGCCCTATGCGTTGCCGGCATCGTGTTTTCGGCGCAGCTGGTGGCGCTATTGGCGCCCGGCTTCGATCCGGAAAAAGCCGCGTTGACCGCGCAGCTGACGCGCATCATGTTTCCGTTCATTCTGTTGGTGTCCCTCGCCGCCTTGGTCATGGGAATGCTCAACTCCAAGAGCGTCTTCGGCATGCCGGCAATGGCCTCAAGTTTTTTCAACTTGGGGTCGATCCTGGGCGGCGTAGGCCTCGGCTTTTGGATCGACCCGCACTTCGGTCCGCGTGCACTTTTGGGCTTAGGTGCCGCCACCGTGCTCGGCGGCGCGCTGCAGCTTATCGTGCAACTACCGTCGCTCGCGCGCTTAGGCTATCGATTCCGGCCGGATTTTCATTGGCGCGACGCCGGCGTCAAGGCAATTCTGCTGCTGATGGGGCCTTCGGTGATCGCCGCCAGCACCACGCAGTTCAATGTGCTCGTCAATTCGATGTTCGCCTCGACGCTCGGCGATGGGCCGATATTTTGGCTTTCGATCGCATTCCGCCTGATGCAACTGCCGTTGGGTTTGTTCGGCGTCGCGCTCGGCACCGTCACCTTGCCGCTGCTGTCGCGTCTGGTGGTCGCCGGCCAAATGACGGCATTTCGCACCGAATTGGCCCGTGCGCTGCGCCTCGCGATGCTGCTCACGATTCCATCGACGGTGGGGCTCATCGTGCTCGCTGAGCCCATCATTTCGGTTCTATACCAACATGGGAAATTCACCGCGGCTGAGGCGGCGCAGGCGGCCGGGGCACTGCGCTTCTATGCCATCGGGCTCGCGGGCTATGCGGCGCTCAAAGTGTTGGTGAACGCCTTTTATGCGCTCGACCGGCGCAAGACTCCCATGTTTGTCAGCTTTCTCGCCGTGGCGCTCAATCTGCTGCTCAATTGGATATTCACGCTGCATCTCGGCTGGGGACATCGCGGGCTGGCGTTCTCTACGGGCTGCATCGCGAGCATCAATTTTTTGCTGTTGTATGCCTTGATGCGCCGGCAGCTACATGGCCTCGAGTCGCGCCGCATGCTTAAGAGTCTGGTGAAAGTCGCGGCGGCGGCGGCGGTCATGGCAGCAGTGTGCGCCGGCGCGTCGCATTGGCTGCTCGGCAACTGGCAAACGCAGCCGTTCCTGAGCAAGTCCGCCGCGCTGCTCGGCATCGTCGTGGCCGGCGCCGCCGCGTTCGCTGTCTGCGGTGCGGCGCTGCATATCGACGAGCTCAAAGAACTGCAGCGGGCGCTGCAGCGCAGGCTCAAACGCGCTATTTGAGGCGTGCCGGGATATTCATTCCCTTCACCACCGCCGGTCGGCTCATGAATGCGCGCAGCACCCGCGTCACCTCGGGAAAACTGGCGATTTCCACGAGATCGCCCGCCTCGTAGAAGCCGATCAGGTTGTTGATCCAGGGAAAGGTCGCGACATCCGCAATGCTCATGGCCTCGCCCATGATCCAGGCGCGATCCGCCAAGTGCCGGTTGAGCACGCCCAGCAAGCGTTTCGACTCGGCGACGTAACGATCGCGCGGGCGTTTATCCTCGTAGTCTTTGCCCGCGAATTTATTGAAGAAACCGACTTGGCCGAACATCGGGCCGATGCCGCCCATTTGAAACATCAACCATTGAATCGTTTGGTAGCGAGCGCCGGCATCGAGCGGCAGCAGTCGCCCGGTTTTTTCCGCCAGATAAATCAGAATGGCGCCGGACTCGAACAACGGCAGCGGTTTGCCGCCGGGCCCATTGGGGTCGAGGATGGCCGGAATCTTGTTGTTGGGATTGAGCGCGAGGAATTCGGCGCTCATTTGCTCGTTGTTGGCGAAGTTTACGAGATGCGGCTCGTAGGGCAATGCGCTCTCCTCGAGCATGATTGCGACCTTGACGCCGTTCGGAGTCGGCACGGAATAAAGCTGCAGCCGATCAGGGTAGTGGGCCGGCCACTTCTTGGTGACGGGAAACGCCGAAAGATCGTTCATCAGATTGGGCTCCTTCGCTGGATGGATTCCTATCGTAGCGACAAGTGCATGCCCGGTGCGCTATCTTTCCCATGCGCCGCGTTGAGTCGGCGAGAGGCGGTTCAATGTCGAGCAGCGCGCGATGGTTTGGCAGGGTGACGCATTGAAGCCCGGCGACTTGGGCTTTTCAATGCCGGCCGAGTGGGCCCCGCACGCCGGATGCTGGATGGGCTGGCCGCAGCGCGAATCGCTTTGGCACGGGCACATCGACGGTGCGCGCAACGACTATGCCAAAGTCGCACAGGCAATCGCTCAGTTCGAGCCGCTCACCATGTTGGCCGCTCCCGAACAGGCGGCGGATGCCCAATTGCGCTGCGGCGCTCAAGTCCGCGTGCTCGCCGTTCCCTTGGACGATTCGTGGCTGCGCGACTCCGGACCCACCTTCCTGCTGAACGCGGCCGGCGAGCGCGCCGCCGCGGCCTTTACGTTCAACGCCTGGGGAGCCAAATTCCACCCCTTCGATCTTGACGCGGCGCTCGGCGCACGGGTGGCGGATCTCGCGGCGGCGCGCGTCTTCCAATCGGATCTGGTGATCGAAGGCGGCGGCTTTCTGTCCGATGGCGAGGGAACTTTGATCACGGCGGAAACTTGCGTGCTCAATCCCAACCGCAATCCGGGGTGGAGCAAGGCGCAAGCCGATGCCGAACTGCGCAGCATGTTGGGCGTCGAGAAGATCATTTGGTTGCCGGGCGACAGCACCGATGATTCGACCGACGGCCACGTCGACGGGTACGTGGCGCTCACTCGCCCGGGGGTGGTTCTTTGCGAAACCGTGGTGGACCCGGATGACCCGAGATTTGCCATCATGGCGGAGAATCGCAAGGTTTTGCAGACCGAGACCGACGCGCGCGGCCGGCACTTCGAGTTGCTGCCCATACCCGAGGCGCCGCGAACCGCCGTGCCCGAGGGCGAGGATATCTACTGCCGCTCCTATGTCAATTTTTATCTGGCGAATGGCGCCGTGATCGCGCCGTGGTACGGGATTGCCGAAGATGCCGCGGCCGCCGAGACGTTGCGGCGCGCGTATCCTGAGCGGCGCGTGGTGATGCTGGAACTAGGGGATTTATTTCGTGGCGGCGGCGGCATTCACTGCATCACACAACAAGAGCCGCGCGGCCGCTAGAGGACTCTCGTGACAACCCATCAGATGACTACGCGGCCTTGGCCGCTGTTGACGATGCTGTGTCTTGCCTGGCAAGGGGCAGCGCTGGCGGCGGCTGTCGCCACCGCGGAGGCGCCGCTCGTGGCGATTCGCGCCGGCAAGTTCATCGACGTCGAGAGCGGCCGCGTGCTCGCGAATGAGATCATCATTGTTCGCGGCACCAAGATCGAGGCGGTCGGCACGAATCTAAGCCTGCCTGAAGACGCACGCGTCATCGATCTATCGAAGATGACGGTGCTTCCCGGACTGATCGATTGCCACACGCATCTTGCCGATCTCGCGGACGCCGAACCGCTCAACGTGCTGCAACGAAGCGCGGTGGAAACCGCCTATGCCGCCATTCCGAACGCCCGTGTGACGCTGCTGGCCGGCTTCACCACCGTGCGCGATGTGGGCGTGTACCGGGCGTTCAACGATGTGGCGATGCGCGACGCCATTGCGCGCGGCATCATCATCGGCCCGCGCATGTACGTCGCGGGCGCCTATGTCACCATCAGCCAAGGGGCCGGGGCGATGACCGGTCTTGCGCCGGATATCCAACTGCCGTTGGATTTGCGTTATGGCGAGGCGAATAGTCCGTGGGAAGTGCGGCAGAGAATTCGCGAGCTGGCGCACCGCGGCGCCGATCACATCAAAGTGCTGTCCACCGGCGCCGTGCTCACCCACGGCAGCAATCCGAAATCCATCGAATTTACGCCGGAGGAGCTGCGCGCGGCCGTCGAGGAAGCGGCCAATTTCGGGATGCGCGTCGAGGCGCATGCGCATGCCGCCGAGGGCATCAAGAATGCGATCCGCGCAGGTGTGGCGTCGATTGAACACGCCACGCTCATTGACGACGAGGGCATCGCACTCGCCAAGCAGCATGGCACTTACCTCGACATGGATATCTACGATGAAGAGTGCATCCAATCGGCGGGCAACACGCCGGCCGACTTCCTGCAGCACGATCAGGAACTCGCCGCAGCGCAACGCCGCAACTTCACCAAGGCGGTGCGCTCCGGCGCGAAAATGACCTTCGGCACCGATGCCGGAGTTTGCCCGCATGGGATCAATGCGCGGCAATTCGCCTTCATGGTGAAATACGGCATGACACCCATGCAGGCGATTCAATCGGCGACGGTCAATGCCGCGGACCTGATCGGTCACTCGGAGCTCATCGGCTCCATCAGCGCCGGCAAGTCGGCGGACATCATCGCGGTGAGCAGCGATCCGCTCGCCGACATTCGTGCGCTCGAGCACGTACAGTTCGTGATGAAAGAGGGCAAGGTCTACAAAGACGAGAATTCACCGATGGCGGCGATGAAAGATTCGCCGTAGCGCGCCAACTTGGCCTGTCCCACGCCCGGAAGCTTGGCGAATTGACTCAAGGTGACCGGTCGGCTGTGCGCCATTTGGCGCAAGGTCGAGTCATGGAATACCACGTACGGTGGCAGTCCGTGCTCGTCCGCCAGGCGCTTGCGCAAGGCCCGCAGCCGGTCGAACAGCTCGTCGCTTTGCGCCGTCCCGGCAGGTGCCGCGTCGGTGGCAGTACGCCGTCGCTTGGCAGGAACGGCGATGCGCACCGCAAGTTCTTCGCGCAGCACGGCGCCGCTGCGGGCATTCAGCGACAACACGGGATAGCCGTCCTGAGTCTCGTCGATGAGCCCCTGGTGCAGCAGGGCGCGCGCGACGCTGCGCCACGCATCGAGGGAATGCTGCTTGCCGATGCCGTAGACGCTCAAGGTGTCATGTCCCCGCGAGAGCACGCGTTCGCTGCGCGCGCCGCGCAAAATGTCGATGATTTGCGCCGCACCGAAGCGCTGCCCGCGCTGTCCCAAGCGAGCAATGCAGGACATGAATTGGCGCGCTTCCAGGCTCAGGTCCTGCTGCGCCTTGGGTTCGCAGCAATTGTCGCAGGACCCGCATGGCGCGGCGAAAGTCTCGCCAAGATATCGCAATTGAATCGCACGGCGGCACTCGGTCGATTCGGCGTAGTTCAGAACCTGGCGCAATTGTTGACGCGCGACGCGCTGCTCGTCCTCGAGCGGCTCACCCGTGCTGGGATCGATTTTTTGTTGAATCAGAAATTCCGCCGTACGTAGGTCGGAAGCGCCGAAATACAGCGTGCAGCGCGCCGCGTCGCCGTCGCGTCCGGCTCGGCCGGATTCCTGGTAGTAACCCTCGAGCGTCTTCGGCAGATCATAGTGAACCACCCAGCGCACATCGGGTTTGTTGATCCCCATACCAAATGCAATGGTGGCGACGATGACATCGACATCGTCGCGAATGAACGCCTCTTGATTGTCGCGCCGCACGCTGGCATCGAGGCCGGCGTGATAGGCGCGCGCGCGGACAGCGTCGGCTTGCAGCTGTGCCGTCAATTCGTCGACGCGCCGGCGCGACAGGCAGTAGACGATGCCGGCGCCGCCGGCGCGCGCCTGTGCCAGCAATTCGCCATAGGTCTGCTTGTTCTTGGGTCGGACATGATAGAAAAGATTGGGACGATTGAAGCTCGTCACATGCACGGCGGGCTCGTTGAGCGCCAGCTGCGTCACGATATCGCTACGCACACGCGGTGTCGCTGTGGCGGTAAACGCCAGAATCGGAACCTGTGGATGGCGGCGGCGTAAAATCGACAACTGCCGATACTCGCGGCGAAAATCGTGGCCCCACTCCGAGACGCAATGCGCCTCATCGACGACAAAGGCGTTGATCCCGCATCCGTCGTGCAACCGGCGCAGGGGTCCGTCCAGGAATTCTCGCGTCAACAGCCGTTCGGGCGCCAAGTAAAGCAGTTTGAAATCGCCGCGCAAGAGCGCCGCGATGCGCCGCGAAACTTCCGCAGGGTCTAAGCTTGAGTTGATGAAACTCGCCGCGATACCGTTGTCCTCGAGCAGCCGCACCTGGTCCTGCATGAGCGCGATGAGCGGCGAGACCACCAGCGTGACGCCCGATTGCAACATTGCAGGGAGCTGAAAACACAGCGACTTGCCGCCGCCGGTCGGCATCAAGGCCAAGACGTCGCGGCCCGCCATGGCGTCGCGCACCACCGCCTCCTGGCCGCTGCGAAAGCCATCGAAGCCGAAGATTCGTTTCAAGGCCGCCGTCAGTTCCACTCTCGCCCCTATTAAGTTAAAGCGGCATTCTATAGGCCCATGGCCACGTTGGGGACGCGGGATTGTATGCACGAATGCCGCCGCTCGTCGGCGTTCGGAGACGCTCGATTCGGCGCCGCGGCGCGCGTTGCGGATCGGCTATCATGGTGGCGAACGGATATTCACCGGGAGGCGCCGTGAAGTTACAGCTGGGAGCATTGCTGGGAACGATCGTGTTGACGGGAGTGCTGGGAGCGGCGAGCGCGGCGGCGGCTCCCGTGTCGCGTCTCGAGGTTCGCATCGTCACGGGCAACGAGCAACTTACTGCCGGCGGCGCGTTGGAATTGCGAATTTACGAGGCAGGCCGCAGCGTACGACGGGTGCCGCTGGTGCGAGGCGAAGAATGGCCGCCGGACTCCACTCACATCATTCCGGTGACCTTGAGCGAGCCCCTTGAGCCGCGCAATGTCGAGCGCTTCGGTTTGTACTATCGTAGCGCGAGCCCGCTCGCGCCGGGACTCGAGATCATCGCCGCCGATGTCGAGCTGCCCTCGGCCAAGGGGTCGCCCGAATTATTGCTCAACGCAACGCTTTCCGGAGTCGTGGCCCGGCAAGGCGAATTGGCGACCTCGGATCGCGATCAGGCCTCGCTCGCGTGCCGCAACGATGCGGATTGCGATGATCACAAGAGCTGCAACGGACGCGAGCGCTGCGCGCCGCACGCCGCCGGCGCCGATGCGCGCGGCTGCGTGAAAGGAACGCCCATGGTGTGTCCCGTCAACCAAGTATGCAGCGAGGGAGTGGGCTGCCGCGGCATCGACAGTCCCAAGCCCTGATAGTCGCTTTACGCCCGCTCGCCGAGCATGCGCGTCGCTTGCTGCCAGAGTTGGCGAGTAAGTTCCGCGGCCGGTAGCGATCGGCGGCTAAGTCGCACCGCCTGCCCGGACCAAAGATTGGTGAAATCGCCGCTCCCTAAAGCCTCTGCTCGGGCCTTGAGCGGCGTCACGGCGGCCGCCGCCAATGGAAACTCGGGAGCGAAAGCCGACAGCGGCCCCTGCTCGAGCATCAGCCGATTGACGATGCCGCGCGCCGGCCGGCCGGTGAACACATTGGTGATCATGGTGTCGTCATCCGCGGCGCTCTCGAGCGCATCGCGATAAATCTTCGCGACCTTAGCCTCGGGACAGAATAAATACGCGGTTCCGATTTGCACGGCCGCGGCGCCGAGTGCGGCGGCCGCGACGATGCCGCGCGCATCCGCGATGCCGCCGGCCGCAATGACCGGCACGTTGACCGCGTCGGCTACTTGCGGCAGCAATGCGAAAAGGCCGATTTGGCGGGACATATGGTCGGTGAGAAAACTGCCGCGGTGGCCGCCGGCCTCCGAGCCCATGGCAATGATTGCATCGCAGCCATGCGCTTCGAGCCAGCGTGCCTCGGCGACCGTGGTTGCCGATGAGAGGATTTTGGCGCCGGTTGCTTTCACCCGTGCGAGCAGTTGCGGCGGCGGCAGACCGAAGTGAAAGCTGACTACCCGCGGACGATAGGTTTCGAGCAGGGCGCAAAAATCCGCATCAAATGGCCGGCGTCCGGCGTCGGGCGCAGCCGCCCCTGCACCCACAGCCAACTCCGCGTAATACGGCGCGAGCCGCGCGAGCCAGGCACGGCTGCGCTCGGCATCGGCGCGTGGCGCAGAGTGACAGAAAAAATTCACATTGAAGGGACGTGATGTTGCGCGGCTCAGCGCTTCGAGCGAGGCGCGCGCCTGTTCTAACGTCAGTTGCGCGCAGGGCAGCGAGCCTAAAGCCCCTGCGTCGCTCACGGCGAGCGCGAGTGGCGCCGTCCCCGGCCCCGCCATGGGCGCCTGAATGATGGGAATCTCAATGTCGAACAGCTCGAGAATGCGCCGGTCAGGCCACATAAGGTACCCCGCTCGATTAGCGAAAGGCGATGACAACCGCGGCCGTAATCGCGAGCAATGCCGCCGCCTGAAAGCGATAGTCCTGCCACACCGGGACCCCTTTCAAGCGCAGCCGCTCCGCGTGACTGAAATCGATTTTCCAGGGAGCCGCCATATCGGCGCAAGACGGGCCGGGCGGTTTGCACACACTCACGGCCACCAAGATTGCGGTGTCGATCAGCGTCAGTATCGGTGCCGCGTATAGAAAATGGAAATGCGTCCAGTGCAGCACGACGTTGATCATGAACAGCGCGAAGCCACACAGTGAACCAAAAATCATCACCGCTGCCGCGCCATCGGCGCCTGCTCCGCGCCAAAACATACCGACCACGAACAACGCGACCACCGGCGGTACCGCATACGCCAACACTGCCTGCAAATACTGCCAAAGCGAGGGAAACAGTTGCAGTTGCGGAGCCCAGGCAACCGCGACCACCAACAAGGCGACGGTGCTGAGGCGGCCGATCCGCACCACTTGCGAGTCGGACAAGCCTGGTTTGATCTGCTTGATCACATCCATGGTGATCAAGGTCGATGCGGAATTGAGCATCGAGGCCACCGAGACCATCGTGGCCGCGACGAATCCTGCGACCACCAGGCCAACCAGACCCGTCGGCAGCAAGTGCAGAATCAAATTTGGATACACGAGGTCGGCCCGTGGCAGCCTCGGGAACAGTAACAGCGCGCAGGTTCCCGGCAGCACGATCAAAAACAATACCGGTAGCTTCAATAGCCCGGCGAATAGCGCTCCCCACCGCGCGTGATCGAGGTCTTTGGCGGACAGCATGCGCTGCACGATCGATTGATTGGTGCACCAATAATAAAAGCCCAGCAACGGAATGCCGAGCAACAGTCCGGGCCACGGCACGCCGGGGTCACCGATCGGCCGAATCAGCGAGATCGCCGCCGGATTCACGCCCTGCATGACGGCGTGCCAGCCGCCGGCGCGGCTGAAGGCGCCGATCGAAATAATCAAAGCGCCCGACATCAACACGATGGCCTGAACCGCCTCGGTGTAGATGACGGCCCGCAGGCCCCCCAACGTGGTGTAGAGGCCGGCGGTGCCCGCCAACAACGTGACGATCAACCATAAGGGCCATCCGGGGAAGAGCAGTTGGCAGACCAGCGACCCGCTGTACAAAACGCCCGCAGAATCGACGAAGATGGTGAGGAACAGCGTGAGCAACGCGAAATGCAGCCGCACCCGTCGGTCGTAACGCCGCTCGAGGAACTCCGGCATGGTGTAGGTCTGGCTGCGGATGATGGAGGGCAGCAGGTACAGGCAGAAAAATACCAAGATCACGACGGCCGACCACTCATAGTTATAGACCACGATACCCATGGCGTAGGCGCCGCCGGCGAGCCCCACCAACGCAGTCGAGGACATGTTGGACGCCAGTAGCGCGAGACCAATCACCGGCCAACGCGTGGCACGCGACGCGAGAAAGTAGTCAACCGGCGCGATGCGCCGCCGGGACACCAGCAGTCCCAAGATCAGCAGAGCCGCCGCGTAGATGCCGACCACCACCCAGTCCAGCAGGCGCAGCACGCCGTGCGGCAGATCGTTGGGCGACATTAATCCGCCCTCTGTGCCTGGCGTTGCCGCCGCTCTGACAGCGCTGACATTTTTATCATTAATCCTGTAAGCTGCGTTGTCGATGGCGCGACATGTGGCGACAGAAGTCGAATAGAAAGATAAGTATTACAGATAGTTACACTGTATTCATGTCTATAAATATAAGTATGCGGCCGCTCAGATCGAAGGAGAAGCTGGTGTCTCGTCATCCCATCCCGGTGGCCGCTTTTTTGTTGGCGGGCGCACTCGCCTCGGCGACGCCCACACCGCCGTCTAGTGAGAGTGTACATCCAGAGCTTTGGCCCGCTGTGCCGGCACCGGCGTTGGATCCGACCACCGAGGCTTTCGTCGCGCAACTGCTCGGCCGGATGAGCGAGGAAGAAAAGGTGGGCCAAATGATCCAGGCCGACATCGACTCGATTTCACCGGCCGAGTTGCGCACTTACAAGTTGGGATCGATTTTGGCGGGTGGCAATGCCGCCCCCGGCGGTAACGTGCGCACCTCGCCCCAGGCGTGGCTCAACTTGACCGACGCCTTCTATCGCGCCTCGCTCGCCGCCGACAGCGCGACACATGCGCCGATCCCCATCCTATTCGGCATCGACGCCGTGCACGGGCACGCAAAAATAATCGGCGCGACGATTTTTCCGCACAACGTCGCGCTCGGCGCGGCACACGATCCTGACCTCGTGCGGCGTATCGGCCGGGCCACCGCCGAAGAAGTCGCGGCCACCGGCATCGATTGGACTTTCGCCCCCACGGTGGCGGTGGTACGCGATGTGCGCTGGGGCCGATCCTACGAGAGCTATTCGCAATCGCCGCAGTTGGTCGCGCAGTACGCCGCGGCCATGGTGATCGGACTGCAAGGCGAGCGCGGTACGCCCGAGTTCATGGCACCCGGCCACACGCTGTCGTCGGTCAAACATTTCCTCGGCGACGGCGGCACCGTGGGTGGAAGAGATCAGGGCGACACTGCCATTCCCGAAGCGCAATTGAGTGCGGTACACGGCGCAGGGTATCCGGCGGCAATCAACGCGGGCGCATTGATTGTCATGGCCTCGTATAACAGCTGGAACGGCGTGAAGATGCACGCCAACCATTACTTGTTGACCGATGTACTCAAGGGTCGGCTCGGTTTTACGGGATTCGTGGTCGGCGACTGGAACGCGCACGAGCAGATTCCCGGCTGCACCAAGTATCGGTGCGCGGCCGCGATACTCGCGGGCGTCGATATGTTGATGGCGCCCGATAGCTGGCGGGAGCTCTACAAGAACACCTTGGCGCAAGTGCACTCGGGCGAGATCCCGCAGGCGCGAATCGATGATGCCGTGCGCCGAATATTGCGCGTCAAGGTCACGGCGGGTTTGTTCAAGCGCGCCGCACCGAAGCAGCGCAGCGATGCCGGCGATTTCACGCGCTTGGGCAGCGCCGCGCATCGCGCGTTGGCGCGCGAAGCGGTGCGCAAGTCCCTGGTGTTGCTCAAGAACGATCACGTCCTGCCGTTGGATCCACATGGCAAAATACTGGTGGCCGGAGAGGCCGCCGATTCGATCGGCGCGCAGACGGGCGGCTGGACCATCGACTGGCAGGGTGATCACAACCGCAATGCCGATTTTCCGCACGCCACTTCCATCTTCGGCGGCATTCAGGCGGCGACCGCCGCCGCCGGCGGCGCCGCGGTACTGAGCAAAGACGGGAAATTTTCCGACAAGCCGGACGCCGCGATCGTGGTATTTGGCGAGAGTCCGTATGCCGAATTCGAGGGCGATCGCGAGACTCTCGAGTTCTCGCCGGGCGATAAGCACGACCTCGCGCTGTTGCGGCGTCTGCACGCCGCGGGCGTGCCCACCATCGCCGTGTTCCTGTCCGGACGGCCGTTGTGGGTCAACCCCGAGATCAATGCGTCGGACGCGTTCGTCGCCGCCTGGTTGCCCGGCACCGAGGGTGAGGGCATCGCCGATGTCTTGTTGCGCTCGCCGAGCGGCGTAGTCACGGACTTCACCGGCCGCCTGTCCTTCTCGTGGCCGCAAACCGCAATGCCCGTGACCTTCGATGACGCGGGGAAGGTAACCGGCGCGCAGTTCGCCGAAGGCTGGGGTCTCGACTATCACGCGGCTGAGACCGCGCAGAGGCTGCCTGAGGATCCGCAAATACCCCCCCGTTTACTCAGCCACGGCGAACTCCTGCATGCCGGTCACGTCACGGCGCCCTGGTCCATATTCGTGGCCGACGACAGCGCGCAGGTGCATCTCACGACAGCGCGGCAAGAGAGCCCGCAGGGAGCGATCCTCGCCGCTTGGAACCCTGATGGCAGTCAGGTCGTCTGGTCCGGAACCCGCAGCGGCTGGTTCCTGATTTCCGGGCGTGCCAGTGATTTTCGCGGCCAAGCGAGCCAGGGTGTGGCGTTGGAACTGCATTATCGGGTCGATATGCCCCCCGAACAGCAAGTTAGGCTCGGCATGCGATGCACCGAGCCCTTGTGCGGTAGTCCGAACGGTGCGATGCGAGACCTGACCAGTGCGTTCAAGCACTCGACAGGCGCCTGGCAGAGCTTGTCGGTTCCGCTCTCCTGCCTCACGGCCAAGGGCGCGAGCCTGGCCAGCGTCGAGGTACCGCTCGCCATCGAAACCTCGGGCCGCCTTGGATTGACCATCGCCGAAGCGAAATTGGCGCCTACAGCCGCCCGCGAACCCAAATGCCCGGGCACACTCTAAGGCTTTTCTGAGCGCGCGGCCACGACCAGCCGCTAAACTAACCTTAAGTCGCCTCGAGGTCTGCGCATTGGCCATCAACTTAAGCCCCGCATCGGTCACGATCCAAGAAGTGGCGGATCTTGCCAAGGTCTCGCCGAAGACTGTGTCCCGGGTCATCAACAATGAGCCGCGAGTTCGTTCCGATACCCGCGCGCGCATCTTGGAAGCCATTGAACAGCTCAACTACCGCCCGAACCTCAACGCGCGGGGACTGGCCAGCAATCGCTCGTTTCTCATCGGCTTGTTCTGCGAGAAGCCGGGAGATTATTTAAGCGAATTTCAGGCCGGTGCGGTCGAGCGCTGCCGCGAGTCGAGCTTGCATCTCATGGTCGAGCCCTGGGACGTCGATAGTCCCGATATCGACAAGCAGATCGATACGCTGCTCGGGCAGCTGCGCCTCGAGGGCGTCATTTTGCTGCCTCCCTTGAGCGATCACCCGGTGGTCCTCAGTAAACTTCACGAGGCCTCGATACCGATCGTGCGGATCGCGCCAAAACATGACCTGAGCACCACGCCATCCATTGGCATCGACGATTACGCGGCAGCACGCCAGGTCACGGCGCATCTGGTTGGTCTCGGGCACCGCCGCATCGGCTTCATCCTGGGCCGTCCCGAGCACGGGGCCACCGAGCAGCGCTACCTTGGTTTTGTCGATGAAATGCGTGCGCGACAGATTCCGGTGGAGTCTGACCTCGTGCAAACCGGCAATTTCACCTTCGGCGATGGTTTGATATGCGCCGAGCGCATGCTGCGCGCCGCCGTGCCGCCGACCGCTATTTTCGCGAGCAATGACGACATGGCGGCGGCGGTGATCTCGATGGCGCGTAAATTCGGTTTGGATTTGCCGGGCCAACTATCGGTCACGGGCTTCGATGATGCGCCTGTGGCCACCATGATATGGCCCGAACTCACCACCGTGCGCCAGCCGGTGGCGGCCATGGCCCGAATTGCCGCGGACTTGATCATCCGACTCGAGCCGCGGCGCAATGGCTGGCCGGAGCGCATTCCGCGGCATTTGCTCGAGCATGAGTTGGTGCTGCGCAATTCCACTGCGCGCTTAGCGCGCCGCTGATCGCATACTTCAAGGAAATCCGATGCTCAAGAAAATCGACGTGAGCGCGACCCGCACCGTCAGCGGTTCGCGCTATCCCGCGCCCTTCGATCGGCCATGCGCCGGGCGATTTCGCCGCTGCCTCGGCGATGCCGCGGGCCTCACTCAATTTGGTGTCAATCTGACTCGGCTGCCTGCGGGCACGTGGTCGAGCCAGCGGCATTGGCACTCGGCCGAAGACGAGTTTGTCTATGTCCTGCAAGGCGAACTCGTGCTGGTCACTGATTGCGGCGAAGAAATCCTGCGCGCCGGCGAGTGCGGCGGATTTCCGGCAGGTGTCGCGGATGGCCACCACTTACAGAATCGCAGCAGCGCCGACGCGCTGTACCTCGAGATCGGCTCGCGTCGCCCCGCGGACGATGAAACCACCTACCCAGACATCGACCTCAAGGCTCCCAAGGGCAGTGACGGATACAGCCATCGAAATGGCGAGCGCTATTGATCCGACGGCGTCAGATGCTGCAATGGCCCGATGAATTTTTCATAGTTGCGCCAGCGTCCGACCGAGGCGTGATGAACCGGCTGCCGCACTTGCCATTTGCTGGCGGTAATCACCGCGCGGGGCGTGCGCTGAAAGTCGAGACAGCGGGGGTCCCACGGCAAACCCACAAACTCGAGCATCTTGCGCGCCCACGCCTCGTGATCCTCAACCAGCGCTTCGTAGGGCACATCCAATAGCGCATCGCCGGGCAGGGTCGATCGCCAATGCTGCATGACGCGCCGATACTCGCGGTAGTACTGCGCCAGGTCCTCTAAATCGTTGGCGTAGGAGACCTGGGTCTCGAAATGTTGAAAGTAAATCGATAAGCAGGTGTCGAGCGGATTGCGCTGCATGTGGATGATGCGCGCGTTCGGCAGTGCGGCGTGAATCAAACCCAAGAAAGCGAAGTTGGTCGGCATCTTGTCGGTCACGCGCAGTGCATCCGCCGACAGTCCGTGCAGAACTTGCAGGTAGTCGCCGGCAAGACTGGACGGCGAGCTCGCAAGGTTCGCCGCGGCGCTGCTCCAAAAGCCAAGCTCGCCGCCGCCAAATGCCGCGGGATGGGAGCTTAAGATTTGCTCGGCGAGGGTAGTCCCGGAGCGCAGCATGCCGACGATGAAGATCGGCCGCGCCGATTGGACTTTGGGTCCCTTGTGCTGATTCATCCATGCCCGATCGTAGGTCGCGATGATTCGATCGACGGTCTGCTTCAGCCCGGCCGCGTCAAATTTCGCGTGCCGCAACTTCGCGAGTTCATTGGCACGCCGAAAGTTGCCAAACGCCGGCTCGAACTCGCGCACATCGTCGAAATATTTGCCGATCGCGTAGCGCAAGGGGATTTCGCGGCGTGGCGGGAGAGGCTGCGCGGCGATTCGCTGCGCCTGTGCGAGCCAGGTTGCGTCGGCGTGGGTCATTTTCCGCAAGTGTGCGAGAGCGGCCCAGGCCTCCGCTGAGTCTGCGTCGATGGCGATTGCGCGACGGTATAGGGTTTCGGCAGCGGCAAAATCGCCCCGATCCGCACTCGCTTCGGCGAGTATGGTGAAGGCCGCCGCCGAGCGTGGCTCGATCTGCAACGCCCGGCGGCAACTCAACTGCGCGAGATGCGTGCGCCCCTGCAGCCGAAGCGCAATGGCGAGATTGCAGTGCCCCGCGGCAAAGCCCGGATTGATCTTGAGTGCACGGCGATAACTCGCTTCGGCCGCGTCGAGTTCGCCGAGGTTGCGCAACGCATTGCCCAAATTGTTGTGCGCCTCAGCGAAATCGGGATTGATCAGGAGCGCGCGGCGGTAACTTGCGAGCGCCGCCTCGAGTTCGCCCTGTTCGAGCAGCGCATTGCCCAGATTGCTGTGCGCTTCGGCAAAGTTCGGCTCGATTTTGAGCGCGCGGCGGTAGCTTGCGAGCGCGTGCTCGACTTTGCCCAACGCGAGTTGCGCAGTGCCGAGATTATCGTGCGCTTCGGCGTAGCCGGGGTTAAGGTCGGCGGCCCGGCTGCAGCTCGCCAACGCCTCCTCATAGCGGTGAAGATCGAGCAGGGCGTGTCCCAAATTGTTATGCGCTTCGGCGAACTTAGGCTGGATTTCAAGCGCTCGCTGGTACTGTGCAACCGCGCAGTCCAACCGCCCCAGTCGTGCCAAGGCGTTGCCCAGGTTGTTTTGCGCGCCGGCATCGTGTGGCGACAACTCCGCCGCACGAGTCAGCGCATCGAGAGCGTCTTTGCCCTGGCGGGTGAGAGACAGCGCAAGAATTTGCCACAGGACCCCCGCGCTCGGATGGCAGGCCAAGAATTCGCGGCTCTTCACTTCCAACTCCACATAGCGCCCGGCATCGAGCAGGGCGGCGAGTGACTTAAGGTCGGGGATCACGGCCGAGGCGCGAGTTTCAGGGCCAGCATGGCGCCCACCAGGTGATAGAAAGTGCTGGCCGGCGCCGGCGCATCAACCAGCTTGCCGCTCGGCAGCCGTACATCAAACCAAAGCCCGGGAATCGTTGTCGCGAGATACGGCGCGAAGCTCGCTGCTGCCGCTTCGGCTGCCGACCAGTGGCGCGGTTCGTTGGTAAGCTTCGCGGCGAGCAGAGCGGCTTTGAGCCGTTCGGTCTGCGGCCAGAAACGCGCATTGCCGTCGGCGATCGTAAAATCGTCGCGCACGGCGTTAATCGCGACGCCGTTGTGCACGCCATGCTGCTCGCCGATGGAAATGAGTCGTAAGGCGAAGGCGCGCAGCGACGTGGAGTGCCAGCGTTCGCAGCGCAGCAGCAGCCATGCCCATTCGAATTGGTGGCCCGGCTCGAGAATGTGCCCGCCGTCGCCCGGCGACGGCGGCCCGGATGCAAGATAGGACTCGGCCACGGCGCCGTTGTCGTTGCGAATAAAACGAGTCAGCGCCACATCCACCAGATTGCGCACGCCGTCCGCCCACTGCGGCGCCAATCCGATCTCGGCCCACGCGAGATACGCTTCCAGCAAGTGCATGTGTGGATTCGTTTCACGATGCTCCGAGGCTTGTTCGTATGAGTAAAAGGTGCCCAAGTTGGCGCCAAAGCGTGATTCGACCGCGCGCTTGAGCTCGAGCGCGCGGCCCTCGTACTTGCTGCGTGCGTCGAGCGCGGTTGCGGCGGCGGCGTACCCGAGCAGCGCAAAGGCCTGATCGTAGAGCAGCGCACGATCGTCGAGCGCCGCCCCGTCAGCATCCGCCAATGCGCGAAACAGCCCGTCCGGCCGCTGATAAACGCGCGTGAAATAGTTCATGCCGCGACTCACGATGCCCGCCACGTCGCCGGACCAGCCGAGCGCATGGGCCTGCGCAAACGCGTACACCTGTCGCGGGTGAATCCGCGCGCGCCGTGGCAGTGCCAGCGGGCTGCCGGACTGGTCCACCGCCTCGACGAAGCCGCCATTGCGCGGATCGACGCCCAATCGCGCCCACAAAGGGTATGCAGCTTGCGCGAGCCACGCATCGAGGCGCGTGCGCAGAGCTTCAAGCGCGCTCATCGTGTTTTGAGCAGCGCGAACCGCGTCGGCAGCAGCCGGTAACTGAACGGTAGAATGGCGGCGCCGACCGCCGGTGCATCGTCCGAGGTCAGGGCTCGAGCGACGGGCGCGATTGCGGGAATTTGCGTTGCGAAGCAGGCCATGCGTTGGTTCAAGGACAGTGCCAATCGGTCGACCAGTGCCGCAGGGAGGCGACCGCCGATGAGGATGGCCTCCGGGTTGATTAGGCAGTTGATCGCTACAAACGAGTCTACCAGGGCCTCGGTGGATTCGTGGATCCAACGATCGACTATCAGGCGGGCGGCGGGCTCGAGCCGGGTCAGTCCCTCCGGCGTCGCCACTTTATAGCCCTGCTCGGCGAGCCGGCTATACACGCAGGACAAGGAGACGATGTTCTGCAGCTGGCTCTCGTGTCCGCCGTCGCCGCGCGCGCGCAGCCAGCCAATTTCGCCGCTGCGGCCATTGGCGCCGCGGATATAGCTGCCGTCGGACACGAATCCGCCGCCGAGAGCCGCGGTCACCAGCATGTAAAAGAAGCTTTGATAGCGCTGCCCGGAGCCAAACTGCATCTCGCCGATGGCCGCCGCGGCCGCGTCATTTTCGATGAACACGGGAACCTTCAGCACATCTCGGATCAAGTCGTCGATGCGCACCGCCGCCCAGGCCGCGTAATCGGCCGGTTGATCCGGCAGGTGCGCCCGGGCGATGTCGTCTGGAAAAGCCACTCCCACCCCCACCAAGCGATTACGGGCGATGGCCGCTTGGGTGAGGAGCCGGCCGATCGAACGCTGAAAAAACAGGCGCACGACGGCGGGCTTCGCGAAATGGACCTCGCGCGAGGCGCGCGCACGGACTTTGCCGACGAAATCGAGCACCACCAGCGTAATGTGATCGCGATCCACATTGAGTCCAATGGAGAAGCAGCTGTCGGGATTGATCACGAACTTAGTGGCGGGCTGACCGCGTGCACCGTGCGAGCGTCCGGCCCGCAGGATCAGCCGATCGCGCAGCAGCCGGTTGGTGATGTTGGCAATGGCGGCCGGCGTGAGTCCGGTTTTTAAGGCCAGTTCGGTGCGAGTGACCGGGCCGTTGAGCCGCACCGCGTGCAATGTCACGCGCTGGTTGTGATCACCGGCACGTGCCAAATTGGTGCCGGACAGCTGCGGTCCAGCAACCGGCATCACGGCGAGTTCCGCGCGGCGAAGTAACTGTCGTGAGAGGGTGCGTGCTCGGCGGCGAGTGCGGTCGCCTGCGCGAGGGAGCCGAAAATCTCGCGCAATTGGGCGACAGTCACCACGTCCATCAAAGGATCGCGGCTTTCTGGATTCAGGCCCAAGCCCTCGAAGATATAGAACCAACTCAAGTCGGTGAACAATTCGCCGGGCTTGACGCGGATGCGCCCGGTCCGCTGGTACAGCTCGATTCGCTGCCGCAAGCTGTCGGGAAGCTGCATCGATTGGCAATCAGCCCATAACGGGGTGTCGCGTCGCCCGGTCAAATAATGCAACACGATAAAATCGCGGATGCGCTCCATCTCCTGAATCAATTCCGCGTTATAGGAATCGATATTCGACTGCGCGAAGGCGCAGTTGGGGAAGTGTTCCAGCAGTTTGTAGACCCCGCTCATCACCAGATGAATACTGGTCGACTCGAGCGGCTCGAGAAAGCCCGAGGCAAGTCCGAGCGCCACGCAATTGCGATTCCAGAACAGTTTGCGGCGCCCGGTTACAAATTTCAGGAAACGCGGGTCGGCCAGTGGCTTGGCGCCCACGGCGGAGATTAAATCGTCGAGCGCCTGCGTATCGCTGATATGCGCGCTCGAATACACATAGCCGTTGCCAACCCGGTGCTGGAGCGGGATACGCCACCGCCAGCCGGCCGCGCGCGCGTTGGCTTCGGTGTACGGCGGCCGCGCGCTCGGCAACTCGGTTGGCATGGCCACCGCCCGATCGCAAGGCAGAACGTGGCTCCAGTCAACATAGCCCGTCTGCAACGCCCCTTCGATCAATACGCCGCGAAAGCCGCTGCAGTCGATGTACAAATCCGCCTGCAATTGCGTGCCGTCGCCGAACTTGAGTTCGTCGATGAATCCGTCAGCGCGCAGCGCGGCCGCAGCGACGGTGCGTTCCATCCGGCTGACGCCCAAGCGTTCGGCGTAAGCCCGAAGGTACTGAGCGACCAGACCGGCGTCGAAGTGCAATGCATAGCGCAAGCCCGCAACCGGGGCTTGGCCTGCGCTATCGGGGAAGCGAAACTTGCCGGCATCGCCGAGCGCGGCACACAAACTGAAATCGTTGAACCGCGGCGCGAGCCCGTCGGCCTTTGCCTTGGCCCAGGCATGATGGAAGGGACGAAGGTTGATCATCGCGCCGAAGCTTCCGAACGGGTGCCAGTAGGTGTGGCCGGCGCGCGGCCAGTCGGTGAACTTGATGCCGAGCTTATAGGTCGCCTGCGTGTGCTTGACGAAATCGCCTTCGTTGATGTTTAGAAGCCGCAGCATATCGACGATCGGGGGGATCGTTGCTTCGCCGACGCCGACGGTGCCGATGTCCGGCGACTCGATCACCGTGATGGTGCAGCCGGTACCCGGCAGCGAGCGCGCCAAGATGCTGGCGGCCATCCAGCCGGCGGTACCGCCGCCGACAATGGCAATGCGTTTGATCGCGTGAGGGTCGGTCATGATCTTCGCATCATTGCCCGGCGGCAAGAAAAAAGCACCGCCGCCCCGAGGGGGATCGGCGTGGCGGTGCCCGGGCGTTAAAGCTTGCCCTTTACCCCAATGAAGTAGCGCCGGCCCCAGTCGTCATAGGTGAACGGCTGATTCGGCCACTGCAGGTAGGTGTGCTGCGCCTCATCGGTGAGGTTTTGCACCGAGACGATGACCCCGATGTGCTGGTTGAAGTCGTAACTCGCCTGCGCGTCGAGCTGCCCATACGGCGCGGAGAATACTTCGTACACCTTGGTGCCGAAGGCAAACGTCGAACCGACCTGCGAGTCGTTGAGGGCCTTGTCTCGATACGAATACGAGCCACGGACCGAAAAGCCGTGATTTTCGTAGTACAGCGTACCCGTCAAAGCGTTCCTCGAAACGCCGGGGATCGGCCCGGTGGTCGAGTAGCTGCTCGGCTGCTGCGAGATCGACTGCGAGTAGGTGTAGTTGGCGGCGGCGCCGACGCCTTGCAGCCAATCCACCATGCCGCCGAAGTTGACCTGGCCGCCGACTTCGACGCCGTAGATCCGGCCGTTGCCGGCATTCACGGGCTGACTCACGTTGCCGGCAGTGCCGCCGAAGTCGTCCTTCACCGTCGTCAGGATGTTCTCGGTTTCGACGAAGTTATCCACCTGCTTGTAGAACGTGCCGATGGTGGCGACGGCGCCGGGGGCAAAGTAGTTCTCGTACGACAGCACGAATTGGGATGCGCGATACGGATCGAGATTGGCGTTGCCGGTCGAGCCATTATTGAACTTGAAGCGCGCCGCGCCCGTTACCGGGTCATTCGCACCGCGCGTGAAGTTGTAGGACTCACCCAAGCCCAAGGAATACAAATCCTGCGGTGCCACCACTTTCGCGGCGCCGAACCTGACCTTCTGAGTGTCGGTCACATCCAGCACCAAGTTGAAGGACGGCAATACGTCGGTGTAGTTACGCTTGGTGGTGACGGGAAGCACATTCGATTCCAAGCCGTTCCAAGAGGCCGTTCCATAGTAAGTCGCGCCGTGCGGGTTGGCGTTGCCGGCATTGATCGTGAGGTCGGTGTTCACCAAACGCACGCCGAAATTCGCGTGAATGCGGCTGGTGGGGCCTCCCATGTCGAGCATCAGGTATGGGGCCGTCGTGCGTTCCGTGACTTCGAAGGAACTCAAGTTGTCCTTGAAGAACTGTTCGGTGTTGTTGGGGACGCCCGCGCCCGCCCACACCGTCTGCAAGTAGGTCGCAGGGTTGGTGATGCCGCTGGTTCCGGGGTTTTTGACGACGATCTTACCCGCCGCGAAATTATTGACGGTGAGTGCCAATGCGGGATTGGAGAGCGCCGTGGAATAAGGAATGCTGGGATTGCCATAGCCCGGATCCTGGTAATACAGATACGGGCCGAATCCTGCAGCCGGCGTGCCGGTGTTCGTTCCGGCGACCAAGCCATCCGCGAGGGTGCCGTTGATCAAATAGCGGCCGAATGTTTGGTCGATATCGCGGCCGGCGTATCTTAGGCCCGCGGTAATCGTGGTCTTGATCTCCGTGAACGCCGGATCCCACTGCACCTCTCCCTTCACCGCAAAATTCTTTTGATCGGTGAGGTTGGCCCACGCCCAATTGGATTTGAACGTGGTGTAGGCCGGATTGTTCAATACGTCGGCGTAAGGAGCGAGGTAGCTGACCGAGGGAAGCCCGGACGTGCCGCCGTTGGCGTACGAGAATTCATAGCCGTGATTTCCCGGTCCGGTCGCACCGCACAGCTGACCGTTGTTGCAGCCTGGCGCCGTCGGCGCCGTGGCCGTCCCCGCACCCGTGGCATAGTAGCCATGTTCGACATCGGCTTGCGCGGCTTGCAGATTCGAGGTGGCGTGCGCAAAGGACGCATCGAAAATGCCGCGCAGCGGGCCGTCTTCGCCAAATTTCGTCAACCACTGGAAATTGTTGGCCTGCGAAATGTTCTTCTGATAAAGCGTGGCGGTTTCGGCACCGAGCGCATTGAAGGTGGCGTTCTGCACCACGCCGTTGCTGTCGATCGAATAGGGCTGGGTCGGGTCAAGACCGGGCAGGGGGCTCGTGTCCTGGCCGTTGAACCAGGCCTTATCTGAGTAATCAATCGT
>Ga0302320_10002648_pt1 | contig 41880 bp, 36 predicted proteins | sample Bog_T0_3_FD_202130 | JGI IMG/M metagenome (GOLD analysis project Ga0302320, IMG submission 202130) | Peat permafrost microbial communities from Stordalen Mire near Abisko, Sweden - Bog_T0_3 | ecosystem: Environmental > Terrestrial > Soil > Wetlands > Peat | place: Sweden: Abisko, Stordalen Mire... | reverse complement strand
ACAGAGCCTGCTGCGCGAGCCGCTCGCGCGCTTTGCGCATTTGCGCCGATGCGGAAGCAAAGTCAAAGTAATCCCAAAACACAGTCGCCGATTGCAAATAGCCGTCTGCCTCGCCCGGATGCACCTCTGCCATGCGCGTCCAGTACGGCGCTGCCTCGTTCATGCGCCCGCGATCGGCGTAGATATCGCCAATCCGCGCCAGCGTATCCAGATCGTCTGGCTTGGCGCTCAGCAGCCGCTTCTCGATGGCGACAGCCTTGTCCGTATCCTCAGGATTGAAGTAAGCCAGCGAGCGATAGAGCGACGACGCCTGCCGACCCAGCGCATCATCCGCCGGATACTCGGCGGCCAGCGCATCGGCCGCGCCCACTCCATCTTCAAAGCGCGACTGCCACAAGCACGACTCCAGCCAGAATCGCTCTGCTGCCGGATTGCTCTGTGCGAGTCCGGTCCAGTCCGCTTTGTCGATCTCCGGAGCCTGCTGCCGCAGCGCCGACAGTTGCGCATCCAGCCTGCCGGTTCTGCTGAGCAACTCAAACAACTGGTCGCGTAAATCCGGAGACTCCGCCCAGTGTTCCCAAAGCAGTTTCTCCGCCTCCGCCGGCTGCTGATAGCTTCTGTATTGCGCCAGCAAATTGCGAACAAAGGTCAGGTCGTGTGGAAAGCAGTCATTGGCATAGCGATTCACCACAATAGAGAGTGCCGCGTCCGGCGCCGGAGCCTGGCTCAGATAATCTTCCAGCTCGGTTCCGGAAAAAATTCCCGTCACCATGTGCGTCAGCACCGAATAATCCACGTTGCGTCTCTGGCGCAGATAGAAGCGCGCCAGCTTGGCATACCAGCCTGTAGCGCCGTGGCCCGACTCCTGGAATTGCGCGATGGCTCGCTGGTAGACCTCATCCTCGCGCGCGTTCACGCGGTTCTGTTCGAGAAAATTCGCCAGCTTGTCATAAAGGCCGGGGTCCTGCGGATTATGGTCCAGCTCCCCGCGCAAGACTTCCAGCGCATCAGGCAACCGCTTCATGGCCACCAAACGCGAAAGATAGCGGTCCAGGACATGCTCGTACTCGGCAGAGCGTGCAGAGCTGGTTGACTGACCGCCAACCGGCTTGCTGTACGCGCTTCCCGATGTGCCCAGCGGAACGCCGTCCGCCTTGGCCGCAAGCTCCTTGAGCAGATCTTTGTAGAGCGCAAATTCTCTTTCAGATTGGTTTGTCCTGCTGTACACGTCGCCCACTTCGAGCGCCACTTCCACCCGGCGCGCGTCTGCCGGAAACTGCGCAAGAAACAGCGTTCCCTCGCGAATCACGGCATCATTTTCAGCGTAGGCCATGTAGGCCGTTATCAGCTGGAAGTGCAACTCCGCCCGTTCCTGAGATTTGGGAAAGCGCCGGTCGAATTCCGCCAAAAGCTCAGCGGCCTTGGCGCGGTGAAAATAAGGCACGGCAAGCTGGTCCTCGGAGGAATACTCCGAATCCGGCTGCTGCGAATTAAAAAACAGCGAGAGAATTCCGTTCAAATAGCCCGGCCCGCGGTCCATCGTCGCGATGCTTTTGTAAAGCGCCAAATTTCCCGCGCCCAGGCGCAGCGGCTGCTCCGGCGCGGTGAGCAAAATGCGCGTCAACCCCGCCAATCCCTTAAGGTTCGCATCAGCAGCCTGCGTGTTCGCGGCCAGCGCATAGTAGTAGCGCGTGGCCTGGGGAAAATCCTGCACCTGCTCCAGCAGCCTGCCCAGCGTGTACAACTCATCGGCGCTCCACGCAGCTGCGCGCGCGTCTTTGCGCTCGCGATACCCGGCCAGCACGCCCTTGGCTGCCTCCAGCTGCCCCTGCTGCTGAAAAATGTAAAACAGCCTGGCCGCATCCTTCAGAGCATCTCCGCCGCCGTCCGGCGCAGCCGCCAATCTTGCTCGCAGCGCATCGCGCACCTTCAGCGTCTGGTGGCCTTTCTCCAGCAGCGCGTAGTAGCTCTTCACCAACTCCGCCGGCCACAGCGGCTCAAAGTTGCGATCAAAAACCGCCAGCCCATCCTTTGCCGAGTCACGTCCCGCCGCAACATCCGCTTCCGCCCTCACCGGAAACAGCGCGTCGCCGGGAAATGCCTTCCGGTAGCGCGCAATCAAATCCGTCGCGCCAGCAAAATCCTTGCCCGCCAGATCGAAGGCCAACTCGCGCTCGTAAACTGCTGGTTCCTGCGGATAGCGCCGCTCCCATCCGGCATACTCCCGCGCCGCCGCCGCGCGGCCCAGCGCATACCGATCCACTACAGTGAGTGTCCGCTCCCAGGCCTTCCACGCCTGTTGCGATTCCGCCGCCGTCCAGCGTTCCCGCTTGCTTGCCGCGGCCTGGCCCACAGCCTCCAGAGCCGCAAGCTCCTCCTTCGGCTTCAACCTGCGCTCGTAAAAATCCGCCAAGTCAAGATTTGCCGCGGCTTTGTCGTCAGCCTTCTCCGCCCACGTCTTCCAGTCCTTCTCGGCGGCTGCAAAGTCCAGCGCCTGTTCGTCCTCCATGGCCCGCAGCGAATAGAGCGCCGCGCTGTTCTGGCTGTTGTTGATCAGAGTGGTCAGCTCCGGCCGCGTCTCGCGCGGTGAGCGCCGGTAGAGAGCCTCGCCGCCCGGCAGCTTCATCAGCCGGTAGAGCGCCTTCTCCACGCCCGAGCCGGCCTCGGCGTTTTCCAGCCAGCGAGTGAGGCTGTTGCCCGCGCCTAGCAGCAATCCGGGATTTTGCCAAACGATCAGTGAAGCCGACGCCGTCATCGCCGCTGCTCCCAGAGCTATCGTGCCCAGAGCAATCCGAATTCCGGTTGCGCCGGAGTTGCCTTTTTCCGCCAAATAGTTGCGCACACTATTACGATTAGGGAACCACTTCAATGTGCACCTCCGCGCTGCCCAGATTGTGCGCCATGTCTTCCGCCGTCACCGCCAGCAGGTACTCGCCCGGCGGCAACGCCTGCGGCAGCCAGAGCTGGCCCGTGCTTGCTCCCGCCTCGCGATTCCAACGCAGACTCACCGGAGCCAATCCTTCCATGCGCGCCGTCAGCGTCCGCGTGCTCTCTGACGCGCTCACCTTCAGCGGAATCATCTCGCCTGCTCGGAATCGAGTCTTGTCGAGCCGCACCTTTACCGTTGGAGGAGTCGAGGCAATTACAAAACTTTTTGATTCGCGATAGACCTGCCCATTCGCGTCTCGCAGCACCAGCCGCACCGGGTAGCTGCCGTCCTTCATGTCGGATGGAGCAAGAAAGCGCGTCTGCCACACATCCTCGCCTGCAAGGTAGCGCAGCGGCTTCTCCAGCCCAAAGGGAAACAGCGCAATCACCGAGACAATCGCCTTGTCGGTATGCACCCGCAACACCGGGTCGCCGGGACGAATCACGCGCGGCCGCAGCAGCGCTCGCGGCGCGGCCAGAAATGAAGTATAGGGCGTGACAAATTTATACTTGCGCGCCAACATGATGATCTCGTTGATCGCGGCCTCGGTCTCTCCCCCGCGCTCAATCTGCTCCAGCAACGCTTGCACGCGCGCCCCGGCCCACAGGCGCGGCAACTGGTCGTGCTCCAGCGATTGCGCCGGCAAATCCGCCTTGGACTCTGCTTTGAGTCCGCGTCCATCCTGGCTGCCGCTCACGCTGAAGCTCACGCCCTTTTGCGGCTTGGTGTACTGGCCCACCCAGCGCCCTTCGCCGCCGTCGAAGACCGCATCTTCCAGCGCATAGACCTTGTCCACTGCCGCCTGCGGAGCGACAGCGAGCCTCAAGTCGCCAATCGGAGACCGCCCCACCTTGCCCAGAAAGGCCGCCAGCTTGAACTCCACCGGCTCGGTTGATAGCATCTGCTCCATCACCCCGCCATTACGGCTCAACATGCGCAGCAGCGGCAGGTTGGCGTCGTCGCCCACGGCAAAGACCTCGGTCTTTGGCCGCCGTTCCGCGGGAATCTGATTCCACTTGGCCGCGTACCAATCCGCCAGCTTGCCGGTCTGGATCAGCCCGCGCGTCGTCTCTCCATCGGTCAGCAGCACCAGCGCTGTGGCCTGCGTTGTATCTGGCCCGTTGAATTGTCCTAGCCCCGCATCCAACGCCTTTTGCAAATCCGTTCCGCCGCGCAGGTGGCTTTGCCGCAGCCAATCCATTGCCGCTCTCGTGCTGGCTAACTCAGCTTTCACGGGCGCGGGTTTGAAGCTATCCACTCTGGTGTTAAAAAGCAGCAGGTTGAACTTGTCTTCCGGCCCCAGGGTCTCCAGCAGTTTGGCCGCTGCCGCATAACTGCGCTCCAGCTTCTCCCACTGCATGGAGAGCGAAGTATCCATCAGAACCACCACCGTGCGACCGCCCTGTTTGTCTGCTGCTCCGGTTGCCGGCGGCGAACTCAGTTGCGCCAGAGCCTCAAAGAATCCCGGTTCCGCCGGAGCAGTTGACTGAGCCTGCTGCTTCTGCTTTCCTTTTTGCGCGGCCTGCGTGGGCACCGCTAGTTCAGAGCTGGCGAGTTCCAGCGCCGCCGGAGCAATCGGGTTCGGGTTGCGATAGGCGATCACTTCTACTGCGTTCTGAGCCTCGTTCTGAGCCCAGACCGTTGAAAAATCCTCGGCCAGATCGATGTTGGCCGCGTCCACCGTACCACGGATTGTGTGCTCATCCTGCTGCACAATGTGAAAGGGAAGCAGATGGCCCTGAAACGCAAAATCCTTCAGCCGCGCCGCCGAGCGTAAATCAAAATGAATTGTAAGTTTGGCGACTTTCTGGCTGGCGTAGCTGTCCGGCTTCAACGGCAGAAGGAAGTAACTCTTCCGCGCCGAGACGGGAATATGTTCGTGATACTCAATCTCCAGCCGCTTGGTTCCGTAGGCCGGGATAGGAACAATGTGCGCGCTGAAGATCGAGCTTCGCCGCGCATCATCCTCCGTGCGTTCGCCCTGCTCCAGCAGGCCGGGATCGATGGCCTGGCTCTTCAACTCCTGATAAATAGCCTTGGCCCGCTTGCGCTCCAGAATCACGGCGGGAATGCGCACCGGCCCATCCCACACGGCAAAGTCGGAGATCGTGGTTCCACCGGGCAGGGCAAAGAGGTAGTTGCCCTCCTGCGGGCGATTGGTGTGGTTGACGAAAACCTGCCGCACCCACACGCGCGCGTCGCCGTTGTCCACGTGAATATCGACTTGCATCTCGCTCAGCGACAAAACCGCCGGGTCGGGCGCCTGTTTGTCGGTAGGTACCAGCACGCCGCTATCCGCAGCCGCCGCCCTCGGCAGCAAGAGCAACAGAACCAACGCCCAACTCCTTCGCCTCATAACTTACCTCTCCATCGCTAACTCACTTACTCACTAATTCACTAATTCGCTATTTCACTATTTCACTCATTTACTATTTCACTTCTTCACTAACTTCACAGCTTCCCCTCGTCGATCTTCACCAGGCCGTTTTCCGTACCCACATAAATCACGCCATTGTGAATGGCCAACGCCGTCACATTCAACGATGGCAACCCCGCAGTGACCGTCTTCCATCGCATCCCGGTCGCGTCGCCCACCATCAGGCCTTGCCCCAGCGTTCCCGCTAATACCAGCCGCCCATCGGCCGCCATTGCGGTGGGATTGATCACCACGCCCGTTCGCGTCGCATCGGTCGGCGTAATGTTGCCGTCAGTTCCCAGGCGCATGATGCCCGCTCCGTAAGTGCCCACCAGCCAATCGTTGCCCACGGCAACCAGCGCGGTAATCCAGTTATGCTTCAACCCCGAGGTCGCCGTGTTCAGATTCTTGCGAACCTCGCCGCCAGAGAGCAGCGAAAGCCCACCCAGCGTTCCGGCTATCAGCTTATCTCCGCTCGCGCCCAATGCATACACGTGATTATTGATCAGGCCCTGAAAGGCATAGATGCTGTGCAAGCCGCTCTTGTCCAGAAACGTGATTCCCGCCGGGGTGGCCAGCGCCATGCCGCCGTTATAGAGCGCCACGTCCGTCACATGATCGGCAATCAGCCCGGCCTCGCGTCCCAGAACCTGCTTCTCGTGCCCGTCACGGTCAAAGATCACCAGCCCATTGGCCGTGGCCACGGCGACTGCCCCCTTCCGCGTATCTTCCACAATCCGGTTCACGCAGAATACGTGCTCGTTCTCCACGTGCTCCACCTTACCGCCTGTTGCGGAGAGAATGTCCAGTCCGCGGTCGAAGTAGCCCACCCAGAGACGGCCGTCAGAGGCCACCATCAGCGCGGAAACGTCCCTGTCGGTCAGTTGCCCTCCGCCGCCGCCCAGAATCTTTCGCCATACGCCATCAGGTTCCCGACGCAGCAGCCCGTCGGTGGCCAGCGCATAGCGTGCATCGCCCACAGCCAGAAACTGCTCCACCGTGAAATGTTCGGGTGTGAAGGGTACGGGCTTTAGCCCGTACATAGATGGCCCAGAAAAACTGCGGGCTTTAGCCCCGGAGGGACGCTCCCCATCGTTGCCCCGTGCCGCAATCGGCCTTCTGGCCTGCACGTCATTCTCCGGCCCGGAGAGCGAAACGCGCATCACCCCAGCCTCCATCTGGCCCACCAGCAGAGCATCCCCGTCGGCCATCAAGGCCTGGGCGTATCGTCCCTTGGCCAGCACCCGCGCAACCTTTCCCTCGCGCACCTCGGCCACGCCCATCGGAGTGCCTACGTAAGCTCGTCCGCCTGCCAGTGCAATCTGCTCCACCCGGCGGTCCGGCAGTCCCTGCTCTTCGCCGATCCGGTCCGTCTGGGCGCCATGCCACCAGAGCAGCCCGTCGTTCAGCGTGCCCACCCACAATTCGGCTTCCGAGCCTGCCAGGGCTGTCACATAGACATTATTTGTAGTGGTATGGAATCGCTTGAGAGTCTTGCCGTCATAGATTAAGAGACCAAGTTTTGCTGTTCCGATCAGCAGCCGCCCGGAGGCGAGAGGCAGCAGGGAAGTAATCACACGCGCATCCGAGTTTGTACCGGCAATTTGACGAAATAGGTGGCCGTCGAAGGCCACAATCCCCTCGCCGAGGGTGGCAATCAGCAGCTCCGGCTGGCGCGCATCCGCGAGCATCCCCACAGCCATTTGTCCCAGCGGAGCGGCGGGCAAGTCTATTCCTGTCCTATAAATGTGTTCCAGCGTTCCGTCGGCAGCGTAGGCGTAAAGCCCCGCCGGCCCCGCCAGATAGATGTGCCCCTCAAAAACCGCCGCACTCTTGTAAACCGCCGGCGCCCAAATCCCTTCAAATCCGGGATTCGGCTGCGCGCCCAAAGTGTGCGCCTCAAAGCCCAGCAGCTCCCCTTGCGCAGCGTCACGTCGCGACGCGCTCAGCGCTCGCTCTACGCGCCAAATCACCGCACCGCTTACAGTTAGACACACCAGCGCCGCTACTATTGCAATAGCCGCCACTTGCCGCCGGTTCAGTTTCATTGTGGTTATTTGTGTGTTGCGGGAGCGAACTCACAATAGCGCATCAACCGCCCGAACGCAAATGAATTCTTCTATACAGCGTGAGCGGCGCTTGCTAACCCGGTTACCCGTGGTGGGTCAACAGGACCACCAGCAGCAGGAGGGCCACCGGGATGAGCGCTAGTGCGGAATAGTAAAGGAATCTTCTCAGTTGCTGGGACTTGCGCTTGTTCCAGCCCTGCAATTCGTCGCGGTTCTCAATGCCCACCTGATCCAGGTGCTGAAGATCATAGGCAAAATTGCTCGCCTTAGCGTAGCGATTCCTGGGATCCCTTTCCAATGCCCGGTAGAGGACTTCCTGCAACTCGGGCGAGATGGCAGGGTTGGCGACGCGGGGCGGCATGGGGTGGTTCAACAGACGGTCATTCATCACCGCCAGGGGCGAGGGGCCGGAAAAGGGTAGTTTTCCGCTGAGCATTTCATAGAGGATCACACCCAGGGAATAGATGTCTGTCCGGCAATCGCCGCGTTTTCCCTTCACCTGCTCCGGAGCGATGTAATCCGGAGTGCCCAGCGCAGCGGTTACGTTCGCGTAAGTCAGCCGCCGCGCGGCGGAGTCGCTGGCAATGCCGAAATCTATGAGTTTAATGTTGTCCTGGGAGTCCACCATAATGTTTTCCGGCTTGAGGTCGCGATGCACAACGCCGTTGGCGTGGACGTACTCCAGGGCCTCAAGAATGGCCAGAGCGATGCGGATGGCGCGGTCCTGCTCAATTTTGCCTTCGTCGATAATCTGGCGCAGGAGACGGCCTTCGCACCATTCCATGACCATGTAGATGCGGGAGCGATCCTCTCCGCCGAAGACGCGCATGACCTTGGGATGGTTGAGTTTTTCGCCGATGCCGGATTCGCGCTTAAAGCGGTCGAAGAGGACTATATCGGCTTCCAGGTCGGGGTGGGGAATCTTGAGGGCTACCTGGCGGTTATCGCGCAGGTCGGTGGCGCGGTAGACAGAAGCCATGCCGCTGCGGGCGACCGGCGCATCTATACGGTAGGAGTCGAGCTTCGTGCCGGCTTCCATAGTGTCGAAAAAACCCATACTGGGGCATACTCCATCGAACAATCTTGTTTGATTCTACAGAAGATCGGCACGAAAACAGTAAAGGTTTCATAAGACTTTTGTCAGCGCGAATCAGTTCGTCTACCGGTAGGGCCGGCCGCGGGGCATCGAGCTCATCCGCTCCACCGAGAGAATGCGGATCACCTGCACGGTGGTGTTGTCGTGGCCGTCGATTTCCACGGCCTTCGCCACCAGTTCGCGGGCGATTTCGCCGGGGACTTTCTCCTGGGAGACGATTGCGGCGATAGTCTCTTCACTCATCTCGTCGTGCAAGCCGTCGGTGCAGAGGACCAGCACGTCGCCGGGGTAGAGGTCGAGGACGGTGGTATCGGGAGCAACGAACATCTCCGGTCCCAGAGAGCGAATGAGTATGTGCCGGGCTTCGGATTCGCGCATCTCGGCGGCCGTGATGATGCCCAGCTTTCTCTGCTGGTTTACCCACGTATGGTCGTCGGTAATCTGCCTGGCGCTGCCGCTGCGCACCAGGTAGCAGCGGGAGTCGCCCACGTGGGAGATGTATGCCTTGTTGTAGCGCAGGGCGCAGGCCACCAGCGTGGTAGCCATACTTTTGATATTGTATTGGCGGGCCAGGGTGCAATCGTGAACCGCGACGTTGGCTAGTTGCACAAGGCGCGGCATAAGGCTGTTCAGCCGGGCGCCGGGATTTGCCTTGGCGAACTCCTCGATGAGAACCGAGATGGCTGTGTTCGAGGCAACTTCGCCCAGGTCGTAGCCTCCCACTCCGTCAGCCACTGCAAACAGATAGCCATGCGAGAGGGCTTGCTCCGGCGATGCGGGGATGTAGGATCCCATCGCATCTTCGTTATTCTTGCGTATTTTGCCAAAATCGCTGGCCTGGCCGAACTCAAGATCCAACATGGCTCCGATTCCTGTAGATACGGATGCAATGGAGAGGGTCGATGCTTGCATAGAGTGAATCATCCGCCTCCAAATGACCGCCGAGCGGATCTCCGCGCCTCGACTTCGCAAAGAAATCGAGGCGCGGCGGACTGCTCAGATACTGCGTTATGGTTGACTTGCATGCACGCTAACTTAGCTTGGATTCCAGCAGGATTGCCTTGCCCTTCTTCTTTGATGAGTAGATGAAGTAAAAGGCTCCATAAGCGCCCCATACGGCGGCAATGGCCAGCGCCAGTAGCGGCTCCTTGAATGTGCCGAGTCCGAAAACCGGGCTGATGATGTAAAAGGCCATCAAGACAAGATTGGCCAGAAGCCCAAAGCCGGGAATAATCAGGTGCAGAATCGGGTTGAAATCGGGACGCTTCCAGAAAGCCACGATGCACAGGAAGCAACTGAGCGCGTAGAGAATAAACGTGCCAAAGTTGGAGGTGAGCGTGATCGTCAGCAGCGAGTTCGGCAGCGCGGCTAACTGGTCGTGCGAAAGATAGCCCCAACTGGAGAAGACGCCCTGCGGCAGCGCCTTGATGGCCGCATCGGTGGGAGCGCCGGCGTCGCCGAAGACCAGCGAGACAGCGATAACGCCAATGACCGCTGAGATCGCGACCAGCGTCCAGATGGCGCGACGCGGCGAGAGCGACTTGGCGTGAAGAATGCCGAAGTGCTCGGGAGCTTCGTCGTCCTTGCCCATCGCGTAGGTAACGCGGGCTCCGGTGTTCATGCAGCTCAGCGTCGTTCCGATCAGCGCCAGGAAGACAGTGAAGGCTTCGATCAGCATGAAGTACCGTCCATTGCCGTGGCCCAGCAGACCGTCGCCGACAATAATCATCATGTCGCCGATGGGCGCGGCGGAGGTGGAGGCGCTGGCCATCGAATACCCCGAGTTAAGGAAGTAGTTCGCAGCGAAATACTCGATGAGATAGCAGAACAAGCCTTGAATCAAGAGCGAGGCAATCACGGCAATCGGTATGTGCCTGGTGGGATTCTTGGCCTCGCCTCCCATCGAGGTAACCGACTCAAAGCCAACCAGAATCAGAATGGCGACCGTGGCCTGAATGAACAGGTAGCTGAATTTGTGCGCCGATATGACCGATGCAGCGGAGGTGTGGGACAGGAATGCGCCGGTCGAGTCCTTCTCCGGATAGTCGATGGTGAAGGGAACCTTCTTGCCCGCCGCATCCAGCAACGGCAGAGGCGCCTGTGTTGTCGCGTCGCGGAGGATGGTGGTGCCGTCTTTAGCCGTGGCGAACTGGTAGTCGTAGGTGGCCAGCGTCTGCCCATCGTATTGGAAGGCCGGTGCTCCCGCCGGATGGCTGGTGCGATAGCCGATGGCCAGCACGCTGAAGACAAGCAGCGCGGAGATCTGAATCACGTTGATGGCCAGGTTGACGGCCGTCGATGCGCCCGCGCCCTTGGATGCGATCCAGCCGACGAAGATCGAGAAGAGGACCGCCACCAGCGCCATGAAGAGCGGGCCGGGATTGGAGCCGCTCATCGCGTTGGGGTAGAGAAAGCCGACGACGTATCCGACGAAGATGCCGGTGGTGGCCACCATCACGCCGGGATAAACCCAGTAGTAAAGGTGAGAGCCCCAGCCGACGATGAACTTGGCGACGCGAGCGTACCTGAAGGCTTTGTCCTTGGAGAGCAGCGCCTGCTCGGCGTAGTAGTAGCTCGAGCCGGTGCCGGGATAGAGCTTGGAGATTTCCGCGTAAGCCACCGCCGTGGCCAGGCAAAGCAGCAGGGCGCCGAAAATGCCCAGCCACATGGCTGGCGCGGTGGTTCCGGTGGTGGCCTGGATGTAGAAGGTGAGCCATAGAAAGGCGCCGGGTGCAATGAGAGCCATTGCGTTGCTGGTTAGCCCGGTAAGGCCCAGGGTGGCTTGCATCTGAGGTGCTTTCTGATCTGCCATGAGCGTTCTCCTGTGGTTAGAAGTTGGTATGGCTGTTCCCGTCCGATAATCTACGGGATATTCTGAAGGCTCGTCCGTACCCGGAACCTAACTCCGGAAAGATAGAGGAAAGCTGCTTGAGTTAGTTGAATGTTAGTGCCGGACCGATAAAGATGAAATGAGGAAACTGAAGTTAGTGAAAAACGTGATACATGAAGCAGCGAGTTACACTAACTTCGTTATCTTCGCGCCGCGAGCAATCTATTCACGACTGCTCGCGACGCCGGTCGAAATGAACTAGCGTTTCGTGGTAACTGAGTTAAGCTTCGATTCGGCTATTTTGTGATGTTATTGCCAAAGATGAAGCCGAATTCAAGCACTCCCCGGAATTGGTCAGCATTCGTCCCCGTCTTGCCAAAGACGGCTCCCGACGTGTAGCTCGAAGCGTGCACCCACGCTAGATCGCCGCGAACGAACAGACCACCCTTTTGGTAGGTTGGCGTTGCGGTGAAAGTGGTGCCTCCGCTGCCAGCCCCAAAGCCCAGCAAGTTGACCGATCCGTCAGTTGCGCTCCCCGAACTCGTGAGGAATTCCAAGCGCGCCGGAAGCGAGAAGCCGCTCTTAAACGCATAGCTGGCGTTGATCGCGCCGCCGGTTGCGGATGTGCCCTTGGGGACGCCTACCTTCAGGTTTCTCGGCACATTGCTGTACTGGAAGTACGGCGAAACGATCCATGGGCCCTTGGTGTACGTATAGATCACCGCGTGCATATAGCTGTTGTTCTGGTAGGTAGGCATCGCGGACGTTACATAGGCGGTCTGTCCGAGGTTCCCCATCCCGTCGTACACCAGGGCATGAGGCCCCTTAGTAAGGGTCGCCGAGCCCGAGAGCCACGAGTAGCGGCCGGAATAGTAACCGTCGTTCCAGCTGAGCGAGGTGGACAGGTACTTACCCACGGTTTGATTCACCTGAAGACCGCGATTGATGGCGTTTTCCTGATTCCAAACGATGCCGCGCTCGATGTTGAAGTTCTGGTAAGTAAAGGTGGACTCGGCGCCCATCAGTGTGGGAAGTTGGCCGATAAGAAACTGGGTGGTCTTTCCTACCGGCAGCTTCAGGTAGGCGACCGGAACCGGCCCGTAGTAATTGCTCACGGTATTCTGGGCATTAACAAACGGCACACCAAGCGTCGGCATGGTGTAAGCGCCCGCCTGAACGTAGTATTGATACTTTCCGTCCGCTTTTTGAATGAAAACTTGTCCATTGCTCAGAGTGGCTTGCGCCTTATCGTCTCCCGGCACGGAATTGTTCTGGAACTGCGAGAAACCGGTCACGATGCCGTTGACGGACAGCTTGCCCAATGGTCCGGCATCGAAGGTTGCCGGCGGCAGCCATTGCAGTGGACCCGTGAGAACGAACGTGGAAAGCGGGGCCGGCGCTGTTGGAGCCGCGGGCGCTGGTGCGGGCGTAGCCGGTGTTTGCGCGCCGGCTGTCAGGGCGATTGCCATGGCGGTTCCGGCAATGGTTTGCAGTATGCGAGTAGGGTTCAGATGCATCGGCACATTTCCTCCCAGAAGATGAAGTTATGTTGGTTGGTATGATCAGGAATGATTCAGCCAAAAAGTAGGCATGATGCGTCACGCTGCAGAGTGTAATCGGAAACCTGACCAAGCCTTCATGGCCACGCTGAAAAAGCTGTCGCGTACATTCAATCAATGAGAATCGAATCGCGCTCGGGTATCCTCCCGAGATGGCCTAGTGGTTACTGATTGGCCTTAGTATGGCAACACAGTCATAAAGAACATATGAGGATGACGAAAGTATTTCTTCATGCTCTAAAGCATCTCGGCATAAGGATGTATAAGGAATCTGCTAAAATTCTATTAAGTTTCACTGCATCCAAGGCTGGCCCGGCGGAAGTATTTGTGATGCGCGGATGTGGCCCTGGGATTTGATCGGGGTGCTGGCGGTGATGGAGTTCCCGTTTTTTTCGTCGGAGGCGTCTTCTCTTTTCTTGAATCTTGCTGCAATGAATATTAGGTAATCGCTTGATCTTGAGTTTCATCCTCGCGAGTTCCGAATCGACCACCGCCGCCTGGATAATGGCCATGGTGATGATCGCGATTCTGGTCGTCTACTTCCGGGAGAACGCCAAGATCAACGCCCGCACAGCCCAGTCGTGGCGATCACAGGTGCGCGACCTGCATGAGTTCACACGACGCACGCTGGAGATGAATCTTCGCCTCGAGCCGGGGCCGCAGTTGGCCGAACTGGTGCATGATATCTTCGCGCTGGAGGCCGTGGCCGTCTTTGACGCGGACCTGCACCAGGTTTATTCTGCGGGGCATTGGAACGCGGACCCCCGGGAGATGGCGCAGAACGTCTACTACTTCGGCACCTCGGACGACGATCCAACAACCGGGCTGGGGCGCCGCGTGGTCCGACTGGGAACGGTGCCCATTGGAAGCCTGGTGGTGCGCGGCCAAACCAACTCGCTTACCAACAACGCCATCGCATCGCTCATTGCCATTGTCTTTGACCGCTACCGGGCCTTCGTCAACGAGAGCCGCATCGAAACCGAACGCCGCACCGAGCAGTTGCGATCTACAGTTCTTGATAGCTTGGCGCATGCTTACAAAACGCCGTTGACGGCCATCCGCGCCGCCTCGACGGGCCTGGGCGAAATGGGCCATCTCTCTCCCGGACAGGCGGAACTGGTGGCGCTGATCGATGAACAGACCGAACTTCTCGGCACCCTGACCACGCGCCTGCTGACCACCGCGCGCCTGGACGCCGGCGAGGTCACCGTACATGCCACCTCAGTGGACGTAGCGCCGCTGATTGAAGAGGTTGTGGCCAGCCTTGGCGACCGGCTGGCAAGCATGAAAGTGGAACTTGATATTCCCCGCGAACGGATGGTTCTCGAGTGCGACCGACAGTTGATGGTCATGCTGCTGACGCAGTATATCGACAACGCCTGCAAATACTCGATTTTTGGCAGTACCATTAGCATACGGGCCGTAAAAGCGCGTGCGGAGATCGTTTTCTCCGTGCATAGCTTTGGGCCGGTGATTCCCGTCAATGACCGGGAGCGGATCTTCGACCGCTACTATCGGTCTACAACTCGTTCCAGCCCCGCCGCGGGTACCGGAATCGGCCTCTCGGTGGCCAAGCGCGTCGCGCTCCTCCATGGCGGTTCCGTCTGGGTTACCAGCGATGAGGCGGACGGGACCACGTTTTTTGCGGCCATTCCGGCCAAGGCGCAGAAGAGGATTTTCTGATGACACAGACAGCAATTCGCATTCTTCTTGTTGACGATGAATCGGCCATCCGCAGGGCGCTCCGGCCGCCGTTGCTGGAACTCGGCTTTCAGGTCGTGGATGTATCGCGCGGCGAAGAGGCTCTCCAGATGATGCGCGCGGGCGGCTTTGATGTGGTTCTGCTCGACGTGAATATGCCCGGAATCGGCGGCGTTGAAACCCTGCGCCGCATGAGGGCCATGGCGCCCCGGTTGCCCATTCTCATGCTCACCGTGCGCGATGCGGAAGAGGAGAAGGTCGAGGCGCTGGAACTGGGCGCTGACGACTACATCACCAAGCCATTCAGCACGCGCGAGCTGATTGCCCGCATCCGCACCGCGGTACGCCGCGTCCAGGCTCCGGCCCGCGCTGAAGACGCGCCCATCGAGGTTGGCGAGCTTCGCCTCGATCCGGTTAAGCGCAAAGTCACCAAGCGCGGGCAGCCGGTGCACCTCACCCGCAAGGAGTTTGACATTCTCTACTGCCTGATGAGCCGGGCCGGCCGCGTGGTTACCTATGCAAGGCTGCTCACCGAGGTGTGGGGCGCCGAGTGCCGCGAGGAGGTCGAATACCTGCGCACCTTTGTCCGCCAGTTGCGCATGAAGATCGAGGACGACCCTTCCAAGCCCCTTTACCTGCTCACCGACGTCTATGTGGGATACCGCTTCGCCGATGCGCAGATGTTCAGCGAAGCGAATGCGGAAGGCGCGTTGCCGCCGGACGAGCCGGAAGCAGTGCCGGAAGCTATTGAAAATCATACTGATGAGGGTGTGCGCTGAGAAGGTTGCGCCGGAAATGCGCCTTCCGTGGTAAAGTAGAGAGTGTGCGGGTCGATGAGTTCTTCGGAGGGTGCCATGCGGAAGACAGGCGGTCAGTAAGCAGTTAAGTCAGTCGAATCCTACCAGTCCCAACTCAATCGAAGAGTGTGCCCGTTTTTGGGAGACTTCACCCATGCGTGAAGTGTTTTTCTATCCTGGGAAATTGCTGGATCCTCCATTTGCTCAACCGGCTCCCCTCCTACCAGCACGTGCATAGATGCTCTTATGCATGTGCGGCTAACTGGCAAATGCACTGTTAACTCCACTAAACTGGTTCCCGGAGTGACCTCGTGATCCAGAGCCTCATGTTTTGCCGGGAATGAGTCGTGCAGATCGTATGCCCATGAAATCGTAGTCTCATGGCTGCTGAAGATCGCCTCGGAAAACCGCTTGCGCAGGTCAATTATTGGCCCGGAACAAATCTGGTCGAATGCGGGCACCGGCTCTCCATCCACCTTGAAGTTGTCAATGCTGCCGTCGGAGTAAATGCCTCGGCACCATATCTCCTGGATACTTCCGTAGTTCACGCGAATTCTTTGTTCGCGCGTTAAGCTGGCCAGCCGCCCGTCCCGGTCCTGTATGGTCAACACTTTTTTTAGCGAGATGGTGGTGTACTGCGGTCCAGAGGTCCTATAGGCGGCATAGAGGAAGAAACCTACGAGCACCAGGAACAGCAAACAATACACTACAATCAACTGCACGCTGGCATCGCGAAAGATCGGTATCAGCCCGAGTACAGAGAGGCCGATGCCGAACCATGCGATTTTTCTATCAGAACTCATGGGCCGATTCCCCGCGGAGGGGCGAACACTGCCGCTATTCTATACGTCATAGTGCAGCAGGCTGAAGACGTCGAACTCCTTGAAGCGCTCGCGGCCTTTCAGGAAGTCCAGCTCCACGGCAAAGGCCAGCCCGACGATCTCTCCGCCCAACTGCCTGGCCAGCTTTACGGTGGCCTCCATCGTGCCTCCGGTGGCCAGCAGGTCATCCACCAGCACCACGCGCTGGCCGGGCTGAATCGCGTCCTTGTGAATCTCCAGGGCGTCGGAGCCGTACTCCAGGTCGTAGCTCACGCGCTCCACCGCGGCGGGCAGCTTGCCCGGCTTGCGCACCGGCACAAAGCCGGCGTTGAGCCGGTAGGCCAGGGCCGGCCCGAAGATGAAGCCCCGTGCCTCAATGCCCAGCACCAGATCGACCTTGCGCTCGATATAGTGGCCGGCGAACGCGTCAATCAGCTTGGCAAAGCCGGTCTTGTCCTTGAGCAGCGTGGTGATGTCGTAGAACAGAATCCCTGGCTTGGGAAAATCCGGCACCGTGCGCACCAGCGCCTTCAGGGCTTCCACATTGATGGACTTGTTTTGCTCGGACATGGGTAAACGCGCTCCTTACGTTGCTGAAATGGGTTCGGTTTCGCTTTTGATTATAGCGGGGATGGCGGTGTTGTCGGCGATCACTGGCACAAAACTACTGACCACTGATCACTGACCACTGACCACTGTTTTTTCACCATGCTCCGTCAATCCGGAACGAGCTGAGTTCCTCAGCCTCGCTATCGTCCAGATAGTGCTCCACGAGGTGATCCACGCGGGCTCCGCGCGGTCCGCGGCGCAGGCTCGAGCGCAGCTTGGCCAGCTCATCAGGAGAGCCCGAGGCCACCACCTCCACCTCGCCCTCCTCCGTGTTGCTTACCCAGCCGCGCAGACCTAACTGGCCGGCCTCCCGCTGCACATACCAGCGGAAGCCCACCCCTTGCACGCGACCCTGAATCAGGAAATGAAGAACCATCACAGGTGAGTTTTACAGATGTGCCGCCGGTACGCAACCATCGAACAAGCCGGCCGGGTGTCGTGTACATTTGCCTTGCAGATAATTACTCTCCGTTGGCGCACAATCAATGCATGAACAACGACCAGAGCCGAAATATTTACTTCGTCCATACCATGGTCCCCGGCGGGCGATTTTTACTCGGTGGGGTGGCTATTCCATGTCCCCTGTTTTTGCTCCTTGTTTCCCGTTCTATCTGTTCTATTTGTTAGGCTTATCTCCAGTTTATACCACCAAATGCATACCCTCCCCCCCGGGTCCGCTTCACCGTTTCTTCGCCCTATATTTTTGCAGATTATTTCATCAAACAGTGTAGGAATCGTCTTGCCTTCATGCAATTGCTCAGGCGAAACTGGCAAGCCACGCTCTATCGTTGCCGCGCGTTACACTGAAAGTCATCATGGTCTTCGTCCTCGACAACTACGATTCGTTTACCTACAACCTCGTCCAGTACCTGGGTGAACTGGGCGCTGAGGTCGAGGTTTATCGCAACGACGAACTGACCGTTGAGCAGGTGGAGGCGCTCCATCCCGACCGCATTCTGCTTTCGCCCGGCCCTTGCACGCCCAGCGAGGCTGGCATCCTGGTTCCGCTCATTCGCCACATGGCCGGCAAGGCGCCAATTCTGGGAGTCTGTCTGGGCCATCAAGCCATCGGCGAGGCCTTCGGCGGAGATGTGGTCCGCGCCAGCCACCTGATGCACGGCAAAACCAGCTCCATCACTCACGACGGCAAGGGCATCTTCGCCGGACTCGCTTCGCCGCTCACCTGCACCCGCTACCACTCGCTGATTGTGGCTGAAGAGTCGCTGCCCAAAGAACTCATCGTCACCGCCCGCACCCAAAGCGCCGACGGAAAATCTACGGTGATCATGGGCCTGCGCCATCGCACCTTGCCTATCGAGGGCGTGCAATTCCACCCGGAGAGCGTTTTAACCGAGGGCGGCCACCAGATGATCCGCAACTTTTTGGAGATGTAGCCGCCATGCGACCTGACGCGAAGCAACTCACCGGCATGAAGGGTATGTGCTTCAGCTTGAAGGGTACGGGCTTTAGCCCGTACATTAACCTTGCAAAAATGAAGCGGGCTTTAGCCCCTGAGGGATGCTTTTCGGGCTTTTCGTCCCGTACTTCCTCTTATTTCGCTGTCTATTCTGCCATTCTTCTTCTGCTGCTCAATGCGCCCTTGCTCCGCGCGCAGACAGCGCCCGCGTCCCAGGCTGCGGCAACCGACGCCGCTCCCATCGCCATCGTCTCGCTCGACAGCAAGAACCCGGACGCCGCGGCCAAGGTCACCGGCGCTCTGGAAGTTTCGCAGGGCAGGGCAGTGATTGTTGCCAGCGGCACGATTACCTCAGGCGGCCAAACCACCGAGGTGGTGTTGCCCCATCGCGGCGTGCTGCGCGTCTGCGCTTCAACGGCTGTCAAGCTGGCCGCCGACTCCAGCGTGCCCGCCGGCGAAACGCCCGGCCTGATGTTGGCCATGGATCACGGCGCTCTCGAGTTGAGCTTTGCCACCAGCGCCCCCGCCGGGCGCAACGCCGACTTCCTGATGACCCCGGATTTTCGCATCCTAATTGGCGGTCCTGGCGCGGCGGAGATCAAGGTGCGTCTCGGCCAGCACGGCGACACCTGCGTGGATAACGCCGGCGTCAATGCTCCCTATGTTTTGGTCACCAGCGTCTTTGATGGCGGCAATTACCGCGTGCAACCCGGCCAGCGGGTGATGTTCGAGCACGGCAACCTGCGCGAGGTTGTGGACAACGAGAAAGAGCCGTGCGGCTGCCCGCCTCCGCTGCATCCGGGCACAAATGAATTTCCCGTGGCGCAGAGCGCGGGCCTTGCGCCGCTGCCCAAGACTGAGCCGAATGCGGTCTCCATAACTTCCGTCCCGCCGCCGGCGCTGGAGCCGCTGGTTTACAACAGTGCCGACCACGCGGCAAAGCCAGCAGCCGAAGCAACTCCGGCTCCCAGCGCGGCCGCCACCAAGCCCGAGGCAAAGAAAAAGCCAGGGTTCTTTGGCGGCATCGGAAAGTTCTTCCGGCGGCTGTTCGGCGCGGAATAAATTCTCTTCATCAACGCTTGTCCAGAGAGGTTGCGCGCGGGCCGCGCACCAGCTCTCGCGCAGCCTCTTCCGGGAATTTGTTTATGCGGTCGCGCTGACCAGCGAGCCGGAGGATAAGTTCGTCAGAAAACTGTCCAAAGCAGTCTGCGCGCTGCTGACATTGCCGGAACTTAGCGCCGACCCGATCTCCGAAAGCAGAGTGGTGAAAGAGGACTTGCTGGAACTGCTGGATGTGCTGCTGGAGGATATGCTGTCGGTTGAAGAACTGCTTGTGGTACTGTCTGTCGAGTTCAGCAAACTGGTCAGCGAATCGTAGGACGATTGCGCATCCTTCACGTCGCCCGAACTGATGGCGCTGAAGAGGCTCAGCACATCCTTCCCCAGGGCGCTGATGCCGTTGTCGCTGGATGTGTCGCTGGCGGTGGATGATGTGGCCGATGTCGAACCGGTTGCCGTGGTGCTGGGGACCATGTAGGTCTCCAGGGTGGTCAGTGCGCTTTGCGCCCCGGCAATGTTGTTATCCGAGAGCGCGGTGGTGACGCTGGATAGGAATTCGCCCAGCGGGCTGTTGGAGGCGATATTCGAGGGGGCCAGCTTTTCGACCTGGGCCAGATCCTTTTTCGCAGCGGCGGAATTGCCCGACTTGAGGTCCGACATCAGGCTGGAAAACGCGCTGTCGAAGGTGTTATTACTGCTGCTGGTAGAGCTGGAAGTAGAGGATGTGGAAAGTTCCGAGAGGAGACTGGAGGTGTTCTGCAGACTGGAAATCAGCATGAAGGTCAATCCTTTTCACATAGATTTCTCAGAAAACCAACTGCCGAAAGCAGAGGTTCTCCGAGCTAACTATGAGGACTGCAGTTCTATGCGCGATTAGTACAAAGGACGGTACAAAAGGAAGAGGCCAGTTCCATTAAGGAATCGGAGGCGAAAGCCGTTCGTAATTGGGAGAACTTACATCTCCCGCGCCCGCTCAATGGCCCGCATCACGGCCTTGGCCTTGTTGAGCGACTCCTGATACTCGAGTTCTGGCACGGAATCGGCCACGATGCCGCCGCCGGATTGCACGTAGCCCTTGCCGCCGATGGCCAGCATGGAGCGAATAGCGATGCAGGAGTCGAGGTTGCCGGAAAAATCCGCATAAAGTACCGCGCCGCCGTAGGTTCCGCGCCGCGCAGGTTCCAACTCCTCGATAATCTCCATGGCCCGCACCTTGGGCGCGCCGCTGAGCGTGCCAGCGGGGAAGCAGGCGCGCAGGGCATCGACGGCGGTTAGTTCCGGCTTGAGCTTGCCCTCGATGCTGCTGACGATATGCATCACGTGCGAGTATCGCTCGACGAACATCAGCCGGTCCACCTTCACCGAGCCGAATTGGCTCACGCGGCCCACGTCGTTGCGGCCCAGGTCTACCAGCATCACGTGCTCGGCGCGCTCCTTCTCGTCGGAGAGCATCTCGTCGGCCAGCGCCTGATCTTCGGCCTCTGTAGCTCCGCGCGGACGCGTTCCGGCGATGGGCCGGTACTCCACCTTGCCCTGATGCACGCGCACCAAAAGCTCCGGCGACGAGCCCGCCAGCTCGACGGTCTCCGACCCCTTTTTCTTTTTGGTGGAGAGCTTCGACTTTTCCGGCACGTCACCCAGCGCGCCCTCCGGCGTAAAGCGCAGGAAAAACATATAGGGGCTGGGGTTCACGGTGCGCAGAGCGCGATAGACCTGGAAGCTGTCGGTCTCCGGTTCCACGTCAAATCGCTGCGCGATGACGGCCTGAAAAATATCGCCCGCCTTGATGTACTCCTTGGTGCGGTTGACGGCGGCCAGGAAGTCCTTCTTGGCCGTCCGGTGCCGCACCTCCAGCTTGCCCTTGTCTTTGTGTTCGGAGAGCTTGGGCAGCGGCTGGGCAAGGCGCTTTTCCAGCCGGTCTAGCCGCTGAACGGCTTTCTCATAAGCGGCTCTGGGGTCCTTGGCAGCTTTGCCGCGTGTCACGTCGGCCGTAACCACCAGCCAGATTTCCTTGCGCACGTGGTCAAAGGCCAGCACCTCGTCGAAAAAGAGCAGGCAGGCGTCGGGAACGCCCAGCTCGTCGGTGGCCAACTCGGGCAGCCGCTCGATCTGACGGACGGCGTCGTAGGAAAAAAATCCCACCGCGCCGGCGGTAAAGGGCGGCAAGCCCTGAAGCCGTGCCGGCTTGTGGCCGCTGAGGGCCCGCCGCAGCACGGCGAAGATGTCGCCCTCGATCTGAACGACCTTGCGGCCCTCGGTGATGGTGATTTCGCGGCCCCGCGCAACGATGCGCTTGAAAGGAGCCAGGCCGATGAAGGTGTAGCGGCCCACCTGTTCGCCGTTTTCCACCGATTCGAGCAGGAAACACTCCCGCTCTGGCCATGCGGCGCGCAGAAAGGCCGAGACCGGCGTTTCCAGGTCGGCATTCAGAATGCGGCAGACGGGTACAAGCGTGTGCTCCTTGGCAAGCGCGAGGAACTCCTTACGGCTGGGCTGGACGGGTTGTGCAGAGGCTTTCACAATTTCAGTGTAATGGGTGGAAGCGTCATGGTACGGTTTGCGCTATGGGCTTGACAGGGTGCAATTCAGAAAACGGATCGCCGAATACGCCAATGGGCACTATCTTTTCCTCACGCCGCCGTCGGTACCTTTGCTGTCAGTTGGACGCCGAGAGCATTCATCACCGCCAGCGTGGTTTTCAGAGTTGGATTTCCCTTTTCACTGAAGGAGCGATAGAGCTGCTCGCGGGAGAGGCCGGTTTCATCGGCAATCTGGGCCATGCCTTTGGCGCGCGCGACGACGCCCAGCGCGTGGGCGATGTAAGCGGCGTCGTTGGTTTGAAATGCTTCCGCCATGAAGACGGCAATCGCTTTGTCCGAGCCGAGATCCTCGGCGGGATCGTAGGTAGTCAATTTCTCAGCCATGTTCTTCGCTCCATTCCGCTGCCAGCCGCTTCGCTGTTCGGATGTCCTTCGCCTGCGTACTCTTGTCGCCGCCGCACAGCAGGAGGATGAGTGTGTTGCCGTGCTTGTGAAAATAGATGCGGTATCCCGGCCCATGATCGATGCGTAGTTCGCTGATGCCTTGCCCAACCGGCTTTACATCTCCGGCATGACCAAAGGCCAGTCGATCCAGCCGAGAGGCAATCAAAGCCCGGATTCTTTCGTCCCTGAGACGCGTGCGCCATTTGCGGAAGGTCTCGGTTTGTTTGAATTCGAGCATTTTCAGGTTCTGTAGTTTACAGACTACCACATTTTTACAAACCAGGGATGGCAACGTCTTTCATTGTCGTTTCCCGAAGCTATGGTGATGCGGGAGTGGCTGTACCGCGTCGGGAAGGGCTTTGCGGATGTGCTTTTCCGGGCTTGACGGGGCTCGACGGCGGACATAGACTCTGAGAGGTTTGCGCTTGCGGGCCGAGTCCCGTATGCTAAACCGTCCGGCAGTCGGAATTTGGAGAAATCTATGGAAACGGTATCCCTTGAGCAGGAGATCAATCCCTGGGAAGCCCAGGCGGCTCGATTTGACTTTGCGGCGCGCAAACTGAACCTGGAAGAGGGTTTGTGGAAGCTGCTGCGTACACCGGCGCGCGAGATCATCGTGCACTTCCCCGTCACCATGGACAACGGCCACATGGAGATGTTCACCGGCTTCCGGGTCCAACACTCGATTGCCCGCGGTCCGGGCAAAGGCGGCATTCGCTACTCGCCGGATGTGAACCTGGACGAGGTGCGCGCCTTGGCCAGTTGGATGACCTGGAAGTGCGCGGTGGTCAATATTCCTTTCGGCGGCGCCAAGGGCGGGGTCATCTGCGACCCCAAGAAGATGAGCCGGGGCGAGCTGGAGCGCATGACGCGCCGCTACACCTCGGAGATCATCGACTTCATCGGGCCGGAAAAGGATGTTCCCGCACCCGACATGAACACCAACGAGCAGACCATGGCCTGGGTCATGGACACCTACTCCATGCACCAGGGGCATACTGTGACCAGCGTGGTGACCGGCAAGCCGTTGAGCCTGGGCGGCTCGCGCGGCCGGACCGAGGCCACGGGGCGCGGCGTGCATGCGATCTGTGACGAGAGCATGCGCTACCTGAAGATGAATATCGAAGGCTGCCGGGTGGTTATTCAGGGCTTCGGCAACGTGGGCTCCAATGCCGCCCGCCTGATGATGGAGTGCGGCTATAAGATCGTGGGCATCGCCGAGTTTGATGGCGGCTTGTCCAACCCCAAGGGCATCGACATTCATCAGTTGCTGGACTACAAGCGCCGCAACAACACAATTCTGGGCTTCACTGGCGCCGAGGCCATGCCCAGCGAGGAGTTGCTGGTTTCCGATTGCGAGATTCTCATTCCCGCAGCCAGGGAGAACGTGATTACCAGCCGCAACGCCGGCCAGATCAAGGCCAAAGTCGTCGTGGAGGGCGCCAACGGCCCCACCACCGCGGTGGCCGATGACATTCTGGCGGAGAAGCGCATCTTCATCATGCCGGACATATTGGCCAACGCCGGCGGCGTGACGGCCAGTTACTTTGAGTGGGTGCAGGACCGCCAGGGCTACTTCTGGAAGGAAGCCGACGTCAACGAGCGAATGGAGGCCATTCTGCGCGACAGCTTCGACGATGTGGTGCGTTATTCCGAGGCCCATAACGTCAACAACCGCATCGCAGCTTACATGCTGGCTATCGACCGGGTGGCGCAGACGATTCGCCAGCGCGGCATCTACGCATAGCTTTTGCGTTGGCCTCAATTAGAGCAGCGGGATGGGCTACTGGTTCATCCCGTTTGATTGATTTGCGCGCTTTGCGCTGCCGGCTGGTTCGGCTGGCAGCATTGGCTGGATCGCACCGGGGGTCCGCCCGTGGATGTCGGGAGTAATTCCTGGGGATATGTCTTTGGCATTTTTTCCGCTTCATCCCTTCATTTCAACCACTCATCCGCTTTTCCAACCCTTCGTCCGTAAGCCCGCGCATTTCCTGCATGACCGCATCTATCTTTCCATCAGAGCAAAATACGCTCTGGAAAGGTACGGCTCATGGACGCAATCGTCAATGTCGAAACGATCAGCCGAAGATTTGCGCTGGACAACGGATCGACCCGCCAGCCGGCGCACAGTTTTGTCAGCGCACTCACGAACGTCAGCCTGCGCGTCACCGCCGGTGAGTTTTTAGCCATATCCGGCCCCAGCGGAAGCGGCAAGACTACTCTCCTGAACTTGATCGGCTGCATCGACCAGCCCACCAACGGCCACATTCTAGTCGACGGTGTCGAAACCTCGCATCTGAAGCCTGGCCAACTTAGCACGTTGCGTCGTGAAAAGATCGGCTTCGTCTTTCAAACCTTCAATCTGATCCCCGTTTTCACGGCCGCCGAGAATGTCGAATATCCGCTGCTGGTCCAGGGCGTGAGCAGCAGCAAGCGCCGCGAGCGTGTGGCCGAGGCGCTGGAAAGCGTTGGCCTTTCCGCCCGCGCCAACCAACGCCCCGATCTGCTCTCCGGCGGCGAACGTCAGCGTGTCGCAGTCGCGCGCGCCATTGTTCACAGGCCCGCGCTGGTGCTGGCCGACGAGCCTACCGCCAACCTGGACACGCACAACGCCACGCAGCTCATCGACCTGATGCACGGCCTCAACCGCACTCTAGGCCTCACCTTCATCTTCTCCACCCACGATGCCCGATTGCTTGAACATACCGAGCGCATCGTCCGCCTCACCGACGGAGAAGTGGTTTCCGACAGCTCGACCAAAGGAGGCAGCCGTGGGTAAATTTTTGCTTCTTGCTTTTAGAAACATCTTCCGCAACCGCCGCCGCACTATCATGACCTTGGTCATGGTTAGCGGAGGCGTCACTGGGCTGCTGTTGGTCGGCGGCTTTTTCGCCTACATGTACAATGGCATCCGCGAAGGCGCCATCAACAACGGCCTCGGACACCTGCAAATGTTCAGCGCCGAACATTTTACTCGCGACGAAGTTCATGTTCTCGACACCGGCATCGATAACTGGCGGCAAGTGGCCGCCACTGTAAAGAGCGGGAAACACATTCGCGGCGTTGCACCGCGCATCGACTTCTACGGCCTGGTCTCGAACGGCAACAAGTCGTCGATGTTTATGGGCAGTGCCGTCGATCCAGACGCCGAACAAAGACTTGGATTCAGGACCAACATTGCCGCAGGACAGAATCTTAGCAGCAACTCCAGCGGAGAGATAGAGGCGTTGATCGGCGCCGGGTTGGCTAAGTCGATGAACGTCAAGGTGGGCGACGGCTTGACTCTGCTGGCTATGACCTCCGACGGAGCGCTCAATGGCATAGATGTGCAAATTGCTGGCATCGTAAACAGCGGCATCAAAGAATACGATGACCGCTATCTACGCATTACGCTGCTGTCGGCACAGCGTCTGCTGAAAAGCGATCGCATTACGAATCTGGTTGTCGGCCTGGATGCGACAAAGAATACCGACGAAGTCTATGACGAACTGGCTTCGGATTTCCATGGGCAATCACAAAAGCTGGTGTTGAAAAAGTGGATCGATTTGGCCACGTTCTATAACCAGGTTCACTCCCTCTTCAACACAATCTTCATCTTCATCGGTTTCATTGTCTTTTTCATGGCTCTTATGTCCAGCGTCAACACGCTGCTGATGACCATGTTCGAACGTACCCGCGAGATAGGAACGATGCTGGCCATGGGCACGCCGCGCGGCTGGATCGTTGCGCTCTTCATGATGGAGGCTCTGGTGCTCGGCGTGCTGGGAGCGGTAGTCGGGCTGGCCGCGGGCAATCTGCTTGCCTCTCTGATCGACTACGCCGGAGTTCAACTGCCGCCGCCGCCGGGATCTACGGAACCCATGAAATTCTATGTCCTCCATGTGCCCAGTCTCATGATTGGTTCCTCGCTGCTGGTGATCGTCAGCCTGACGCTTGCATCCATCCTCCCGGCGATCCGCGCATCCCGGCTGCAAATTGCGGAGGCACTTGCTCATGTCTAAGATCAACTGCATATTGCGTGCATTTCTGCTGCTCTTTCTTGCCGGCTTTCTGCTTGCGTGCGTGCTTGTCAGTCGCGCCGCAACCGCGGCAACTCCCGATGCTCAGGCCCTGCTCAATCGCTCCGACGCATACCGCAACGAGTGGCCCACCTTTGTCCTGCGGGTCAAGATCACGAACTATGAATCCAGCAAGCCGGACGAAGCAAGCCTCTACGAGGTCTCGCAGAAAGGAGCGGAGAAAACTTACGTTGAGTTTCTCAGTCCGCGCGAGAAGGGCCAGCACCTGCTCATGCTGGGCGACGATATGTGGATCTATCTGCCCGACGCCAGCCGCCCCATTCGCATCACCCCGCTCGAACGCCTCTCCGGCAATGCCTCCAACGGCGACGTCTCTCGCACTCACTATGCCACCGACTACACTCCTGTCTTTCTCCGCACGGAAAAGGTGGGAGCGGGGAATTGCTATGTGCTCGATCTCACCGCCAAGCGCAAAGGCTCGACCTATCAGCGCATTCTCTACTGGCTGCGAGTTGAAGACGCGCGTCCGGTGAGGGCAGAGTACTACCTCACCTCCGGCAAACACATCAAATCAGCCAGCTTCGACGAGTACGCAGCCATCGGCGGCAGGAGCCAGCTGATCCGCATGACGCTCTACGACGAAATTCGCCATCACTCCCACAGCGTGCTCGAGTACTCCGGCATTACCCCGCGCAACCTTCCCGACAAGCTATTCAACCAGAACCGCACCGTCAGTTTCTAACGGCGCTTACCACTTTGAAATTGATCGCGGGCGCCCCAGGTCTCGCTTCTGAGACCTGGGAAACCAATACTCCCGGCAGCATTTGTTGAAGGAATCCAGAATGCCAGAGCAAACCAAATGAAACTCGCACGCACATTTCCGGCCCTGCTGCTTTTCGCCATCGCGGCCTCCGCAATTGCGCAAGATGACCTTCCGCCGGCTTCCCGTCATGACTTTCGCTACGCCTTTGCGGCTATCGACGATGCAACCTTCGATAGCAACCTGGTGCCGCCACTGACGGCCTCGGCGAATATGCTGAAGGATCCTTCGGTAACCCTGTTTCAAAATAAGTTGCTTGTTGAGCCTTCTTTCACTCTTCGCTATCGAAGCCACTGGAGCTTCGCATCAAGCTTAGTGGGCATCTCGGAAAAATTTAGCGGGCTCTCTGCCGCCGGCTTCGATATACCTGCGAACAATCCCGCCGTGACTGCCGCTGTGGTTGCCGGAATTGAACCGTATACCGGTACGCACACCAGTCTGCTCGTCAAAGAGACTTATGCCGGCCTCTCCGTCGGAGACTTCGACTTCACGCTGGGCCGCAAAATGGTGCGCTGGGGCACCGGCTACGCATTTACCGCGACCGGCGTTCTCGACCCGCCCCGCAATCCCGCCAACCCCACCGACAGGCTCAATCTCAACCAGGGCAGCGACATGATCAAGGCCGACTTTGTCCACGGACCGCATGCTTTTACGCTGGCCTGGTCCTCCGCCGCACTCGCCCCAGCCGGGTCAAACCTGCATGACACCACCGCTTTCCGGTATAACATTCTTGTGCATGGATTCGACACTTCGCTGATCGCCGGCGACGACCGCGGCGGAGACGCATTTGGCGGTCTCACCTTCACTCGCGTCTTCGGCCAAGCCTGGGAGCTGCATGGCGAGGCCGCATGGCGTGAGCAGGGCGCAATCCTCATGGGCGCAAAATATACAACGACCAGCGGCGTTACCTTCATCGGCGAGTTCTACACTCCGCCCAACATTCCGTACTATCGGGACGGCCTTGTTTCGCCTTTGGCCGGCCGCCAGCACTATGCATTCTTGCGCGCCGGCAAGACACGACTGCGCGAGCTTCCTGACTGGAAGCAATGGGATCTCTCCGCCGCGCTGGTCACAAACCTGAACGACCGCAGTTACATCGCCATCATTGACGCCAATCGGCGCTTCGGCAATCACTTCTCTTCTTATCTGCACATGGAAGTTCCGTCAGGCGGAAAAACATCGGACTTTGGGGCCATTCCTTACTCCGCGGCCACTTCAGCAGGAGTTAGACTTCAGCTATGACAAACAAAACCTATCCCGCCACAACCTATCTAGCGGATAACTGTGAAGCTAAGTCCAGTTATGCCTTAACGGTCTTCAAGGTAATATGCTATATCTGCGTGGTCACGCTGGCGGTGGTCGCGCTTCTACACTCTGTAGGCATGAAGTGGTCCCAGACCGGTAGCCACATTATCGGTTCATTTGTTTATTCCGCGCTGATTGCTCTGCCTTCGATGTTTCTGCTGCGCTGGATTTCTTTTCGTTATACCGACAAATACCCACGCCTGTTGGTTCTCATGCAGGTAACTGTCCTGCTCTGCACGGCGCTGGCGGGCTGTCTTGCGGCCGGCTTGATTTTTCAGTTCATTGGCTTCATTCCTCCCAGCGGATATTGGCTCGAGTTCCGCTCATCCTTCGAGTTTGCAGTCATTCTCACGCTCTTGATCGGGATGAGCACTACTGCCTACGAAACCCTGCGCGATAAGTTCCATAACGCCACGCTCGAACTGCGCACCAAACAGGTGGAACAGGAGCGCGCCTACAAGCTGCTGGCCGAGACCCGGCTCTCCTCGCTGGAATCCCGCATTCATCCCCACTTTCTCTTCAATACTCTCAACTCCATCGCCGCGCTTATCCCCAGGGATCCGCAGTTAGCCGAAGATACGGTCGGCAAACTTGCCTCGCTGCTGCGCTTCTCACTCAACGCCAATCAAAGCGGCCTGGCTCTTCTCAGCCAGGAACTCAAAGTCGTGCGCGACTATCTCGAAATCGAGAAAACTCGCTTCGGCCAACGTTTGAGTTATACGATTGCGATTCCTGAAGAGCTTCAGAATGTGAGCGTGCCGCCGCTGGCGCTTCAATCCCTGGTGGAAAACTCTGTGAAGCATGTGGTATCAGAGCGCAGTCAGGGCACCACGATTCAGATCGTGGGGTCGAAGGATTCTGGCCGCATTCATCTCGAAATCCGCGACGACGGACCAGGCTTCTCGCTTGACAACATCACGCCCGAGCATGGCCTCGGTAATCTCATTGCGCGACTCGAACTTCTCTTTGGCGCCGAAGGCCAACTGGAGGTAATTCGCGAATATGGATGGACAGTTGTCCGCCTGTCTTTTCCCGCATAATGAAAATGCCGATGGAAACCTCACCGCTTCTCGCTTATCTTGTCGATGACGAACCGCTGGCACTCGAACGTCTCAAGCGTTTGCTCGCAAGCGCCGATGGCCTTCGCATAGCCGGCTGCGCCACAGATCCTGCGACTGCCCTTGCTTTTCTGAACAGCGAATCGATCAACGTGCTGTTTCTAGACATACAGATGCCTGGCATGAATGGCTTCGAGCTTCTCTCCCAGCTCGACAAGCAACCCTTTGTTATCTTCACCACAGCCTACGACGAATATGCGCTAAAGGCCTTTGAAGTCAATTCAATCGACTACCTGCTGAAGCCGATCGAGCCTGAGCAGTTGTCGCGCGCGCTTAACAAGCTCGACCGGCTTCGCCCATCACTCAAGCCAAATTGGCAGCAGAATCCGGAGTGGCCTGTCCTGCTCAAGGAATTGGCTGCATCGCTCCGCGGAGAGCGGGCTGCCTATCCGCATCGCATCGCTTCGCGCGTCGGCGAGCGCATTTCATTCCTCGATCTCGATGCCGTAACTCATTTCATGGCCCACGACAAGCTTACTTACGCTCTTGTGAATGGGCGCCGGCACTGTGTCGATCAGACGATCACCGAACTTGAGCGGAGACTCAATCCGGCAAAGTTTCTGCGCGTCCACCGCTCAGCGCTCGTGAATGTGGATTGGATTCATGAGGTCAACTCATGGTTTGCCGGCAAAGTAATTCTCTCGCTCAAAGATTCCCAACATACACAGATTCCTGTCGCGCGTGATCGCGTTCGCTCTCTCAAATCGCTTTTGAATATTTGAAAGCGCGCGTTGGATCAGGCGGCGCCGCATTCGGCAGGCGAAGTATCCCGTGGTCAAGACCCTCGACAGCTTCGATGATGTGTTCGCTATTCCGAGGCCCACGACGTCAACAACCGCATCGCAGCTTACATGCTGGCTATCGACCGGGTGGCGCAGACCATCCGCCAGCGCGGCATCTACACATAACCACCTGCACCATCTGCGGTGGGGCCAACTGCTCGCTATTCGCTCGCATTGACGATGACGGATCGGGTCGACTGGCGATAACAACCTAAGCGGGATGGGCTTCGGCCTCTCCCGCTTTTATTTCTCGCGCGCCGCAACTATTTCCGCCCATTTCTGTTCCTATTGATGAACGAGTTATGAATCTGCGTGAGGAAGAATCATGAAAATAGCACTGGTTACATTGTTTTTTGCAGCATCCGCATTGGCTCAGAATCCTACTGCCGTTCTTCCAGCGGCCTGCGGTCCCAAGGATTTCAACTTCGATGTGAAGCTGGACGACACACAGCACACGCCGATGCAGGCTGAACCGGGGAAGGCAGTGGTTTACTTCATTCAGGATGATGGCCCAATGGGTAACCACCAGCATAATACTCTGAGAATCGGACTGGACGGAGCGTGGGCGGGAGCTTATAAGCAGAATTCTTACTTCACCGTCTCTGTAGAGCAGGGAGAACATCATGTGTGTGCTAACGTGCAGTCAAAGTATTCGATAGGCAGCCTGGTTGTTCTCGCGCATTTCACGGTGGAGGCAAGGAAGGTTTACTACTTTCGCACGCGGTTTATTGCTGGGATGACCTCGCTATACCCGACTCCTCCGTACTTGGAGTTTGATCCGATCGACAGCGATCAAGGCAAGTACCTGATTGCCACCTTTCCTTTGAGCATTTCGATGCCGAAGAAGTAAGGCGTATTGGACGAGCGGCAGAGTTCCGGTACGCCACTCCACCCCACAGTGCAATAATGGAATCACGCCTCCAGAGACACGACAGTGTGGCGCGACCGAATGAACCTGCCTAACTCCATCACGATGAGCCGGATCGTCATGATCCCCCTGCTGCTGTGGATTCTGACGTCGCACTTTCCCTGGCTTCATGTGCATGGTGCGCAGGAGATTACCGCCTCGGTTCTGTTCGTGCTGGCCTCCATCACCGACGGCCTGGACGGCTACCTGGCCCGCAAGCGCCAGCAGATCACCACCGTGGGCGTGCTGCTGGATCCCATTGCAGACAAGATCATGGTGGCCGGCGCATTGATTGCCCTGGTGGCCTACAACCCCGATGTCGTCAAGGTCTGGATCGTAGTGGTCATCATTGGCCGCGAGTTTCTTATCAGCGGCCTGCGCTCGATTGCTTCGTCGGAGGGCTTCACGATCCAGGCCAGCGACCTGGGCAAGCTCAAGACGGTGATCCAGATCGTCTGCGTGGTCTCCGCCATTCTGGCCCATGGCTGGTACCAGTGGAAGTTCGGCGTGCTCGTCATTCCGGTCAAGTGGATCGCCATCGCCGCCATCTACTTCACCGTGCTGGTCTCCGCTATCTCCGCCATCGATTACTTTGGGGGTTTCTGGAAGCAGATTGATCACGCCAGCAACGACCGCCGCAAGTCCTTTATTCTTACCCGGCGCAAGAACGCAAGTACACCATAACCGGCTCAGGCTAAAACCTAGCCCTTTCTTAGCAAGTGAACTTCTGCCTGGAAGGAGTTATGTCGCAGCCTGAAAAGTCCGTACCGTTTCATTGCCGCTGCAATGCGGATGCCACTGTCCCAGGCGGAGTGCTGCATTGGCGCCGCTCCTCCGCGCCGTTGTGCGACAATGCTCCCAAGACTACTTTTCCTATGAGATTTTCCGGACACCTATTACTGGGAGCCGTTGGATTGGTGCTGGCCGCGCATCTGGCCTGGCCGCAAGCCCCGTTTGCGCCCAGGAATTCGTCCTCGGTTCCGCTGGTGCTGACCGGCGGCACGGTGGTGGACGTGACGAAATGGGGCGGATCTGCGAAAGACCTGCCGGACGCCGTCGTCATTGTCCGCGACGGACGCATCACGGAGGTCGGCTCGCGCATGGCCGTCTCCATCCCCAAAGGCGCGCGGGTCATTGACTGCGCCGGCAAGTTTCTTATTCCGGGGCTTATCGACGGCTTTGCCGGCATGAACTCGCAGGGCCAGGCCAACGCCTTCCTCTATATGGGCGTCACCACGGTGGTAGCTGTCAGCGACATCCGCCGCGGCGTCGTCGATTTTTCCGCCTCGCCTAGCCCTCACCTTTACCTGATGGACTCAATAGGCTCAACCGACAACTGGAGCCTGTTGGCAAAACGTCCGGAATGGGCTCTCAAGCTTCGCGAAAACGGCCATCCGGCCGAACTGAGCCCCGAAGACACCCTGCGCGAACTAGCCGACACCTCCAGGCTGGGAACGCGCGCCCTTTGGCTGGGCCACAACATCACCGCCGCCAACGCCCAGTGGATTATGGCTCGCGCTCGACAGATGGGCATGGCCACCTACGGCGAGTTCGTTGCTACCCCCTACAACGTGGGCGTCGAGGCCGGCGTGGATGTGCTCGTCCACATGGGCCGTTACGAGTTGGGCGTGATTCCAGATGAGTTGCAGCGGCCACTGGTGGAAAATCCCGAAGGCCTGGCCGCAACCACGGCCTACGACTACACCGAGCGCGTCACCCCAACCGACCCGCACCTGCGAGATTACGCACATTTCCTGTCTACCCATCACGCCGCGCTCATGCCCACATTCAGCGTCTATTCTGCGCAGTTGCCGGAGCACAGCAACCTTTGGAAGGAGCCGGCCGCAACCCTGCTCGACCCGGCCCGCGTATACGAGCCCGTCAATCGCGAAACAGGAGAGATGGACTATTCGCTCGCGCCCTGGACCCGGCATTTGCCGGCGATGGGGCAACGCTACCTGGAAGAAGGACTGCGCAAAAAGGCCGACCAGTCGATCCTGCGGCTGTGGCATATCAACGAGACTCTTTTCTCAGCCTATCCGCACTACCTGGCGGCCTCCGGAGCGCCGGTCCAGGGATCCTTGCCCGGCATCTCCATGCATACCGAACTGGAGCTGCTGGTTCGCCTGGGACTTTCGCCGCGCGAGGCGCTGGCCGCCGCCACCAACAACTACAGCCTCCAGTTCAATTGGAATGAGTTGGGCCAGATCGCTCCGGGCCGCCGCGCCGATATTCTGGTCGTCGACGGCGACCCCACGCAGAACATCTGGAACGTCCGCCGCATCTCCGGCATCATCATGGACGGCAACGTGATCAACCGCGATGCTCTGCTGAATCTGAAAAAGTGAGAATTTTCGATTAATTTATTCTGGTCTAAAATGCTCAATTCGGTTAATCAATCCTTATTCGTTCCAGTAATCCAGGAGGCTCGCTTCCGCCGCCCATTCAATCTCAATCAAATCGCCTGAATCATCGCGTGACGGAACGAATTCAGAGAGTTCGCACTGATTGTCAGAGGGGAATGTGCCGATGCAATCAGTGTTCGTGCGGAGGCAATGCATGCAGAACCGCTGCGCATCGGTTAACGTAGAGACAGGCAGGAGCGTTGCGCAGATTTTTCCCACGGCCATGTCCGACTCTCCATTCCGGCTCTCACCGCCGCTCAAGCGGCACAATCCGGGTCTACTCATCATCTCTGCTCTCAAGCTGGGCCAGGCACTGCTCTTTTTTGCCGTGGGCGTAGGCGCCTTCCGGCTGCTGCATAAAGACGTTGGCGATGTGCTGGAAAAGCTCGCCTACCATCTGCGCTTCAATCCTGAATCGAAATTCATCAACTTCCTTTTAATCAAGTCCTCCATCCTCGATCAACCGCTTCTTAAGCGGATCGTTGCGGTCTTCTTCATCTACGCCGGCCTCGACCTGGTGGAGGGAATCGGCCTGTATCTGGAAAAAACCTGGGCCGAGTACCTCACCCTGGGCATCACCGCGTCTTTCCTGCCCTGGGAGGTCTTTGAGATCTTCCGCAAGCTCACGGTGATCCGCGTCAGCCTGCTGACGGTGAACGTATTAGTGTTCTTGTATCTTTTCAGCTTGGTGACGGCGCGGGCCAAGCGCATACACAAAGCAAGAAGCAACCGGCAGGACGGGTAGTAGCGCATATTTACGGATAAAAGCTGGAGAAGTCTCCGACTTTCGCTTTTTGTTCCCTATCACAGGCCGCAGCCCCTGTCAATTACTTCAACGTGCTTGAATATAAGCAATAAACACTACATATGGTGGTATTTGGAATATATGCATCTATTAGTTGAGTTGATCCCTAACCATACTACCTGCTTCTGAATTCCCACCTTCATTTTTTTGAATTTATTTCGATTTTTTACTTGGCGTGAGACGAAATCCAGCTTACACTCGTTTGAGTGGTCAAAAGTGGTGCTAAGTGAACCTTTGTGGACTAAATCGGCAGCTTGTAAGAGAACATGAGCCGATTTCGTTCCCTTGGTAACAGTTTACAGCGTTTTCAGCTCCGGACCGGCTCGGGAATCAGGCTAGGCAACCGGAGAGCGGCAAGGGCAGGGCAGAGATGGCAGTATTTCGCGGCAATCATCCGGCGAAGGTGGACCCCAAGGGTCGGCTGAAGTTGCCGGCTGCCTTCAAGCTGCTGGTGGACGCGCAATACGTGGTCCAGTTCTACATAACCTCGACCGATGGCGTGAGCGCGCAGATATGGCCGCTGCCGGAATGGGAGAAGCAGGAATCCCTGTTGGCTGAGTCCAGCACCATGGACGCAGCGGTGGAAAAGTACCTGAATCTGACCAGCTACTACGGCCAGCAGGTGGAGATGGATAAAGAGGGCCGGATCCTGCTGCCGCAGCTTCTGCGCGAGAAAGCCAAGTTGAACGCGGACGTTGCCGTGCTGGGGAAGCTGCACTACATCGAGGTTCATAACCTCGCGGTGTTCGAAGAGAGTTTGCAAGCCAACGCATTAACGGCGGAGGATCGTCAGTCACTGGCGGCGATTCTCAAGCGGCACAGTGGACAGTGAAGTCCCCCAGGGGGAGCGCATGAGTACATCGAACCCAAGACATGCGCCGGTGCTCTTTGAGGAAACGATAGATCTTCTTCGGGTACGCCCGGGGTCCACTGTGGTGGATTGCACGTTGGGCCTGGCCGGGCACGCATCCGGGATTGTCCGGCTGCTGGGAGCTGAAGGGCATCTGATCGGCTTTGAATGGGACGCGGAAGCTATGGAGCTGGCCAAGGCGAAGTTAGACCAGGTTTGCGGGGAGTTAGGCAGTGATGCACCGCGAGTTACCTTGGTCGACGAGGCATACAGCTCGATAGCAAGTCATTTGCCGCCGGCTTCGGTAGACGGCTTGATAGCGGATTTTGGAGTGAGCAGCCTGCAACTGGACGAGGCGCGACGAGGTTTTAGTTTCATGGCGGATGGACCACTTGATATGAGACACAATCAAAGGTCTGAACTAACCGCCGCACAAGTTGTAAACGAGGCCAATGAAAGTGAGTTAGCGGACCTCATTTACAAATACGGAGAAGAAAGGAGGTCGCGGAGAATCGCCAGAGCCGTTGTACATGGGCGGCCGATAACAACCACGGGGCAGTTAGCCCGTATTGTAACATCGGCCGCACATAAATCAGAGCATGAAAAGATTCATCCGGCGACAAGAACTTTTCAGGCTCTTCGTATCTATGTTAATCGCGAGTTAGATGAGATTAGCACTCTGCTGGAGGCCGCACCTATGTTGCTCAAGCCCTCCGCGAGACTGGTAGTTATCAGCTTTCATTCGCTGGAAGATCGCATTGCAAAAGATAGCCTGCGCGAGGGCGCGCGGAAGGGAATCTGGGAGATTCTTACTAAGAAGCCGGTTATAGCAGGAGAAGACGAGTTAGAGCGTAATCCGCGCTCGCGCAGCGCAAAGTTAAGGGCAGCGGAAAGGATGGCCAGCAGTTAGAAGCTGGGGAGGCAACCATGGCGGCATGCACAACAACATATCTCGAATCGGGCAAGAGCTGGAGCTCGCGGGTCGTAGAGCGCAATGCCGAGTTGCTGGCCCTGCAAGCTGAGCAGAGGCGGTGCCTGCGCACGCCGGAGTTCGCCTTTCCCAAAAGCTTTGACAATAGCCGTTTGATCAAGACTCCCGATCCGGCGCGTCCTCGTCAGATTCGCCTGTTTGCCGCAGCCATTACCATTCTGTTTTCGCTGACCATGCTTTATGGGTTGCAACACTTGAGTGTGCGCATGAGCGGCTATCAGATAGAGTCGGACAAGCTATTGCGCGAGCAGCTTCGCGAGCAGAATCGCGAATTGCACCTGACGGAAGCGCAGCTCACCGAGCCGGGCCGGATCGACAAAATGGCTCGCGAGTTGGGCCTTGCCGAACCGCAGCCAGGCCAGGTGGTTCATCCCGCGGGGGCTGTTGACGCTTCTGCTCCTACCCTTGCGCAAGCCGTTCCTCCAAGAACAGCTACTAGCTTCTAGCCTCTAGCTGCCAGCCTTCCTGTGCGAACGAGAAACCAGAGGCTAGAGCATTTTCAGAGATAGTGTATCGATAGTGGACGGGTTTAATCATCTGCAGCAGCGCTTCTAGAGGGTAGAACATGTCAAGTGCGGCCAACGAATTCTTCTCTAATGTGCAAATCGCGCGCAAAAGGATATTAAAGCGATATCTCATATGGTTTCTATGCTGTTTTGCGGGTGAAGCAGTACAGCTGTTCGTTCAACCGTTTCCCTTTTACATTTTAATGGCCGTCTGGCTCGCTTGCGGAATTGTGCTTTTATGGTCTCCGATTAGGAGGCTGCAAAAGATGCCCTGCCCCTATTGTCATTACCCGGCGCGTGTCAGCATGTTGCCATTCCGACATTTTAGGTGCATGCACTGTCACAGAAGCATCGGGGAAAGCTGAAAAACCGCGTCAGGGGTTCGAGACCAAGAAAACGGCATGGAAACCGGGTCCAAACGAATGTTAGTCAACTTTCTCGTTTCCCACTCTTTCCGCAGAAAAAAGCGGAAAGGATGGGGCACGGGGGCATTTCAGCAACAATGAAAATGCTCTAGTAGTTAGAAGCTATCAACGGAGCGATTGTTTATGCCGTCCGCTGTCCGACCCAGCTGGAATCACAATCCCGCGCCGCGCGTGATGTCTCTCAAGCGGGTGCGTTTCTGGCTTATTTGCCTGTTTTTTCTCTTCTGGGCCATTCTGATTGCCGCTCGCCTCTTCTGGCTTCAAGTGGTGCTCCACGGCGAATTCAAGGAGCGCGCCAGGCAGCAGCAGCAGCGCACCTTCGACGTGGCTCCGCGCCGCGGCGTGCTCTATGACCGCAACCTGCGCGAGCTGGCCATGACGGTGCAGGTGGACTCCATCTTCGCCGTGCCCAACGAGATGGCGGATAAGCTGGCGGCCGCCCATGCGCTGGCCGCAATTGTCCACACCGACCCCGACGACGCGCAGACCGCCGAGGAGCAGATTGCCGCACACCTGGACGCGGCGCGCAACTTTGCATGGGTCGCCCGGCGGGTTACGCCGGAGGTGGCCGCCCGCATTCATGCGCTGATCGATCCTTGCGCCCCGGATCAACACAAATTCATTCCAAATGACCCATGCCTCACGAGCGTCTACAGGGGCGTCTACATACAGAAGGAATTTCAGCGATTCTACCCGGATAATGAGATTGCCGCGCAGGTGCTGGGCTATGTGGGCATGGACGACAAAGGCCTGGGTGGCTTGGAGCAGAAGTTCGAGCCGCAATTGCACGGCGTAGCCGGCCATATGTACACGGCTCTCGACGCGCACCGCCACGTGCTCGGTTCCAGCGAGCGCGAGCCCCAGCCGGGCCGCAACCTGGTGCTGACCATCGACGAGAATATTCAGTTCATGGCCGAGCGGGCGTTGGACCACGCCATGCAGCGCACCCAGGCGGCCAGCGGCACCGTGGTCGTTCAGGATGTGCATACCGGGCAGATTCTGGCGCTGGCCATTCGCCCCACCTTCAACCCCAACCTCTTCCGCCGCGCCACGCCGGAGCTGTTGCGCAACCACGCCGTCAGCGACGTCTACGAGCCGGGATCAACCTTCAAGTTAGTTGCCTACGCGGCGGCGCTCGATCAACATCAGGCCGCGCCCGATGACATGGTAGATTGCCAGGGCGGCAAGATTACGTTGGCGGGCCGCGTCATTCACGATAACCAGGGCGAACACTTCGGAGTGATTCCCGTGCATAAAGCGCTGGAAGTATCCAGCGATGTGGGCGCCATCAAGATGGCGCAGAAGGTTGGCCAGAGCCGGTTCTACCAATACGTCCGCGACTTCGGCTTTGGGAGCAGAACCGGCGCCGAGATGCCCGGCGAAACTCGCGGCCTGCTCCAGTCGGAGAGCAAATGGAGTCCTTCGTCCATCGGCTCCATCGCCATCGGCCAGGAGATTGGCGTCACGCCCATTCAACTTGTCTCCATGGTTTCGACGATCGCCAATGGCGGCGTCTACCTGCCGCCGCGCGTACTGATGCCGGGGCAGGTGGACGCACTGGCCAATGGAAAAACGCCAGCCGCACCGCAGGCGCCGATGCCTTTCAAGCCGGGCGGCGATCTGCCTGATCCGCTGCCAGCCGGAGCGCATCGCGTTCTCTCCACCATGACTGCCGCCGAGATGCGCAAGATGATGGAGGGCGTTGTGCTTTACGGCACCGGCAAGCAGGCGCAGCTCAACGGCTATTCATCTGGAGGGAAAACCGGCACTGCGCAAAAGATCGATCCGGTCACCCACCTCTACTCGAAGACCATGCACATCGCTTCGTTCGCCGGCATAGCGCCGGTCAACAATCCGGTGATCGCGGTGGCCGTGATTATCGATTCGCCTAAGGGTAATTACTACGGCGCATCCGTCTCTGCGCCGGTCTTTGCCGAGGTGGCGCAACAGGTCCTGGAGTATCTTGCCGTGCCCCACGACATCGATTTGCGCCAGCATCGCACTTTGTCCAAAGCAGATTTGCAGGTGCGGGAAGATGATGCTCATGCGCAGACTGCGGACATCAGCGCACTCTTCGCCGCGGCCAACGACCTGCCCAGCGACGATCCCCTGCGTGGGGGCGGCTACTCTGCAGCGCCAGTGGCCGGCGTACCTCAAATCACCAGCCAGCTTGCCACTGGAGGCCAATCGGCAACCGGCGCTCCGGCTTCGAACGCAACTGCAAGTACCGCGCCGGGCAAAGCTCCTTCACTTCAGCCCGCCGCAGCGCATCCGCCGGTCGTGTCGCAGCCGAACTCATCTACCGTCATCGTCGCAGGCGGAAAAACCTTGCGTGTACCCTCGCTCATCGGCCTGCCAGTGCGCAAGGTCATCGAGCAGGCCGCCGCCGCCGGACTGGAAGTGCAAATCACCGGTAACGGCACGGTGCGCGAACAGGCCCCTGTTCCGGGAACGATGGTTACGCCAGGAACTAAAATTGTTGTCCGCTGCGGGCGGTGAATCGCTCTAAAGACCCTCAGGCCAGCGGTTCGTTCCTTCCAGCGACTCGCCGGTTTCGAGCAGGCTCTTCAGGCTGGCGAGAATGTGAGGCCATCCGTTTCCAACGGCCTTGATTAGCTTCGAGTCGCTCTTCTCGATGGTGTGTGTTACGGTCAGCTTGACGGTTCCGCCTTTGGCTTCGAGTTCATACGTCATGCGCGAAAAACCCTCCGCGGTTATCTCCGGAAAGAGATGATTCTGCCAGGTAAGCACCAGTTTGCGCGGCGGATCGATCTCCACCACCTCGCCTGCATCGGCCACGCGCCCATCGGGAGCCATGAGCTTCCAGGACGCGCCCGGCTTCCACGCACACTCCTGCGCGGTGCCCACCCAGAACTGGCGCGTAAATTCCGGCTCCGTCAACGCCCGCCACAGTTTCTCCGCCGTCGTGCGGATATACGTCACATACACAAATTGAGATTCAGCCATTGTTTTCCTCCTCCAGCTTCGTTTTCAATTCGGCGAGGACGCGCAGGCGGCCCCGCTCGTATTTTCCGATCCAGCGCTCTGCAATTTCGTGGATAGGCAACGGATTCAGGTAATGCAACTTCTCGCGGCCTCGCCAGATGGTGACCACCAGCGTGGCTTCTTCCAACAGCCGCAAATGCCTGGTTACTGCCTGCCGGGTCATCTCCAGGTGTGTGCAAAGCTGTCCCAGAGTCTGCCCGTTGTCCGCCCGCAGCCGGTCCAGCAACAGCCTGCGTTCGGGGGCTGCCAGCGCCTTGAAGACCTTGTCCACATCTGCGCCCATCGATAGTATAATATGCAACAATATGGTTGCATGTAAAGAGTGATCCGTGATTGATTCGAACAGTTTTCCCCATTCAATTGCCCGTTGCTGCGCTAAGCTTAGGCATGGCGGAAATATCTTGGTACCCGTTCGACAAGGGCGTCACTCTTGGCCAGAAGGGGTCCGAGAACGGCGTAATCGTGCGTGATGAAGAGCATTCTCAGGAAGCACGCATCACCCTGGAACGCGACACCCCCTACGTGCCCTTCGCTATCACCTGCGGAATCTACGGATGCATGTTCCATACTCGTTTTTTCGGCATCGAAAGCGAGGCTTCTTTGCAGTACGAGGAGATGAAAGCCGCATTATCCGCGCTTCTTCTCACCGAAAATGAAGGCGGTCCGGAAGGATGCCGGTCGTTTCTGGATGGCGTGGCGGAGTTCGTTGAAACATACCCATGAGGGAATCATGTGTCGAATCTTTCTCGTTATTCTCGCTTTCATTGTAGTTGCCGCTGCCGGTGTCTACGCAATTTATGTGCGTGACCTGGCAAGCGCGCGAGCACGTCTCGCTGGTCGCAGCAACATGATCGAGACGTCCTTAGGCACGCTGGAATATTCCGAAATGGGCGAGGGCGAGCCGATGCTGATCGTCCACGGCGCAGGCGGCGGCTTCGATCAGGGGCTCGATATGACCGGCGAGATGGCCGGGCGCGGATATCGGCTTATCGTTCCGTCGCGTTTTGGTTATCTTCGTTCGACCTTGCCTGCCAACCTTACGACCGCGATGCAAGCCGATGCCTATGCGGAACTTCTTGATCATCTTGGCATCGACAAGGTGGTGGTCGTTGGCATCTCTGCCGGCGCTTGGTCGTCCATGCAATTCGCCATCCGTCATCCGGAACGCTGCCGTGCGCTGGTACTTCTGGTTCCCGCCAACTACTTGCCGGCAGGAACCTCCATCCACGGTGGCGCAGTTGTCAGGGCGATTTTCAACTCCGATTTCATTGCATGGGCAGCCTTGAAGCTGATGCCGGTCATGCCCGGCGGGATGACGAGGATGATGCTTGGCACAGATGCCGCTGTTGTGCGAAACGCCGGCCCCCTCGAGAAGGCGCGAGTGAAACAAGTTCTGGAGCACCTTCTACCGGTTAGTCCTCGCATCGCGGGGATGAACTTCGACATCAAGATTGCCGCCATGCATGAGCCGTATCCCATTGAAAGGATCGCCTGCCCGGTATTGACGATCAGTGCAGTAGATGATCGCTTAGGGAACCTCTGATCAAGTCCCAAATGCGCGTCGATTGCGTCTAATCGTATAGGTGGACCGAAAACACAATGCGCCAACTTACATTCGCCACACAGCCGAGTTTTGAAAAGTACGCACGCAAGA
>Ga0302320_10002647_pt1 | contig 41899 bp, 24 predicted proteins | sample Bog_T0_3_FD_202130 | JGI IMG/M metagenome (GOLD analysis project Ga0302320, IMG submission 202130) | Peat permafrost microbial communities from Stordalen Mire near Abisko, Sweden - Bog_T0_3 | ecosystem: Environmental > Terrestrial > Soil > Wetlands > Peat | place: Sweden: Abisko, Stordalen Mire... | reverse complement strand
GCGCGCGGTCGCGGCGAGGAGGGCGGGGAGGAGCACGAGGCGGAAAAATCTCATGGGTGGCTTTGACGCCGGGTGAATCTTGGTATGTTGCTTGTTCCACGCATGCAGGCGGAGACCCATATCCATGTCAAAGGTGCCCGCGAGCACAACCTCAAGAACCTCGATCTGCGCATTCCCCGCGGAAAGCTGGTGGTGATCACCGGCCCGAGCGGGTCGGGCAAGTCCTCGCTGGCGTTCGACACCATCTATGCCGAGGGCTACCGGAAGTACATCGAGAGCCTCTCGACCCACGCCCGGCAGGTGCTCGATCAGTTCAAGCGGCCCGACGTGGACTTCATCCACGGCCTCTCGCCCGTGCTGGCGATCGAGCAGCGCACCGGCGGCCACTCGCCGCGGAGCACGATCGCCACGGTGACGGAGATCGCCGACTACGCCCAGCTGCTCTGGGCGCTCGCGGGCGAGGCGCGCTGCCCGAAGGACGGCGGCCGGGTGCTGCGGCGGTCGCTCGACGACAACGTGGGCCGGGTGCTGGCCGAGTGCGCGGGCGAGCGAATCATGTTGCTCGCGCCCTGCATGCGGGCGAAGCCGAGCGTCCTGCGCGACGAACTGCCGCGCCTGCGGCAGCGGGGCTTCCAGCGGGTGCGGCTCGACGGCGAGATCCGCACCCTGGACGACACGCGCCCCGAGGCGCTGCCCAGCCGGGCGAAGGAGGTGGCGGTGGACCTGGTGATCGACCGCCTGGTCGCGACGCCCGACCAGCGGGCCCGGATCGCCGACTCGCTCGAGCTCGCCTTCCGCGAGGGACGCGATCGCGCGATCGTGCTGGCGCAAACGACGGCCGAGGCGCCTTGGCGGGAGCTGGGGCTGAGCCAGTCGCTCGCCTGCGAAATCTGCGGCGACGTCTTCGAGAAGCTCACCCCGCGGCACTTCTCCTTCAATCACACCGAGGGGGCCTGCCCGACCTGCGGCGGCCTGGGCCGCAAGCTGCGCTTCGTGCCGGAACTCGTCGTGCCCGATCCGGAAAAGTCCGTGCGCGGCGGGGCGATCAAGCCCTGGCGGATCGGGGGAAAGAATCTCATCATCAAGCACAATCTCGTGCTCAAGCAACTGGCCGAGCAGCTGCCCTTTGACGCCGACAAGCCCTGGCGGGACCTGCCCGAGTCGACCCGCGAGCTCCTGCTGCACGGGGCGGGGGACCGCCTCTTCGCCTTCAAGCTCCGGCGGATGCGGGAGGCCCGGGCCCAGCCGTTCGGCGGGGTCTTCGCGGATTTGGAGGGAAGCTTTCGCCTGACCGACAGCGAGGGGTTTCGGGCCCGGCTGACGACCTACATGGTAAGTGGTGAATGCCCCGAATGCCATGGCACGCGGCTCAACGCCCGCAGCGCCGCCGTCCAACTGCCGCTCCCAGGGGCGGAGCGCGTCGTGCCCGGCGCGCCCGCGCCGCCGCTGACCTTTCCCCGGTTCATGTCCCTGGATGTCGCCTCGGCGCACGCGATCGCCCGGCAGGTGGTCGCCGCGCACGGGCGCGACGACGCCTTGCGCGACGTCGTGGAGGGCATCGAGCAGCGCCTCCACTTTCTCCTCCAGACCGGACTCGGCTACGTGACGCTCGACCGCGATTACGCGACCCTGTCCGGGGGCGAGGCGCAGCGGGTGCGCCTGGCCACACAGCTCGGGATGGGCCTGATCGGCGTGATCTACGTGCTCGACGAACCCAGCATCGGCCTGCATCCGCACGACAACGAGCGGCTGCTCGACCAGCTCCGCGCCCTCCGCGACCGGGGCAACACCGTGCTGGTGGTGGAGCATGACGAAGAGACGCTGCGCGCCGCCGACGAGATCATCGAGCTCGGTCCCGAGGCCGGGGTGGACGGCGGCCGCCTCCTGTTTCAGGGCACGCCGGCCGAGTGCGCCGCGCAGCCCGCCAAGCTGTCCCGAACCGGCCCCTACCTGTCGCGCCAGTTCACCGTCACCAAGGACGCCGCGACCAAGGCGCCTGACGGCGCCTGGGTGACCGTGCGCGAGGCGCGCGCCCACAACCTGCGGGGCATCGACGTCCGTTTTCCCGCCGGCTTGCTCACCTGCGTGACCGGCGTGTCCGGGTCGGGCAAGAGCACGCTGGTCAACGACATCCTGGCGGCGGCGGCGGCGCGCAAGCTCAATGGCGCGCGAACGATCCCGGCGCGGCATCGCCACGTGGAGAACCTGGAGCTTTTTGATAAGCTCGTGCTGGTGGACCAGGAGCCGATCGGGCGGAGCCCGCGCTCGAACCCCGCCACCTTCGTCGGCCTGCTCGACCTGCTGCGCGACCTGTTCGCGCAGGTCCCGCTGGCCAAGGTCCGCGGCTACAAATCCAGCCGGTTTTCCTTCAACGTGCGCGGTGGGCGCTGCGAACGCTGCCAGGGCGAGGGCGCGATCAAGCTCGACATGCTCTTCATGGCCGACGCCTACGCGCCCTGTCCCGGTTGCGGCGGACGCCGCTTCAACCGCGAAACGCTGGAGATCCTCTTCCACGGCAAATCCATCGCGGACGTGCTGGCGATGACGGTGCGCGAGGCCATCGTCCTGTTTCGCAACATCCCGCGGGTGCTCGACAAGCTGGAGACGCTCGACGCCGTCGGCCTGGGCTATCTGACCCTCGGGCAGTCGGCCACCACCCTGTCCGGGGGCGAGGCCCAGCGGCTCAAGCTCTCGCTGGAGCTGAGCAAGAAACAGCAGGGCCAGACCCTCTACATCCTGGACGAGCCCACCACCGGATTGCACTGGGTTGATATCCAGCACCTTATGGATCTCCTCTTCAAGCTGCGCGACGCGGGAAACACCATCATCGTGATTGAGCACAACCTCAACGTCATCGACCTGGCCGATTGGATCATCGACCTGGGTCCGGGCGGCGGCGCAGCCGGGGGCGAGCTGATTTTCGCCGGCCCGAGGAACCGGATCGAGCAGGAGCCCCGCTCTCTCACCGGACAGGCTTTCGTAAAGTGGCGGCGGGGCTTCGCGTCGGAGCATTAAGGCGGACGCTGGCGGGCGGGGCGCACTATTCAGAAGCGTTACGTTTGGGAAAAACCCGGGTCCACTTGCCAATTGGCCTCGCATTTGCTTCCGTGACCGGCGTAAGCCGGGGTCGTCCGATCCTGTCAAACTTCCGTCCCTTGATCGTCAAGCCATGAAAAAAACCACGAAAACCAAAACCTCGCGCGCCCCCGCGATCACGCCCGCCATTGCGCCCGCGCCCGCGCCCGAGGCAGTCAGCCCGCCGCCCGCGCCGAAACCCGTCAAGGTGGTGGCTCCGCCCCCCGTCGCGACCGTCATCACCGCCAAGGTCGATGTCGGTTTCGGCAACTGGCTCGCCCTGCGCGGCGAGGGCCCCGGCCTGAGCTGGGAGAAGGGCATTCCGCTGGAAAACATCGGAAGCGGCGAGTGGACCGTCTCGCTTCCCGGGATTGAGCGGCCGGTCGCTTTCAAGCTGCTGATCAACGACTTGACCTGGAGCAGCGGGGAGAACTTCACCGCCGCGCCCGGCGGCACCACGGCAGTCGCCCCGGCATTTTAAGGACCGCCGGACTCATTCCCGGTCCGGATTGATCGCCCGCATGCGCGCGGCGACCGCGGCAGCGTTGTCGTCGAAGGCCTCGGGCATGATCTTCTCGCAATGGATGCGGACCCGGGAGAACGGGACCGGCAGATAGAACCGGTCCCAGCTCCCCAGCCGCCAGGCCGAGAAGAATTCGGCGCCAAACAGCAGCAGGGGAGCGCGGGCGTGCCGGGCCACCGCGAGGGCGCCCGGTTTGAAGTCGTAGCACGGACCCCGGGGGCCGTCCGGGGTGATGCCGATGGCGCTGCCCGCCCGCAGCACCTCCACCAGCGCGGTCGCCGCCTCCCGGCCCTTGCGGCTGCTCGATCCGCGGATGGCCCCGATGTTGAGCAGCGAGAAGAACGCGGCCAGCCAGGCCCCGTCTCCGCTGGCGCTGATCAGCCCGTACATCGACCGGCCGCGGCGGTACCGGTGGTAGCACTCGGGAATCACGAACAGCCGATTGTGCCAGATCACGAACACCACGGCGTCCTCGGCCGACTGGATGGCGGCCTTGGCCCCGGTTGAAACCTCGAACCGCAGCGAGCGGGTCCACAGCCGAACCAGCCGGGCGAGGGGCCAGAGCACGATCCGCCGCCAGGTGGAGAGGTGGTGGACTTCGTTTCCGGCGGCGTTCACGCCGGCCAATTTCATCGAATCTGACCCTTTCGCCAAGCGAAGATTCAGACGGAAGGCCGATCGGGGTGGATCGACGTGGCACGGGCTTCCAGCCCGTGTCGGCGATGCCACGGGCTGGGAAGCCCGTGCCGCGTTGAACCAGCGCGTTGAGGACAATGCGCTCAACTTCTGAAACTGAATCCGGTTCGGAGATTGCAGATGGGACGCCTGCGCTACTACTTAAGTTCCAGCCTATGTCCGCGCTTCCGCCCTGCCCAAATCTTCCCGCGCCCGTCCCCGGGCTCGACTGGCGCGTGCTGGCGGCCCATCGCGATGCGCACCGCGGCGCGGAGTTCTATCTCGATTGCCTGGAATACGGCCACGCCCTGTGGCTGCGGGGAGTCCCGGCGCGCGCTGTCCTCTGCCTCGACCGGGCCTTTGGGGCGGAGTTGAACGGGGCCGAGCCGGTCCTGCGGGAGTGGCCGCTGCCTTATGCCGCGATGGTCTGGATGCTGCGCCACACGCCCGAGGGGATCTTTCTCGGCAATCCCCGGGTTCACTTCCAGCACTATGCCGGGCGGATGAACGAACCCCGCCGCGAGCAGCGCCGCTGGCGTGCCTGGGCCTGCTGGGCGCTCAGCCGCCAGGTGCTGCCGGACCTGCCGGCGGACCCCAGGCATGTCATTCGCGAGCCCGATATCGATGAGATCGCCGCCGAGCTCGGGAAATATGGGTTTCCGGGGGAGGCGGAGCTGTGGCGGGCGGTCCTGGACGGAATAAATTAGCGCAGGCGTCCCGCCTGCCCGATCGACGACGGCAGGCGGGACGCCTGCGCTACCTCGGATCCGACCTGCCTTGAAAGTGGACGCGGCATCCTGCCGCGTTGCCGCGTAGGGAAGCGGCAAGCTGGCGCTTCTACGTTGCTGACGAATTGGCGCCTTTCCTCCCGCCTGCGCTACGAGCGACGATTTCGTCCTTGTTTAGATTGCGGGTGTGACAAGAGTCTGAACCTCCGATGGCCAAAGGTGTTATCCTCGTAACGGGCGCTGCCGGCTTCATTGGGAGCCATACGACCGAGCAACTCCTGGCCGCGGGTTATCGGGTGGTGGGCGTGGATAATTTTCGCACCGGCCGACGGGAGAATCTGCGGCACGTGGCGGCGAGGCCGGAATTCGTCCTGCGCGAGGCCGACGTCGCCGAACCGGGCGTCCTGGCCGGGATCGCAGGTGAGTTTCCGTCCGAGGCGGTCATTCACCTCGCCGCGCTCGTCAGCGTTCCGGAGAGCATCGCCGACCCCCAACTCAACTTCCGGCTCAACCTCGGCGCCACCCACGCGGTGGCGGAGGCGGCGCGCCGGCACCGGATCCCGCGGATTGTTTTCGCCTCGTCGGCGGCCGTATACGGCGACGGCGCGGAGGCCGCCCGGTCCGAGCCCGATTTGGGCTCCCCACCCATCAGCCCCTATGGCGCGGCGAAACTCGCCTCCGAAAGCCTGCTTTTCGGGCATGCCGCCGCCTACGGCCTGGCGGTGCGCTGCCAGCGTTTCTTCAACGTGTACGGTCCGCGGCAGGATCCGGCCTCGCCGTATTCTGGCGTGATCTCGATCTTTGCCCGCGAGTATGCCGCGGGACGGCCCCCGACCATCCATGGCGACGGTGGGCAGACCCGCGACTTCGTATCCGTCCACGACGTGGCGCGGGCCAACCTGCTGGCCGCGACGCGGCCCGGGCTGGTCTCCGGAGTGGCGAACATCTGCACCGGCCGCGCCACCTCACTACAGAGGTTGGCGGAAATCTTCGCGGGCCATTACCCCGAAGTCGGCGCGCCCCGGCACGCCGCGGCCCGGCCCGGCGACATCCGGCACTCGCTGGGCGACCCGTCGCGGGGCCGGGACGAGCTCGGCTTCACCGCGCAGTGGGCCATCGAGCGCGGACTCCGGGAGCTGATCCATTTACCCCATGATCCACCCCATTGAACTCCACGGCATCGACAAGGCGATCCTCCTGATCTATTTTCTCTTCGTGCTCGGGATCGGCTGGGCCGTCAAGCGCCGGGTCCGGGGCAGCACCGATTTTTTCCTCTCGGGACGGTCGATTCCCGCCTGGATCGCGGGCCTGGCCTTCCTCTCGGCCAACCTCGGGGCGCAGGAAGTGATCGGGATGGCCGCGTCGGGGGCCCAGTACGGCATCGCCACCAGCCACTTCTACTGGATCGGCGCGATTCCGGCGATGGTCTTCCTGGGCGTGTTCATGATGCCATTCTATTATGGCTCCCGGGCGCGATCGGTTCCGGAATACCTGCGACTGCGCTTTGACGAGAAGACGCGGGGGTTCAATGCCATCTCCTTCGCCGTCATGACCATCTTCTCCTCCGGCATCTCCCTCTACGCCCTGGCCAAGCTCCTCGAGGTGCTGCTCGGCTGGAATTTTAATTTCAGCATCGGGGTCTCCGCCGCGGTCGTGCTGGTTTACATCTTCCTCGGGGGCCTGACTTCGGCGATCTACAACGAAGTGCTGCAGTTCTTCATGATCGTCTTCGGCTTTGCGCCCCTGGCCTGGCTCGGGCTGAGGGACGCGGGCGGCTGGGCCGCCCTCAAGACCCGGCTGAACGCAGTGGCCGTGGCCCAGCACTTCGCCCCGGGCACCTGGACCCAGTCCTGGCGGCACATGGGGAGTCCCGGAGCCAATCCGATGGGCGTGGAGTGGTTCGGCCTCGCGATGGGTCTCGGGTTTGTCCTGTCGTTCGGCTACTGGTGCACCGATTTCCTGGTCGTCCAGCGCGCGATGGCGGCCGACTCGATGTCGGCGGCGCGCCGCACCCCGCTGGTCGCGGCGTTCCCGAAGATGCTATTCCCGTTCCTGGTCATCCTGCCCGGCATGGTGGCGATCGCCCTGATCCAGGAGGGACGCCTGGCGCTCCCCGCCAACCCCGACGGGTCGCATAATTTCAACATGGTCATCCCGGTCATGCTCGGCCATTACCTCCCGCCCGGCCTGCTCGGCCTCGGCTTCACCGCCCTGATGGCGTCGTTCATGTCCGGGATGGCGGGCAACGTGACCGCCTTCAACACCGTGTGGACCTACGACATCTACCAGAGCTACTTTGCGCCAGGGCGATCCGACGCCCATTACCTCGGGATGGGGCGCTTGGCCACGGTCTTTGGCGTGCTGGTGAGCGTGGCCGCGGCGTACCTGGCCGCGCGCTACAACAACATCATGAACCTGCTCCAGCTGGTGTTTGCCTTCGTCAACGCCCCGCTCTTTGCCACCTTCCTGCTCGGGATGTTCTGGCGCCGCGCCAACGGCCACGGGGCCTTCGTCGGCCTGGTGCTCGGCACGGGCGCGGCGGCGCTGCACCACGGCCTCACGCTGCCCGCGGGCGAGCCGGCCGGCCTGAAGGGCGGGTGGCTGGGCGGCGTCCTCCACACCTACCCGAGCGAAATGGCGCAGAATTTTTGGACCGCGATCTTCGCCTGGTCGGTTTGCCTGGTCGGCACCCTCCTGGTCTCACTGGCCACCGCACCCAACAAATCGGACCCGGAGCTGGCCGGCTTGGTCTATTCGCTCACGCCGCGGCCGGCGCCGGCGCCCGAACCCTGGTATAAACGGCCGGTCGTGCTGGGGGTCATCGTCCTGAGCGCGACCCTGATGCTCAACCTGATCTTCGCCTGAACCCATGAACTTTGACCTCCGTCTCCCCCTCGGCCTGATTTTCTCGCTCTTTGGCGCGATGTTGGTGATCCATGGCGCTTTAAGCGACCGGGCGGAATACGCGCGCGCGCTGGGCCTCAACGTCGATCTCGGTTGGGGCGCGGTGGTATTCGCCTTTGGGCTGGCGATGCTTTTCCTCGCCTTTCGCGCCCGCCGGAAGCCGTAGGGAGATTAGCGCTTCCCGATTTCCGCTTTTCCGCCTTGCTCCTCCGGGACGCTGGGGGAACACTCTGCGACCAACGCTCTCTGACCAAGCGCCACCCAGCAACCTCGGCGGGCCCATCGCCGCCTTTTCGGATTACATGGACGACACCGTTCCCAAGGAGGATTCGCCTCCGGATTTCAACAAAATCGACCTGAGCCAGCTCCAAGGCTTCAGCTTTGGCACGCAATGGACGCAGGACAAGTCCGGCGCCTCGGACAAGCGCGATGCGCGCCCGGGGCACGACGACCGTCGTCCGGGACTGGGGGACGGCCCGGCGGACCGCCGCGACCGGCGGGCCTTCCGCCGCCCGCTCGGGGCGGGCGAGCCCTCCGCGCCGCGTTCCGGATCGGGTCCGGCGCCGCATCGTCCCTCCGGGCCCAGGACCGATTCGTCCCGGGCTCCGGGGCGGGACCATGACGATCCGCGGCGGGGTGATTCCCCGGGGGGCCAGGGACGGGGAGGTTCCTATGACCGGGCGCCGTACGACAGCCCGGTCTTCGCCACCACTTTTTACCCCGACGACGCGACCTTCGACGCCCTGGTGAAGACGGTCCGCGCCTCCTGCCGGACGATCGAGCTGTTCGAGATTGCGCGCACCATCCTGGGCAAACTCGAGCGGTTCACCGTCCACGTCGCGCGGCGGGAGCCGATGCCGCAGGGCGGGGCGAAGCCGGGCGAGGCCCCGGCGGCGCCCGAGGCTCCCCGTCTCCCGGTCTTCATCTCGGTGCCGGACGGCACGCCGTTCGAGACGGAGGAGGCGGCGATTGCCTACGTGCTGGACCGGCACATCGGGCTTTTCTTCGACAAGGTCGAGGCCGAGGTCGAGCCGCCCAAGGGGAACTTCCAGGTCGTCAATCGCTGCGGTGTGACCGGCGAGCTGCTCGGGCCGCCCAACTACCATCGCTACATCCAGATCATGCAGCAGCACCACGCCGCGAAACTGGGGCGGATGCCGTTCGAGGCCTATCGCTCGCGGATCGAGACGGTGCGCGATCCGGAGGCCATCCAGCAGTGGCTGGAGAAGATGAAGAAGGTGACGCGCTATGTCTGGAAGACGGCGGCTCCGGCGGCGGTGAAGCCGGTCGCGACGGAGCCGTCCTCCCCGGTTCCGCCGGAGGGAACCGAGGCATCATCCTCCGTCCCGCCGGCCGGGAATACGGCGGATGGTCCAGTCGCGCCGCCGCCCGGCGGCGCCGAGACCGCACCACCCCCCACCTTTGATTCGATCGAGGAGGCCCGCGCCCATCTGCTGGCCCACGAGCGGGACAAGGTCGTGCGCTCGGCCACCCATGCCCGGTTTCCGGGCCGCGACGCGGAACTGCTGCCGGCGGGTGAGATTCGGCGGGCGGTCGAGGGCGCGCTCGAGCGCCAGCGCCGGTTCCCGCTCGACACGGCCAACGCGCTGCGGGGCCGCCTCCGCCGCGAGCACTTCACGATCTTTAAGAAGGGCGCCAAGGGCGTGTCCTACGTGTGTGCGGTGAAGCGCCGGTTCCGGGTGCCGGGCCAGGTTTTTTCGGAGAACATCGATGCGCTCATCTCGTTCATCGAGGCCCATCCGCTGATCAAGGCCGGCGAGCTCGCCCAGGCCTTCCTGCGGATCGCGGAAGGCAGTCCCGGAGCCGTCGAGCTCACGGCCGAGCAGCGGGAGAAGGTCGTGCGCCTGCAGGGGGACCTGGTATGGCTGGTGCGCGAGGGCTACGTCACGGAATTCATCGACGGCGGCCTCTACGCGCCGCCTCCGATCCCCGAGTCGCGCAAGAAGGAAGCGGAGCGCGAGGAACACGACCCGGAGAATTTCCCCGAACGGCCGAACGTCGTCGTCGCGGCCGCCCCGTCCGAGCCGGAAGTCCCGGTGGCCGAAGAGACCCCGGTGGCGAGCGAGCCAGAGCCCGTGCTCGCCCCGGAGGCGGCGCCCGCCGTGCCCGAGCCCGCCCCGCCGGTCGCCGAGTGACCGTTGACCGGCAAGGCGTGCCAACTCTGCTGGCAACATCCGTGAGGGAGCAGAGAGAATTCGGGCTGATCGACTACCGAAGCTCATAAATCTCGACCAACGCAATCCCGGTGGTGTTGCCGACACCGCTGACCTCGGCGGTGTAGTTGCCGGGAGGTAGGGTGGCGATCATGGCGCAGTCGGCCGAGCCGGAATTCAGGAAAAAGGCCCCGACGCTATCCATCAATGTGGCGGTCGCCTGCTGGATCTCGGCCTGGACGGGCGAGTTGCCCGGGGCGGAGGCGTTGCCCCATCCAACATTGGTGGCGATTGGGAGGGAATTTCCGTCGTATAGTGTGAGTTGCGGCGCGGCGAGGCTGCTTGCGCCGAGAAAGAAGGGTGACACGGCGAGGGCAGGACCCACGGCGCGCAGCAGCACCGTTTCGGGCGTCGTGCCCGCGATCACGAACCCGCCGATGAGGGCATCGCCGCCGCTGCCCACGTAAGCTCGGGCAGAGAGGTTCACGAGCCGCGCGTTGAGCACACCCGTATCCGCGTCATAGATCTCCGCCAAGGCGACGCCGCTGGCACCGCTCACTCCGCTGACCTCGGTGGTGTAGCTGCCAATTGGGGGACTGATCTCCAGCGCGGAATCCGCGGAGCCCGGGACCAAGCTGAACGCGCCGAGGCTGCTCATGAGAGCCACGGTGGCAGTTTGAGGGCTGACCGAAACCGTTGAAGTGCTGCCAGCGAAGCTAAATCCACCGCTCCACCCGGCATTGGTGACGATGAGCTTCGACTGGCCATCGTACAACGTGAGTTGGGTCGTGGCGAGCGCCATGGCTGGGCTGAACAACGTCGGGAAAGTCGCGGCCAGCCCGGGACCCACACCCCGCAGCAAAAGGTTTTTTGGAATATTGGGACTGGGCCCGGAAATGGCGATCCCGAAACCGACGATGAGGATGTTCCCGCCAGTTCCGACGTACGCCCGGGAGGAAAGATTATTGAGTCGGGCGGACCAGGCAACTTGCACGGTCGCGACCGCTGACGTGACCGAACCGAGGGCATTCGTGACCGTGACGGTATAACTGCCCGCCTGGCTGGCGCGAATAACCGGGAAAGACAGCGTGGCGCTGGTTGCGTCTTGGATGGCGTTTCCATTGAGATTCCACTGATAGTTTAGCGGCGGACTTCCCGTGGCCGTGACCGAAAGCAGGACATCCTGGCCCTCGATCACTGCTTGGCCCTGGGGTGCCGCGGTGATGATTGGCGCCGCTACCGTGGCCGCGGTCAGTCGCCGGATCGTCATGTTTCCAGTGTCAGCAATGTAAATTGTGCCCGAGCTATCGACGGCGAGGTCACCGGGAATCCAGAAGCAGGCGTCCAGGGGAGTGGCATCGACATTTTCCTTGATGCCGGCGGAACCGGCAATGGTCACTGCTGTGCCGGCCGGGCTGGCTTCACGAATGAGGTCGTTGCCGCTGTCGGCGACGTAAACGTTGCCCGAGGAATCGACCGCGACGCCCGCCGGTGCATTGAGGTTATAGTAGCCGCTGCCTTTTTGCGTGGCTTGACCTACCAGGACGGAAACGGCCGCACCGGATGCAATCTTCCGAATGCAGTCGTTGCCGGTGTCCGCCACGTAAACATTGCCCGCGGAATCCACTGCAATCCCCATGGGATCATCAAAGAGCGCGGCTACCCCGGAGCCGGAGGCATATCCAGCCACACCCGAGCCGGCGAGGGTCGACACTGACCCGGCCGGCGTTATCTTGCGGATCGTGTTGCCCAGGCCGTCGGCGACGTAGATGTTGCCCGCGCTGTCCACCGCGAGATTTTCCGGGTCCATGAAGCGGGCCGACGCCCCCGGTCCGTCGATATGGTCCGGCACTCCGGCAGCCCCGGCGACGGTGCTAACCGCGCCGCTGGATAGGACTATTTTGCGGATGGTGTAGTTTCCGCTATCGGCGACATAGAGGTTGCCTTGAGTGTCGGCGGCCACCCCGCCATCGCCGTTGAAGAGGGCGATCCCGGGGCCGCCGTCCGCGCTGCCGCTCATCCCGGGCGTTCCGGCCAGGGTCGTGACCGTCCCCTCGGGGGTGATCCGGCGAACGGTATTGTTGTATGAGTCTGCGACGTAGACAACTCCAGAGGAGTCCGTGCTGACTCCCCCCGGATAACTGAAACGCGCCGCCCATCCCGTGCCGTCGATGCTCCCGGCGTCGCCCGGCCAGCCCGCCAGAGTTGTCACGCCAGCAGTGGTAACCGTGAGGACGCCCGCCGAAGCGCTCATTGCACTACCCTGGGAATTGCTGACGAGACATTGAAACTCGTCGCCATTCATCGCCAGAGTTGCGCTGGTGATCGCCAGGGTGGAGGTGGTCGCTCCGGAATACGTCCCGTTGTCGGTGAGGTTGCTCCACGCGCTCTGGCCGGCGGGGAGGCGCTGCCATTGATAGACCAGCGGGGAGGCGCCAAAAGCGGTGACGAAAAAGGTCGCTGGCTGTCCCACTATGGTGAAGCGGCTACCGAGTTGGCCGGCAATGATCGGAGCCGAGGTGGGGCTGAGGGCCGCCTGCGCCAGAATGGCCATGTCCGGCACTCCCACGCCGGTCAGGAGGTCGTAACCCGGCTGGGCCCCATAGGTGCCGCTAGCTCCGCCTCCACTGGTAATGTCGCGGAGAGCCGGAGATCCGATGAGGGAATAAATCGAGGTGTTGAGGAGGCCGATGGGGGGCTGCCCGGCGGCGGCCCGCTCTTGGTCGATCAGGGCGCAGAACGCCGCCCAGATTGGGGTGGCCCAACTCGTTCCCCCCGTTATATATTGGGTTCCGCCAACGACGATCAGCCCGCCAAAGTCGGGGTCGGCGGCAGCGGAGACGTCGGGCACACACCGCATGGTTCCGGAGGGTACGCCGAAGCCAGTCTGCCAGGGTGGGCGGCTGAAAATGGAACTGAACCCGCCGCCGCTTGCCCCATCATTGGCCCACGCCGTCTCGCTGATGACCTCTCCGGAGTTGTAGATGTCCAGGCTTGTACCTCCGACACCCGTGACGTCGGGATCGGACGCCGGATAGTTGACCTGGAGGGCATTATCAAAGGTGGAACCCTCGTCTCCGGAGGCCGCAAGTACCGTCACGCCGGCGCTGGCCAGGTTCGCCATGTATTGGGAGGCGATGGCAAGATAGTCGTGTTCGATTTCAAGCTCGCCTCCACCAATGCTGATCGAAAGGGTGTGGAGGTTGGGCTGGCTGGGCAGATCAGCGTAGATTTGCTGAAGAATCTCGTCGTTGTTCGCCGGATCGTTTTCGTTGGCGGCATAGATCCGGATTACCGCCCCCGGGGCCAGGGAACTGGCCCACTCGACGTCGAGGGTTGCCTCGCCGACATATTGGGACGACGGAGAATTCGCCGGGCCGCCCGCAACGTTCACCGTCTCAATATTCGCCGGCGATGGCGAGGCTCCCACTGTTTTCCAAAAGCTTGCGAGATCGCTGGTCGCCGGCACGGCAAAGGCATAAACGGCGATGGTCTGGCCGGCCCCGGTTGCGCTCAGGGTGTTCGCATTGTAGGCCCGGGCGATCTGGTAGGGATAATAGGGCGGCGCAGCGTCGTTGGGCCTCAGCATCAGCGGCACGCCGAGCGCACGCCGCCGCAGGTGCGGCTGGAGACCGTGCACTCCGAGCACAACGGTCGCGAGATTGGCGGGTAGGGAAGGCGCGGTCACCGCCGAGGTGAATTCCCCCTGGTCGGTGGTGACGCGCGCAAAGCTGAGGTGAAATGCCCGGGCCACCGCGTCGACGCTACCGCGTCCGAAGACCGCCAGTCGATTGTCGTCCGTACGCGTGACCGTGAGACCCTCGCTTTTCAACCACCGCACGACCGCTGCGTAGTCGGAGGTGCGAGGGAAAAATCTTGCCGCCTTTTCGGCATCGGAAACCAGCTGGCCCCGGGCCACGGCGGCCTGGAGCACGGCGAAGTCTTTCATCCGCAGTGCCACTTCGAACGTCATGGACGCGGCCCTCTCATCGGCCCGCAGGGTCGTGCGGGTCACGCGGGCGTGATGCGGAGCGCTTGCCGCCGCGCGGGTTGAGACCGTCATGATGCTACCCGGAAACGCCACGAAAACGCCGGTTGCGGTCTGAGGCCGGGCGGCGAGCATGCTGGCGGTGAGCGAGATGACGCAAAACGCCACACGCAGGCGACGCATGGGCGAATGGCGCGATTCGGGGTGGAGATTGATCACTAGGGCACGTCGTAGAGTTCGACCAGAGCGGAGCCGACGCCTCCGTTGAGTCCGCCGACCAGGGCGGTGTAGCTGCCGGGCGGCAGCGTCACCAGGGCGGCGGAGTCCTGATGGGCGGGATTCAGGGGAAAGGCCCCGACGGTGTTGGCGACGTTGGCGATCGTCGCGTCCCCGCCCCAACCGGTGTTGGCATAAACCACGACGCCTTGGCTGTTGACGATCTGCAGGACCGGCTGCGCCAGGACGTTCGTGATGGAGGGGAAGGTGTCGCTCAGGCCAGGGCCGACAGCGCGGACCAGCAGCGTCTCGTCGTCGGTACCCCCGATGTTGAACCCGCCGATAAGGATATGTGATCCAGTGCCGACGTAGGCCCGGGCGGACAGATTGACGATCCGGGCGGTGGGTGGACCGGTGCCGGCATCGTAGACCTCCACCAGGCCGGTGCCGCTCGCCGCGCTGCCTCCGGCGGTGCTGACTTGGGCGCTGTAGCCGGAGACGGGAAGGGGGACGAGCAGCGCAGCATCCAGGGAGGTGGGTTGTAGCTGGAACGCGCCGGTCTGGCTGAAGGCGTTGATCAAGGCGGCGGTTCCCCCCCAGTTGTCGTTCATGTTGATTTCAACGGATCCAGAATTGAAAAGAGCCAGGACCGGATCTGCCACGACGCTGGAGGCGGGGAAGGAGGCGGGGAGGGCGTAACTAAGTCCCGGGCCGACCCCGCGGATAAGTACCTGCTTGGTCCCGTTGCCGGAGATTGCGAAGCCGCCAAAGAGGACTCCGGGGCCGGTGTCGCCGGCTGGCAGGCCGACGTCAGCGCGGGCCGCAATATTTGTGAGGTAGCCGGCGGTTCCCGTCGGGTCCACTGTGAGGGCGACGCTGCTGCTGGAGGTGGTGCCGGCGCCGTTGGACGCCATACAGGCATACGTTCCCGTGTCGGCCGCGGTGGCGGAACTGACGAGCAGAACCGGGTCAGTCGCGCCAGAAATCTGGCTACCATTCAGCATCCACTGGTAGGTTGGTGCCGGCGGGCCGACCGCCAGCGCGCTGAACACTGCGCTCCGGCCCGTCGCGATCGTCACCGGCGCCGGCTGCACCGTGAAGGCGGGAGGCAGGTTTATTGTCAGCGTGGCGGACTGGCTGACGGTCGAGCCTGCGGCATCGGTCGCCGTCGCCGTATATATCCCGCCGTTGGCGGCCTGGACGTTGGCCAAGGTGAGGCTCGAACTGGTGGCGCCGGAAATGACGGAGCCATTGAGGGACCATTGATAGCTCGGCAGGCCGGTGGCCGCCGCCGTCAGCGTGACGGATTGGCCCGCGTTCACAGTCGTGCTCGCCGGCTGGACGACAAAGTTGGGTACGACGGAAACAACCGGCGCCAGGACTATAAAAACGGGCTCGGACAGGAGGGTGGAAGAAGAGAAGTTGGAGACATTCCCGGTCGGTGAAATTTTGGAAATCGAATCGGCGGTGGCATCCACCGCATACAGATTTCCTCCACTGTCGCAGGCCAGGCCGACCGGCACACCGGGTCCTGACCCGAACGGCACCAGCGTGGAAACGCCTCCCCCGGGCGTTATCTTTTCGATGGTGCCGGGGTTGGTGTTGCTCGCATACAAGTTGCCGCTGCTGTCGCAGGCCAAACCGTTGATGCCACTGAATCCCGAGGCGAAGGTGGACACGTTGCCCGCGGGGGTGATTTTCGAGATCGATCCGAGCGCGTTATTGGCGACGTACAAATTTCCGCTGGGATCGAACACCAGTCCGACCGGTTCGCTGAGCCTGGACACGAAGGTGGATACCTGGGCGCCCGGGGTGATTTTGTAAATGGTGTTTTCTTCGTAATCGGCTGCGTACAAATTGCCGTTCGTGTCGATTGCCAGCCCGACCGGATTGTCCAGCCCCGAGGCAAAGGTGGACACGGTTCCAGCGGGAGTGACCTTGGCCACGGTTCCGCCATTTCCGTTCGTCACATACAAATTTCCGCTGCGGTCGAAGGCCATCCCATTGGGCTCGTTCAACCCCGAGGCAAACGCGGATACGCTTCCGTCCGAGCGGACCTGACAGATGGTGTTGGCCTGGGCGTTGGAAACATAAAACTCAATGGGTGCCATGACGGTTAAGGTGACCGAATCGGTGGTGGTGACATACTCCGTGGTGTCGGTCGGAGTAAACGTGACCGTCAGCACGTTGATCCCGGGCGGCAGGACGGTGCCAAGCGGAGGACTGTATTCGAACGTGCCTCCGATCGCGGCCGAGGCATTCAATTGCAGCGAGGAAAGGGGCGTCCCATAGGCGATTTCGGCGGAAGTGCCCCAGACGATTGGCGGCGTGCCCCGGACCACCGTCAGGCTCGTGGTCGCGGTGGCAGTTGCGTAGTCAGCGGAGTCGGTTGGAGTAAAGACCACAGTCAAGGTCTGGCTGCCCAGGCCGAGCACAGTTCCCGCGGCGGGCTGATAGCTGAATGATCCCGGCACGCTGGCGGTGGCATCCAGCTGGGTGCCGGAAAGTGCGGTTCCAAATCCGATGTTGGCGGGCGCAGGCCAGGTGATCGATGGCTTGGGCAGGGACACGGTGACGACTTGACGGACCGGAGGCGCGGCGGCGAAGGTCCCGTTGCCCGCCTGGTCTGCTTGGATGATCACTGTTCCGAACCCAGTGATGGTCACGACCGCTCCGTTGAGCGTGGCTGGGCCGCTGACGATGCTGAACGTGGGCGCCAGCCCGCTGCTGGTGGTCGCGGTCAACGTAAATGGCGCGTCGCCGTAGTAGTGAGTGGGGTTGGTCGTGAAAAAGATGACCTGGCTTGGACCGTTGGATGTTGGGGTCAGAAGGTAGGGGTGCCCGTTGGTGGCATTCGCCACTATTTGCCCCTGGTCATTGATGCCCGTGGCCGAAAACAAGACGATGCCAGGCAGGTTAACCTCGGAATCGAGGTCGGTCATGATCCCATTGTTGGTGAGAAAGGCATGATAATCACCGCTTGAAGTCGTGGCCTCGCCCACGATGACGCCGGCATTGTTGATCGCGTTGGCCGAGCTGGAACTTCCGCCCAACGTTCCAAGGTCGGTCATCACACCGTTGCTGTAACTGAAGGCGTGAGCGGTGCTGGCACCGGCGCTTGAAGTCCACGAGGTTCCGATGATGATGCCAGCGCCATTGATGGCGTTGGCTATGCTGGTCGTTCCTCCCAATGTCCCGAGGTCCGTCATGATGCCGTTGCTGTAGCTGAATCCATGCGCCCCGTTGCCGGTGCTGGTTTGTCCAACGATAATACCGGCGTTGTTCACTCCGTTTGCCGCGCTCTCCGGGCCTCCGGGGGTGCCCAGAATCGTGATTTTTCCATTGCTATAGATGAAGGCGGCGCCATTGCCGTAGCTGTTGGTGGTTTGCCCGACGATGGTCCCCGCATCGTTAATTCCATTGGCGGTCGTTGGCCCATTTTCCGATCCGCCGAGAGCAGTTAGAACTCCGCTGCTATATTTGAAGCCATCAATGTAGCCTTCATAAGGCGAGCCATCCGTGGAAATGAAAGCTTGGCCAACCACGGTTCCAGGGGTGTTGATTGCATTGGCCTTGGTGAAACCGCTGGGCGTGCCAAATTCTGTGACAACGCCGTTGAGATCGGTGAACGCGACGTCTTCGCCGTTGTACGAGTATCCGGTGTACCCCACGATGGTGCCGGAATTGTTGATTGCATTCGCCACGCTGAGGTTCGAGTTGGCGAAAATTCCCAAATCCACGGCCGTGTAAGTCTGTGCCCGGATGGCCGTCGCCATGATGAGGTGCACTGCGGCGATGAAGATCCCTCGCCGTGACCTTGGGAATCTTAACCGTTGGATATTCAATCGGTTCGGCGCGGTACGGGTGCAGGGCGCATGGTGGACTTCGAGTGGGGAAAATCATCTCCAACTTTGGCTAAAATACAATCAGATCATAGGTCTTCCGGCAGCGGCAAGGTCCAGGGGCCGGGCGTTGGTTGGCAGCGCGGGCATCCGGCCCGCATCATCGGAAAACACGGGCACGATGCCCGTGCCACGCGCGGACCGGGTCAGCGCAGTTTGATCAAGTGTCGCTCGGCGGACGCAATGGTCAGGTCCAGATGCCAGGCGCTGGCCGGCAACCAATTCGCTAGACGCGGTCGAAGGGGTCAGGTCGATTTTTTTCAGGTCAGACCCGCAACTGCGGCGTCCGTCAGTGCATTGAGCTCCGACCACGCGCACACTCGGCCATGGGTCCGCTCTTCGCCGCGGTCACCGCCATATACCAGCCAACCGGGAGGAGTGTCGGCGGGCGACTTGGAAAATTTCCGCCATTTCAGGAGATTGCTGAAAAAATCGCTTCCAACGGTCTCTCCGGACTTCACCTCGACGGGAATGATCCCGTTGGGATGCTCGATGAGCAGGTCGACTTCATTTCCCTCCTTGTCCTTCCAGAAAAACAACGGCGGCCGGCGGCCGCGGTGGCAAAAAGCCTTGGCCACCTCCGAGATCACCCACGTCTCGAATATCGCGCCACGCAATGGATGGGTGGCCAGCTGCCCGGCATTCTGAATTCCCAGCAGCCAGCACACCAGGCCCGTGTCGTAAAAATAGAGCTTGGGCGTCTTGATCAGGCGTTTGGAGCTGTTGGAAAAATAGGGAGGCAGTTGGAAGGCAATCCCGCTCGTCTCGAGGACGGAAAACCATGCGCTGGCCGTGTTGCGGGTTATCCCCGTGTCCGCCGCCAGGTTGTTGAAGTTGACCAGCTGGCCGGTGCGGCCCGCCGTCAGCCTTAAAAATCGCTGGAATGTTGCCAGGTCGCCAACCCGTATAACCTGCCGCACGTCGCGCTCCAAATACGATACAACATAACTGGCAAACCAGTCTCCAGGTGTCAGGTCGCGCACGATCAGGGGCGGGTAGCCGCCGACGAAAAGCGCCGCGCTTAGCGTCTGAGGGGATACTTTGGCCGCCAGCATCTCCTCATGGGAGAATGGCAGCAGGTTTATCATTCCGATGCGCCCGGCGAGCGATTGGGTAAGCTTGGCGGTGAGTTCGAACTGCCGGGAGCCGGTGAGCAAAAAAAGCCCCATTCGGCCGTCAAGGTCAACCTGGGTTTGCAGGTAGGAGAAGAGTGCCGGGGCGCGCTGGATCTCGTCAAAAATTGCACCGTCAGGGTACCGTTTTAGAAAACCGCGCGGATCGGAGGCAGCGAATTCAAGCTGGCCGGGATCTTCCAGCGAGACGTACGGCTTGTCGGACGCGATTTCCCGCGCCAAGGTCGTCTTACCGGCTTGCCTTGGCCCGTTCAAGCCGATGATGGGGAATCCCTTCCATAGGCGCTTTAGGGTAGATTCGGCGGTCCGTTGTATCATACAATGTCATGAAATACAAATATTTGGCTACATGTCAATTTAATTGACAAATAGCCATGAAGGCATCGGCACCAAATGAATACCACGCTGTGCATGCCCTTTGGGCCGTGCCCAGGTCACTGCAATCGGATCGTATGCCGTTCGTCAACGGTGATGCCCAAGTCAAGGTGCCAGGCGTCGGATGACAGCCAATATGCGACTTTTTCGGGCCATTCGACGGCGAGGCAGAAGGGTGACTTCAGAAAATCATCGAGCATCAAGGATTCTACCTGCGCGGGCGTGTCGATCCGGTAGGCGTCCAGGTGTACCAGCAGGGTTTTTCCGCGGAGAAGATTGTAGATCGTATACGTGGGGCTGGTGACGGGCGCCGTGATGCCAAAGCCGCGGGCGAGGCCCTGGACGAAGGTGGTCTTTCCGACTCCGAGATCGCCGTGCAGCGCCAGGGTGGTGTCGGGGGGAAGTACGGTTGCCAGTTCCGCGGCGACGGCGCGGGTTTCCTCGGCGGAGAGGGTGGAGACGCCTTGGCGCAGTCGTTCGAGGATGCTCATGGGTCGACTGGGTCAGCCCAAGTGCTCGTACCCGTGGTAATCGGAGAGGCGGATGGCGTCGGGCGGCAGATCGCGCGGGCGAACGAAGCGGCCGATGCAGGTGAGTGGAACCTGGGGGAATGCACGGCGCCAAGCTCGCTCGAAAGCCGCTCGATTGGTCTTTCTATCCAGCGCGACGACGAGTTCGTAATCCTCGCCGTCGCAGAGGGCGTCGCGCAGGCTGGCGCCGCGGCGGCGGGGAAGGGCTTTGGGGTTGAGGGCGGGCACGATGGTGGGCGGAGTCGAACGAGGCGTCTTGGGGACAAGTCGCCCCACCTTGGGGGTGAGGGACCAGAGGTCCTTGGCTAGGCCGTCGCTTATGTCCATCATGGCGCGCACCTCGGGTCGTCGGGCGAACCAGGCGCCTTCGGCCAGCCGGGGTCGAAAGGTGAGGTGATGTCCGCTGCGCAGGCTGCCGCCGAGTTTTCCGGTGATGTAAATCCAGTCGCCCAAGCGGGCTCCGGCGCGGGTAACTGCCCGCAATGCCGTGACCGCGCCGAGTACCGTGAGGCTTGCGGCCAGGGCGCCGCGCGCCTCGGCGACATCGCCGCCGACGATCGGCACGCGGTAACGCCGTGCGCACGCCGCCAGCCCGCGATAAAATCCCTCCAGCCACGCGAGGCTTACGCATGGGTCGAGGGTGAGCGCGATGACCGCGGCGGTGGGCCGGCCGCCCATGGCTGCGATGTCGCTCAGATTACGTTTCAGCAGTTTTGCGCCGACCGCCGCGGGGGGGACGGTGGCATCGAAATGCCGGCCATAAATGACCGGATCCACCGTGAGCAGTTGCCGGTCACGCGCGGGCGCAATCACCGCGCAATCATCGCCGATCCCAAAAGGGGCGGGCAGGGATGCCGTTCCCAGCCAGCCGCGGATGGCGGCGATCAGCCGCTGCTCGCCGAGGGCGGCGACCGAGTCCGAACGGCGTTTGGTGAAGGGATGCACTCTTTAAACATTAACTCCTGCAAGAATAAGCACGACGGTATTCAAATTGAACAGGGCGTGGGCGACCATGGCGGTGCTGATGCGGCCGGTGCGCTCGTAGGCGAGGGAAAAGACGATGCCGAGGGCGGCGAGCGGGGCCAGGGCGGCGAGGCCGTCCAGGGTTTTCCAGCTCACGTGCAGGGAGCCGAAGAGCACCGCCGGCGCGGTCAGCGCCACCCAGCGCGGCACGCGGCCGAGCAGGTAGCGAAACAGCCCCCGCCGGAAGATGAGCTCCTCGGTGATCGGCGCGACCAGGACGGCGAAGACGATCAGGACGCCGCGCAGGACGGGCGAGTGGGTGGCCTCAAAGAGGTCCATCAGGTCCTGTTTTTCCACCGGCAGTCCGAAGTAGCTCAGCCCGTTCTGCCAAGCCAGCGCGACGACCGCCAGCACCGGCATGGCGATAAAAAAGGTGGCAGCACCCGAAACCAAGGCGCCCGGGGTCGCCGGCGCGGCCGTGGGGGTGTCACGGGCCAGGGCGAAGTGATATCCGGCGATGCCCGCCAGCATGCCGGTTTGAAAGGCCGCGGCGGCGACGATCAGCCGGCTGTCGCTGTCCAGCGAGGCGCGGCCCACCAGCCAGAGTGCGGCCACCTGCAGGGCGATGCCGCCGCAGATGACGCAAAGCAGGAAGAGCAGGAAATCGCTGCCGGACACCGCCCAAAAGCCGAGGGCGGCGGGGCGCCGGGCCGCCCGGGCTCGGGGGCTCAGGACCAGGCGCCAGAGCAAGAAGGCACCGATCCCGATGAGGGCGACCTCGAAAGCGACGGCGAGGGTGGAGGGGTCCGATGCGGGCATCCGAACACAGCGTCACAAGTTGCGGGCGGTTTCAAGGTGGATGCGGCGGAACGCCGCAGGGGGGAGAAACGCGGCCTGGAGACCGCGTCTACCTTCAAGGCACTATTTTGCCGCCGGCGAAGACGATGCGGCCGTCGACGATCGTGGTCTTCACCCGGCCGGTGAAGGTCCGCCCGTGCCAGGGGGAATTGCTCGACTTGCTGAAACCCTGGCGGGCGTCGTAGCGCCAGCGCTCGCCGGGATCGAACAGGCAAATGTCCGCCGCCGCACCGGGCGCCAGCGTGCCGCCGGGCAGGCCGAGCACCCCGGCCGGGCGCCGGGTCATCAGGTCGATGACGTGGGCGAGTTTGAACGCGTTGTCCTTCACCAGGACCTCGAGCATGGCCGCCAGGGCGGTCTCCAGGCCGAGGATGCCGTTGGGGGCGTAGTCGAACTCCCGGTCCTTCTCGTAGTCGGTGTGCGGGGCGTGGTCGGTCGAGATGCAGTCGAGCGTGCCGTCGCGCAGGCCCGCGATGATCTCCCGCCGATCCTCCTCCGTCCGCAGCGGGGGGTTCATCTTGAAGTTGGGGTCGTAGGTGGCCAGGGCCCGGTCGGTGAACGCGAGGTGATGGGGCGTGGCCTCGGCGGTGATGCGGATGCCGTCGGCCTTGGCGCGGCGGATCAGCTCGACCGAGTATTTGGACGAAATGTGCTGCAGGTGGATGTGCGCGCCGGTGTAGGTCGAGATGATGACGTTGCGGGCGACGATCAGGTCCTCGGCGGCATTGGGCCAGCCGTGCAGCCCGAGGCGGGTGGACATCACCCCTTCGTTCATCACCGCGCCGCGGGTCATCGCCGAATCCTGACAATGGTCCATGATCGGCAGGTCGAACATCCGGGCGTACTCCGCGGCGCGGCGCATCAGCTCATTGGATTGCACGCACTCGCCGTCGTCGGTGATCGCGACCACGCCGGCATGCTTCAGCGACCCGATCGGGGCCAGCGCCTGCCCCTTCATGCCGACCGTGATGCAGCCGGTGGGATAGACCTTCACGACCGCGTCGCGCAGCACGGCGTCCTTGATGAACTGGATCGTGCCGGCGTTGTCGGCCGGCGGCGACGTGTTGGGCATGCAGACCACGGTGGTGAAGCCGCCGGCGGCCGCCGCCCGGGAGCCGGTCGCGATGGTCTCCTTGTGGGTCTGGCCGGGCTCGCGGAAATGGACGTGGATGTCGACCAGGCCGGGGCAGGCGACCAGGCCGCGGGCATCGAGCTTCTGCGCGCGTTTCCTCGCCGCGGCCGGGAGCGAGGGCGCGATCCGGCCGTCGCGGACAAAGAGATCGCCGCGGCCGTCGCGGCGGGCGGCCGGGTCGATGATGCGGGCGTGGGAGATCCAGAGGTCCGGCATGTCAGGAAGTTTCGACGTTTTCCGGCTGGCCACCGGAACAGAGGTAGAGCACGGCCATGCGAATCGCGATGCCGTTGCTCACCTGTTCAAGGATGACGCTGCGCGGACCGTCGGCCAGGTCGCTGTCGATCTCGACGCCCCGGTTGATCGGGCCGGGATGCATGATGATGGCCTTGGGGTTGAGCCAGGAAGCCCGGGTCTTGTTCAGGCCGAACATGCCGGTGTACTCGCCGAGCGAGGGGAAATGCGAGGCGGCCTGCCGCTCATGCTGGATGCGCAGCAGCATGACGACCTCGGCGTCGGCCAGGGCCGACTTGAGATCGTGGGCCACGGTGACGCCGAAGTCGGTGAACCAGTGGGGCACCAGCGTCGAGGGGCCGACGAGCGTGACCGCTGCGCCCATCTTGGTGAGCGCGTGGATGTTCGAGCGCGCCACGCGGCTGAAGAGGATGTCGCCGAGGATGACCACTTTGCGCCCGCGCAGCGAACCGAGGTGCTCCTGCATGGTGAAGGTATCGAGCAGGCCCTGGGTGGGGTGCTCGTGCGGGCCGTCGCCGGCGTTGATCACCGGAATGTCGAGGATGCGGGACAGATAGAGCGGCGAGCCCGAGGCGGAATGCCGGATCACGATCATGTCGGCATTGAGCGCCTGGAGGTTTTTCGCCGTATCGCGCAGGGTCTCGCCCTTCTGGGTCGAGGAACTGGCGGCGTCGAGCGAGATCACGTCGGCGCTCAGGCGCTTGGCGGCCATTTCAAAGGCCATGCGGGTGCGCGTGCTCGGCTCGAGAAAGAAGTTGACGATGGTCTTGCCGCGGAGCGCGGGGACCTTTTTGACGCTGCGCTGGAGGATCTTCTTGAAGACCGCGGCGGTCGCGTGAATCTGCCCAATCTCCGCGAGGCTGAGTTCCTCGACGGTGAGAAGATGGCGGCGATTCCAGGGCATGGGGGAAGCCCAGAGAAAGCCGGAATGGCGGGGTTGGGAAGCCGAAAGCGTCGCTCAATACACCTCGTACACCTCGACGGCGGCGATGCCGGTGGCGCCGTTGACGCCGGAGACCTCCGCGGAGTACGTGCCGGGCGGCAGCGTGACCAGCAGGAGGGAGTCCTGGGAAGTGGCATCCAGCGGGTAGGCGCCGACGGCGGCCATGGCGTTCGCCAGCGCCGGGTCGCCGCCCCAGCCGGTATTGGCGTATCCCGTCGGGGTGCCTCCGAGATAGAGGGTCAGGACCGGCTGGGCCAGCACCGGGCTGAGATAGAAGGGACTCAGCCCCAACCGGGGTCCGATCCCGCGGATCAGGACCGTCTCGTCGGTGGTCCCGCCGATGGCAAAGCCGCCGAAGAGGATGTCACCGCCGGTTCCCACGGGAGCGCGCACGGCCACGTTCGTCAGTTTGGCGGCCAGCGGGGGAGAGTCCGCATCGTAAAGTTCGATCACGGCGTCGCCGGTGGCGCCGCCTACGCCGCCGACTGCGGCGCTGGAGGAACCGGTGGCGACCGGCAGATACAGCATCGAGTCCAGCGAGGTGATGGCCAACGGGGGGTAGGCGCCGGTCAGGGCGTCAGCCGTCATCAGGGTGGACGTTCCGCCCCAGGGACTGTTCTGGGCCAGCACCGCCTGCAGCGAATTGTAGAGCGTCAGTTGCGTGCTTTGCAGGGCATCCGCAATGTAGAAGTAGAGTCCGGGCCCGATGCTCGGGCCCATGCCGCGGATCAGCAGTTGCTTGGTGCCGGTGCCGCTGATCCCAAAGCCGCCGTATAGGGCGTTCGCCGACCCGCTGCCCACCAGACCCCGTCCGGAGAGGTTCGCGAGATATCCGGGGTTGGAGGCCGTCACCACCGCCAGCGCGGCCGAACTGGTGGCCGAGCCGTCGGAGTTGGTGGCGGTGCAGGCGAGCGTGCCCGCGTCGCCGGCGGTCGCGCTGGTGATCACCAGGATCGGGTCGTTGGTCACCGTGGCGCCGGGAATGGAGGCGCTCCCGTTGAGCGTCCACTGGTAGCTCGGCGCGGGCGTACCGGTCGCGATGGCGTTGAAGACCGCGGTGCGCCCGGTGGCGACCGTTGCAACTGCCGGACTGGCGGCGAGCGTGAAGGCCGGCGCGACGGCCACGATCGTGACGGTGATCGGGTTGGACGTGACTGCACCCTGGGCGCCGGAGACGATCGCCGTGTAAACGCCGGCGTTACCGGGGCCGGTGCTGGGCACCAGGTAGGTCGAGTCGGTGGCGCCGGCGATGGCGACGCCATTGAGCTTCCACTGGAAGCTCAGGGGGCCCTCGCCGGTGGCCGACACCCGGAGGGTCAGCGCGCCCGGGGCGGTCACGGACACGGCGGCGGAGGATTGGGCCGTGATCGCGAGCGGATCGGTGACTGCGCGCCCCTCGCGCCGGGAGTTGGACAGGTACGTCGGCCACGCCGAACCGGCCACGCTCGCACCGATCTCGAAGGCGTAGAGCTTGTGGTCGGTGCTGCCGAAGTAGAGGGTGGTGCCGGCGATGACCGGCGACGAGCTCACGCCGCCGCCGGTCGCAAAGATCCGGTTGAGGGTGCCGGTGGAGTTTACGGCGTAAACATTGCCGTCCATGCAACCAATATAGATGACGCCGTTGGCGTCGATGACCGGCGAGCTGCCGCAGCCGACGTAGACCACCCCAAGGGAGTCCGACAGGGGCGAGCTGCCGCGCACCTCTCCCCCGAGGCGGTACTTCCAATTCAATGCCCCGGCCGGGCTGAGCGAGTAGAGATAGCGGTCAAAACAGCCGAAATAGACGTTCCCGCCATCATCCAGGGCGGGAGACGAGCTGATGCTGTTTCCCGCCTGATACGACCAAAGCTGCTGCCCGGAGGGACTCACGGCGTAGCACAGGCCCCCGAGGGTGCCGAAATAGACGTTGCCGCTGCCGTCGATCGCGGCCGCGGTATCGATCGGATTGGCGGCGGCAGTGCCTGGCACGAAGGTCCAGGTGACCGTCCCGGTCGAACTGATGGCGTAAAGCGAGCCGTTGTCGGACCCGAGGTAAATCGTGCCATTCGGCGCCATCACGGGAGAGGCGGGGGACGCGCCGGGAACGGTGCAGGTCCACTTGGTCGATCCGTCGGCGGGGTTTAGGGCGTAGAGCGTGCCGGCCTGGTCCTTGACGTAGATCGTGCCGTCGGCGGCCACCGTCGGGGAGCAGGCCGGCGGGGCGTTCCCCAGCAGGAACTGCCATTTGAGCGCGCCGTTGGCGGTGTTGATGGCGTAGAGGTAGCCCTTGGGAAAGTCGTAATCGACGGCCACGGCATAGAGAGTCGTGCCGTCTGCGCTCAGCGACGCGGTGGAGCTGTCGAAGGGGCCCGCGGAACCGTAAAATATCCATTTGGTCGAGCCATCCGGGTTGAACGCGGAGAACGTGCCCACGTCGCTTCCGACATAGACCGTGCCGTCGCTGCCCACGGTGGGAGCGCCGGTGACGCTGTCGAGGGTGTCGTTCTGCCAGCGGGAGTCGGCGATGGAGAGCGTGAACTGGCCGACCTGCAGCCCGGTGTAAGGATCGCCGGTGTTGCTCTTCCCGTTCACGTCGCTGTTGCCGTCCACGGTGATCATATAGGTCGTCCCGGCGGTGGCGTTGATCGTGCAGGTGCATTGGCTGGCCGGATTGATCGGTCCAGAAGCGTAGATGGTTGGCCCCTGGTTGGCGGCTACCAGGGAAAGGGACGAGAGCGAGCTTCCGGTGTAGACCGCGAGCAGGGGATCGAACGCCGGGCTGAAGGCTGCGACCTGGAATTGTCCGCTGGCCGGCGCGGTCCAGGCGTACCAGACCGAATGTCCGCCGGGATTGCCGAGAATTTCGGGTTCGCCCGGCTCCCGGGTCGCGCTGGCGTTGCTCGCAGTGATCCCGACGCTCGTGCCGGCCAGCGTGGCGGCCGAGGCAAAGGCGTCGTTGGCATAATTGAGATTGACCAGGGTCAGCCCGCTGGCGCCGCCCTGGCCGTCGACGGTGATTGCGTAGGTCGTGCCGGCTTGGGCGGTGAAGCTGGCATTGCCTGAGCCGACGCCGGGCGAGACGCTGCTGGCGACGGGCGTGAGCGCGCCGAGTGACGTGCCGGTGTACACGGCGAGGATAGTCGCGTAGGCGCTGCCGGTCGTCGTCAGGGTCACCGGCCCGGTCAGGGGGGCGGTCCAGTCCCACCAGAGCGAGGCGCCGCCGGTGGTCCCGGCGACCACGGGTTCGCCGGGGTCGAGGGTGGCCCCCGCGTTGTTCGAGCGCACGGCGAGATTGGTCCCGGCGAGATGGGCGCGGTGGGTGAAATTGTCATTGAACGGGCGGTTGCTCGTGGAGGTGACCGCGGTGGCGAGGTCGAGCCGGCCGGCGGTCTGGGCCCGGCCGGCGAAATTCGCGTTGCCGTCGACGCTCGAGTCGACGCTGGCGAGCAGGCGGTTGATCAGCTGGCGGTAGGTATCCCCGGGAAATTGGGCGCGGAGCAAAGCGAGCGAGCCCGTGACGAAGGGCGCCGACATCGAAGTGCCGGAGAGAACCGCAGTCGCGGTGGAGCTGCCGTTGAAAAGCGAAAAGATGTTGTAGCCCGGCGCGTAGAGGTCGACGGAGCCCGTGCCATAATTGGTGAAGTAGACCGAGTCATCGCGATTGTCCGACGCCGCCACCGTCACGATGTTGTCCAGGAGGAAGTTCGCCGGATAGACCGGTTGGAGATCGCTGTCGGTGCCATTATTGCCGGCCGCGGCCACGACAATGATGCCCGCGGCGCCGGCGCTTTGGATCGCCGCATAAGCGGAACTCGAATAGGAGGAGGTGCCGAAGCTGGCGTTGATCACGCTGACCACCCCGGTGCTGATGGCATAATCGATGGCGCTGATCTCGGCGACGGTCGTGCCATAGCCGTTGGACTCGCTGAACTTCAGGGCCATGATCTGCACCTTCCACGCGACCCCCGAGGTGTCGGCGCCATTGTTGCCGATCGCGCCAATGATCCCCGCGACATGGGTGCCATGCCCGTTGTCGTCCGTGGTGGTGCCGGTGCCGGCCCCGTTGCCCGAGGTGTTGATCCCGTAGGGACCCGAGCCGTCGCCGTTGGCGTTGACGCGTGGATTCTGCCAGAGATTGCCGTGCAGATCGACGTGGGTGTCGAAGACCCCGGTATCCAGCACCGCCACGACCACATTGGGCGCGGAGGTAAGGGTATTCCAGGCCGCCGTGGCATGGATATCGGCACCGGCGAGGCCGACGCCGGGGAAATTGCTCCCGGTGTTGCTCAGGCCCCATTGCTGGGAAAAGTCGGGATCGTCGGGGACCCCCAGCGGGTGGAGGACGTAATCGGGCTCGACGAATTCATAGCGGCCCGTGGCGGCCAGGCGGCGCACGGCGGCCCGGGTGGTGTCGCCGGCGCCCAGCCGCAGCACCCGCAGCGCGCCGAAGCGGGCGAACTTCCGGTTCACGGCCAGTCCTTCCCGGGCTTCCGCGGCGTCGACCATGCCGAGATGATCGGCGCGGGGCTTGGCCAGCACGTAGCCTTCGCGGTAGCCCTGGGCGATCTCCGCGGAACTGAGGGGCGGCAGCGCGTCGGTCTGGGCCGGGGCGAGCGGGCTGAGCATCGCGAGGGCCAGCAGGAGGGTCGGACGGGCGATCACCGGCGTCACGTTGGACAGGAATTTCGTGCAGCGCACGTTCGAAATTGCGGCGGTTTGAAGGTAGACGCGGCGGTTCGCCGCGTTCCTACGAGGGAAGCGGCAGAATGCCGCTTCTACCTTCAAGGCAGGAGTGCTTCTCCGTTGCTGAAGGAGTAGCGCAGGCGTCCCGCCTGCGCTACTTTCTCAGGGCACCGCGTAGATTTCGACCAGGGCGATCCCGGTCGAACTGCCGACGCCACTGATCTCGACGGTGTAGTTGCCGGGGGGAAGGGTGGCAACCAATGCGCAGTCGGCCGACCCGGTGGCCAGGGGAAAAGCCCCGACGAGGGTCATCACCGCCGCCGAGGCGGGTTCGATCACTGCCTGGACCGATGAAGTGCCGAGGGTGGGACTGTTGCCCCATCCGGTGTTCGCGGCGATGATCAGAGCGGGAGAGGAATTGTCGTACAATGTGAGCTGGGGTGCGGCCAGCGTACCGCCGAGGGAAAAGGGCGCGGCGGCCAGGCCGGGGCCGACCCCGCGAATCAAGACGGTCTCCGAAGTCGTGCCGGCGATGCCGAACCCGCCAATGAGGATATTGCCACCGATGCCGACAACGGCACGAGCGGAGATATTATCGAGGGTCGCGGCGGGAGCTCCCGTGTCCGCGTCGTAGATCTCGGCGAGGGCGATGCCGGTGGAGCTGCCCACCCCGCTGATTTCAGAGGTGTAGTTGCCGGTCGGCGCATCGACTTCCAGGGCGGAATCGGCGGACCCGGTCGCCAGGGGAAAGGCGCCGACACTGCTCATCAGCGCGGCGGTGGCGGGTTGGGGACCGACCTGCACGGTCGAGGAGCCCAAGGTGGAGGCGTTGCCCCAGCCGATATTGGTGACGATCGGGAGCGGCGGGTTGCTGCTGTCATACAATGTAATCTGGGGATTGGCGAGCGTGCCGGAGAGATAAAAGGGAGCCGCGGCCAAGCCTGGGCCCACGCCGCGAAGCAGCAGGTGCTTGGAGCCCGTGCCATTCATGGCGAACCCGGCAATGAGAATATTCGAGCCGGTCCCGACGTATGCTCGCGTTGATATATCGACCAGGCGGCCGGAGGGGTTCACGGCCAGCGTGGCGGCGCCGGATGTGGAGGCACCAACGCTGTTGGTCACGGTGACGGAATAGCTGCCGGCATCGGTCGCCTGGGCAAAGCCAATCGTGTAGGTGGCAGCGGTGGCCCCGCTGATCGGCGTGCCGCCCTTCAGCCATTGGTACGTGAAAGGGCCGGACCCGTACGCGGCCACGCTGAAGGTGGCGCTGCCGCCCGCGGTCACGGTCGCGCTCTGGGGCGACGTGACGATCGACGGAGCCACCGCGGTGGCCTCGCCGGTGCGCGCCGCGTTGTTTAGGTACATGGGCCAAGGCGAGGTGGCTGGACCGGCGCCCCCGACCGTGGAAAAGGCGTAGAGCTTGTGGTCGTCGCCGCCGAAATAAAGCATCCCGCCGGAGATGACCGGGGAGGAGCGCACCCAATCCCCGGTGGCGTAGATCCGGTTCACGGAACCGTTGGGATTGATCGCATAGACGTTGTTGTCGTAGCAGCCCACGTAGATCACGCCGCTGGCGTCGATCGCGGGCGAGCTGGCCCGGACCTCGCCGCCGAGCGCGCAGGTCCATTGCACCGCGCCGCTGGCCGTGCTGAGGGCGTAGAGATTGTGGTCGTAGCTGGCAAAATAGACGACTCCGCCGGCGCCCAGGGCGGGGGAGCCCGTGATGCTGTTGCCGGTCTGGTAGGTCCAGAGCTGGGCGCCGGTGCGGCTGACCGCGAAGCACTCGCCGCTCAGCGTGCCGAAGTAGGCGTTGCCGCTGCTGTCGATGGCAGCCGCCGTATAAATCGCCCCCCCGGCGTTGAACGTCCAGTCGATCGCGCCGGTGGCGGGATTGACGGCGTAGAGGCTGCCGTTGTCCGACCCGAGGTAGATCGTCCCGTCCGGCGCGATCGTCGGCGCCGCGTACGAGATGCCCGACACGGTGCACGTCCACTTGAGATTCCCGGTGGCCGGCGCGATCGCGTAGAAGTCGCTCCCCGAGTCCTTGACATAGATCGTGCCGTCCGCACCCAGGGTGGGCGCGCAGCTCGGCGGGGCGGTGGCCACGTGGGTCCGCCAGACGAGCGCGCCGTTGGACGTCGTCAGGGCGTAGACGTAGCCGTCCTCCGACACGGCGTAGACCGTCGTGCCGTCGCTGCTGATGCTGGCCGAGGAGGTGTCGAGCGCCCCGCCGGTCTTGTATTTCCACTTGACCGTGCCGGCCGGGCTGCCGGGCGTGATCGCGTAGAAATAGGCATCGTCGCTGCCGACATACACGGTGCCGTCCCCGCCGACCGTGGGCGCGCAGGTGATGCCGTCGCCCGCCACGGCCTGCCACGCGGAGTCGGCGATCGTGAGCGTGAACTGCCCGGCGTCCAGGCCCGTGGCGGAGTCGGCAATGTAATTGCCATCGACCGTGATATAATACGTGGTCCCCGCCGTGGCGGTGAAGGTGCAGTTGCACAGGCTCGCCGGAACCAGGGCGGAGCTGGAGATGGCGGCGCCTTCGCTCGAGGCCACCAGGGTGAGGGCGGTAAGCGAAGACCCGGTGTAGACCCCGAGCAGGGGATCAAAATCAAGGCTGAAGGCGGAGACTTGAAATGGCTTGGTCGCGGGGGCGGTCCACTTGTACCAGAGGGAGTGTCCGCCGGGATTGCCCATGATCCGCGGTTCCCCCGCTTCGGTGCTGGCGTTGGCATTGCTCGCGGTGATCCCGACGCTGGCCCCGGTCAGCGTCGCGGGGCTTTCGAAGGCGTCGTTGGCGTAGTTGATCGCGAGGAGGGTCAAGCCGGTGGCGCCGTTTTGGCCGTCGACCGTGATCTCGTAGGTGGTGCCGGCCTGCGCGGCGAAGGTCACATTGCTTGCGCCATTGCCCGGGGAGGAATTGCTGGCCACGGCGGTGAGCGCGCCCACGGAGGTCCCGGTATATACCCCGACGAGGGTGGGGTAGGAACTGCTGTAGGAGTTGCCACCCGCGACCGTGCTGGTCGTGACCGTCACGTTCCCGGTGGCCGGAGCGGTCCAGTCCCACCAGAGCGAGGCACCGCCCGGGTTGCCCGCGATGATGGGCTCGCCGGCCTCGCGGGTGGCCCCGGTGTTATTGGTCCGGACCGCAACCGTGGGCCCGGCGAGATGGGCGCGACTGGCGAAGCTGTCATTGAACGGCGTGTTGGCGCCGGCGGCGGAGGTGAGCGCCGCCGCCAGGTCGAGCCGCCCGCCGGTCTGGGCCCGGTGGAGGAAGTTGATCTTCGGATCGACGCTGCCGAGGAGGCGGTTGATCGACTGCCGATAGGTGTCGCCCGGAAACTGGGCCTTGAGCAGGGCGAGCGAGCCGGTGACCATGGGCGTGGACATCGAGGTGCCCGACAGGGTGGCGGTCGCGGTGATGCTGGAATTGTACAGCGAGAGGATGTCGTAACCCGGCGCGAAGAGCTCGACCAGCCCCGACCCGGAGCTGGAGAAGTAGGCCAGGTCGTCCCGGTTGTCGGAGCAGCCGACGGCGACGATGTTGTCCAACAGGTAGCTCGCCGGATAGCTCAGGGTCAGGTCGTTGTCCTCCGGCACATTGCCGGCGGCGGCCACGAAGACGATGCCGGCGCTGCCCGCGGCCTGGATCGCAGTGTATTCCGCCTGGTCGTAGGTCGAGCTGCCGAAGCTGGCGTTGATCAGGTTCGCGTTGTGGGCGATCGCGAAATCGATGCAGGTGATCTCATTGGAGGTGATGCCGTTGCCTGAGGAGTCGAGGAACTTCAGGGCCATGATCTGGACCTGCCAGGCGACTCCGGAGATGTCATTGCCGTTGTTGCCGACGGCGCCGAGAATACCCGACACGTGCGTGCCGTGGCCGTTGTCGTCGTTGGGATTGCCGGAGCCGTTGATCGAGTTGATGCCGTAGAGGTCTCCCGTGTACCCGTCCGTGTTTTCGCGCGGATTCTGCCAAAGGTTGGCATTGATGTCGGTGTGGGCGGTGAGCACTCCTGTGTCGATGACGGCGACAATCACGCCGGCGGCCGAGGTTCGGGTGGCCCACGCCGCCGTCGCATGAATATCGGCGCCCGCGATCCCGCTGCCGGGGCCGTTGCTGCCCGTGTTGCTGAGGGCCCACTGCTGGGTGAAATCGGGGTCGTTGGGTGTGGTCGTGATGTGCCGGACGTGGTCGGGCTCGACAAACTCGTATCGCCCGGTGGCGGCCAGCCGCCGGACCGCCGCTGCCGTGGTGTCGCCGGCGCCGAGCTTGAGGAGGCGGAGGCCGCCAAAACGCGTAAACTTCCTCTGCCGGGTCAGTCCCTCGCGGTCTTCCGCGCCGTCCACCGTGCCCAGGTGGTCCGCCCGGGGCTTGGCGAGCACATAGCCGTCGCGGTAGCCCTGGGCCAGTTCGCGGGCCGTCAGCGGCGCGGTGGCGGTGGACTGCGCGGCTGCGACCGGTCCCATCATCGCCAGGGCGATCAGGATGAGCAGGCGGGTTAGCATTCGGGTATCAGCCTATGGGACGCCGCCGGGGAGAGGAAGTTTCGTTTTTCGCATCAGGCTGATTTGAACAGGAAGAACGGGAAGATCGGGAAGCAATCCATGTGAATTGAGCCGTCCCGATCTTCCTGATCACAGGTTTTCATTCAGCCAATCGGCGAGGTCCTCGTCCGACTGGATCTGGCGGGTGGCGGCGAGATCGCGGGCCAGCAGTTCGGCGTACCCGGGTTCGGCGAAGCGGCGGCAGTGCAGCAGGACCTTGGCGCACTGGCCCGGTGCGCGCACCAGCCGGCCGAGGGCCTGGTTCACCTTCTGCATGCCCGGGACCTGGTAAACCCGGCGAAAGGCCCCCGCGCGGTCCTCCGCGGCCAGGGCCGCGAGGCGCGCCTGCTGGACGGGGTTGACCTCCGGCAACGCCGGGCCGACCACCATGGCTCGGGTGACGCGGCCCCCGAGCAGGTCGATGCTCTCGGCGAAGCTCGAGCCCAGGACGAGAAAGAGGGCGTCGGCCGAGGCGAGCGACTCCTCGATCCAGCCGGCCTGGGCGGCGAGGCCCGACAGCCGGGGCTGGAGCGAGGCGCGGAAGCCGGGTGCGGTCCGGTCGAGCTCGCGGATGATCGCCTCCGCATAGGCATAGCTGGGAAAAAAGACGGCGGTGCCCGGTCCGGAGCGGCCCAGGGCGGCCACGGTGGAGGCCGTGACGGCAAAGTGCTCGCTCCGCTGGCGGAAAGAGGTGTCCACGCGGCGGTCGCAGGCCACGTCGTACGCGCCCGCCCGCCACGGGGTCGCGGCGGGCAGATGAAACAGGGCCGTGGCCGCGCGGTCCTCCTCGGCGCGCAGCAGGGCGGCCCCGCTGGTCACCTGGGCGGAGAGCCGGCGGGTCTGGCGCTTGGTCAGGGTGCCGAGCCGGTCGCCCGGGATCGCGGGCGCGTCCGCCGACGGGAGGTCCGCGCCGCGGCCTGGCGGCTCCGCCGACGCGGCGTCGAGCCCGACGGCCTGCGCGAAGACGTCCGCCGGCCCGGGTGTTGCCGTGGCCAGGACGACGCCGCCGAACTCGCGGAGAGTGGCGCCGATCGCCGCGGCGGCATCGAGGCAGGTTACCGCGAGTTCGCCGGCGCGCGGGCACCACCACAATTCCGGGAGGAGCGGTCCGTCCCCGGAGTCGTGCCAGGCCGGAATCCGCCAGAGCACGTCCATGATCCCGGGGCCGAGCGCGACGGGATCAAAGGGCAGGGTGGTGACCATGCCAGCCAGGCCCGCGAGATGGCGGCGGGCCTCCGCCTCGTCGTCGGGGCCGAGCCGGGCGGCCGGCTCGAGCCGGGTGAGGAAATGGGTCCATTCCTCCCAGGCCAGGGCGAACGAGGCGGCGGGCCGGGACCGGTCGAAGGCGGCGCGCACGGCGGCCGCATCGGCCGCCGCGAAGGCGTGGGAGTGGGCGTCGGCGACCCGCGACGCCAGGTTGTGCGCCTCGTCGACGATCAGGAGCGTGCGCGCCGGCGCAAAGCCCGGCTGCTGGTAGAAAAGACTCCGGTTGGACGGCGCAAAGACGTAGTTGTAATCGCCGATCCACACGTCGTTGAACGCCAGGGCCGCGCGCGTGATCTCGTACGGACAGATGCGGGCGGCGGCGCCGGCCGCCCGGAGCGCCGCGAGGTCGCGCGCCTGGCCGGCGAAGAGATAGAAACGCGCCAGGCCGCTGTCCGACCACCGCGCCTCCGCGCCATCGAGATAGGCGCAGGCCGCGCGCACGCACTGATAGGTGTGGTTGACGCAATGTTCGGCCTTGGGCCGGACCTGCCAGGCCGCCACGCCGGGGCCCGCCATGGTTCCCAGGGTCTGCACGACCTGCAGCTGGCCGGTCGACTTGCCCGTGAGGTAGAGCATCCGTTCAAAATGGCCGGACCGCAGCTGGTCCAGCGCGAGCTCGAGCAGCGCGCCGGTCTTGCCGAAACCCGTGGGAGCCTCGAAGAGGATGGCGGAGTTGCGGCCGGTGAGGGCGGCGCGCAATTCCGCCGCGACCGTCTCCTGGCCGGGCCGGAGGGTGGCGAAGGGCGGGACAAAGCGCAGGTGGCGCAGCCGCTCCCGCGCCTGCAGCCGGAGGTCGAGAAATTCCGCGACCCGGTCGAGCTGGGCGCGGAACCGCGACTCGTCGGCCGGCCCGAGGGCAACGGACTGGGCCAGCCCGCTGCCGGCCTCCACGAAGAGCAGTTCGGCGCCGGGGGGTCCGGCCCCGGCCGGGTTCGAGGGGTCCGGCCCGCGGAAGAGGGCGGCATAGGTCGCCAGCTGGATGAAGTACGCTGGATAGTCGGCGCGCAGCGTCGCCTCGCTTTCGGGCAGGGGGCGGGTCACCGTCTTGATCTCCCGCAGGGTGACCGCGCCTCCGGCGCGGATCAGCTGGTCGATCCGGCCCTGGAAGGTCAGGGTCCAGCCGCGGTGGAGCCAGGCTCCCTCGATCACGCGCTCGAACTCGGCGCCGGGATGCGCGGCGGCGGCCTCGGCCCGCAGCGCCTGGTGCCACCGCGTCCCGAGCTGGGCCCGCCACAGGCCCGCCGCGCCGTCGCCGCCGTCGCGCGGACCGAGGGTGAAGTCGGAGAATTCCCCGACGCCCAGCTGGGCGGTGCGGCGCTCGAGGTCGAAGATCATGGCTTAGTTGAGCACGATCTCCGTGTGGCCGGTGAGGTATTCGTCCAAGCCGCGCTGGAGGCGGGCGACGGTGGCAAGGTCGGCGGTCTGGGCGGCGAGCGGGAGCTGAAGCAGGCTGCCGGCCGCGGCGCGATCGGCCGCGGACAGCATCGGGAGCCATTGCTGCTTGACGGGATGACCCTCGTCGCGGGCGAAGCAGTAAAGGCACTTGAAGGCCACGATGTCCGGCCGGTCGGACGCGGCGAAGGCGGCGAGCGCCGTGCGCAGCAGGGCGGCGACCTGGGCGCGGCTCTCGGCGATCACGGGGTTGCGCGCGATCAGCCGGGTGAAGGCGGAAGCGGCCTGCAGCGTCTCGTAGCTCCGGCCGATCGCGGTGGCGCGCGCGAGCAGGCGGACCTCGCGCACGAACCAGGTGCGGCCCTGGTTCGAGCTTTCCAGGATGAGGGCCACTTCGTCGAAGAGGTCGAGCTGAACGTGGCCCGGGGAGGGCCGCTTCGGCGTCCGCTGGAGCACGTGCAGCGTTCCGTGCGCGGCCGAGAAGAGGATGCAGGCCTGGAACGGGTCCGCCGCGGGGCGTCTCGTCAGCACGAAGCCTTCAGTCTGGAGGGCCAGGGCGGGCATGCCAGTTCATGCCTCACTCCCCGCCGGTCGCCCGGCCCTTCGCCGCCGGCCAAGGCGGGACCACCGCGCCGCCCGAGATGATCATCTTCATGCCCTCGCCGACCGACATCTCCAGCAGGACGATCTCGCCGGGGGGCAGCAGCAGCAGGTAGCCGCCCGTGGGGTTCGGGGTCGTGGGGATGAAAACGGTCCAAAGGACGCCCTGGCCCGCCTTGGCCTGGGCCTCGGCCTGGTCCTTGTTGGTGAGGAAGCCCATGGCCCACGCCCCCTTGCGCGGGAACTCCACCAGCACCACCCGGCTGAACAGCTGGTGCTTCTGGGTGCTGAACGTGTCCACGATCTGCTTGACCGAGACGTAGACGGCCCCGACGCCGGGGATGCTCAGCATGAACCGCTCGGCGACGCGGACGAAGAACTTGCCGAACACCTCGCGCGAGACGTAGCCGAGGAGCGTGACCAGCACGATCACGATGCAGGTCGCGATGATATCCAGAAGGACGGCCAGGCTCGGCTGGTTGAGCAGGCGGTCGGGCAGGTAGAAGAAGAACAGCGGGCGGAAGCTCCCGCCGACCATGTCGATGATCTTGCTGAAGGCCCACAGGCTGACGACGAGCGGCGCGAGCAGCAGCGCGCCGGAGAAGAAGGCGTCGCGCAGGCTGCCAAAGCGGGAAACGTGCGGTTTGGCCATGATGCCCAATCTAGCCCGGGACCCGGCGAATGGCACGGATTTTCGGTAGTGGACGGGTGGTAAAATGAGGGATGGCCCCGGCGGCGCGGAGGAGGGCGAGCGCGCGGGCCTCGGCGCGGCGCATGGCGCGGCGCGGCGCGGGTGCGAGGTCGTCGTGGCCGGCGAGGTGCAGCCAGCCGTGCACGACGTAGAGGGTCAGCTCCGCGGACAGGTCCCGGCCGCGGGCCGCGGTGTAGCGCAGGGCGGCGTCGGCGGAGACGCAGATCTCCCCGGCCACGCCGAGCGCGGGCTGGCCGGGAAAGGTGATGACATCCGTCGCGGAGGGATCGGCGAGAAAGCGCCCGTGCAGCCCGGCGAGTTCGCCCTCGGTGAGGAAGGCGAGCGAGAGCTCGTGGACGTTGGCCAGGACGGAGCCTCCCGTCGCCAGGGCGGCATGATGGGCGTCGAGCAGGCGCAGCGCGCCGACGATCGCCCGGCGGTCAAGGCGCAGGCGCGGGTGCCGGTTGCGCACCGCGATCCGGCGTGGCGGCCCTGGCCGGCGCTGCGGGCTCACGATTCGACTTTGCGCGTGGGCGGATGGTCGCCGCCGCCCTCCCGGCCCTCCGCCTTTGCCCCGGTGTCGTAGGCGACGCGGCCGTGGAGCATGTTGAGCAGGGTGAAGATGAAGCTGTTCTTCACCTTGGCGATGTCCTCCAGCGTCAGCGGCGCCTCGTTCAGTTCGCCCTCCGCGATGCGGGCCCCGACGATGTGGTCGATCAGCTCGCTCAGCTGCTCGGCCGTGGCGGAGCGCAGGGATCGCGTCGCGGCTTCCGTGCCGTCGGCCAGCGAGATCACCGCGCTTTCCCGGAACTGGGGCTTGGGGCCTTCGTAGCGGAACGGGGCCTGCGGCGGGGCCCCGCCCGAGGCGGCTTGCGCCGCGACGGACGCCCGCTGGTAGAAAAACCGGACCAGGGTGGTGCCGTGGTGCTGGCGGATGACGTCGACCACGGCCCGGGGCATCCGGTGTTTCAGGGCCAGGTCGACGCCGTCGGGCACGTGCTGCTTGATGATGCGGGCGGAGACGACCGGATCGCGCTGGTCGTGGGGATTGACGCGGTTGCGCTGGTTTTCCGTGAAATACGCCGGATTGGCGGTCTTGCCGATGTCGTGGAAGAGGGCGCAGACCCGCGCGAGCAGGGGATTGGCGCCGATGGCGTTGCAGGCGTTCTCGGCCAGCTGCGCCACCACGATGGAATGGTGGTAGGTGCCGGGCGCCTCCAGCTGCATCCGGCGCAGGAGCGGATGGTTGTAGTCCGTCAGCTCGAGCAGCGTGATGTCGGTCGTGCGCTTGAAGAACGACTCGAGGACGGGGAGCAGGCCGACCACGACGATGCCGGTGACCAGGCCGGTGACCAGACCCGCGGTCATCTCCTGGGCAAGGGTGTCGGCGGGCGTCTCGTTGGCCAGGCCGATCAGGCCCGCGAAGGCCGCCACCGTCAGGCCGCCCGCGCCGGCCGCGCGGACCACCCGGCTGCGGCGGCGGACGTCCCGGCAAAAGAAGATCGCCACCAGGGAGGCCAGGAACGTGAGCACGAGGAGATCCAGCCGGTTGCCGTAGATCACGCCGGTGAAGATCGAGATCAGCAGCGCCATGAAGATGGCCGAGCCGGCGTCGATCAGGATCGCGACGATCAGGGGCGCGAAGGCGGTCGGGGCGATATAGGGGAGGGTCGACGCCCACGAGCTGTCGCGCATGAAAAACGCCGCCCCGCCCAGCGAGTAGACCACGCGGACCAGCGCCAGGTTGATGATGACCACGAGGGCGAGCAGGCCGAGGCGCACGTTGCTGCGGAGCGTTTCCGGGTCCTCCAGGCGGATGTAAAGCACCGAGGCGAGGACCATCGCCAGGACGAGCAGGACGTGGCCGAAGAGCATGAGGCCGTTGACCCGGCCGGCGTCGCCGTGCTCGCTGATGTACTCCTGGTGCCGGAGGAACATCTCGTATTGTTCCGGGGTGACCCGCTCGCCGGCATCGACGATGATCTGGCCGCGCGCGACCGAGACGGTCACCGGCTTGACCGCCCGCTGGGCCTCGGCCACGCGCTGCGCGGTGGCGGCGCCGTCGAAGACCAGGTTGGGCGTGACGCCGTTGCGGAAGAAGCGGAACAGGGCCTGCGCCGTGGCCGGCGCCACGCCCTCGGTGGTGAGGCTGACGCGCAGGAAGGTCAGGGCGTCCTCCATCGACTCCACCGGGCGTTGCATGACCTCACCGTTGGCGCGGGCGATGCGGAACAGGTCGACGTCGCCGCCGCCGCCGCCGGGCAGGGACGAGTCGTGCACCCCCTCGTTGTAGATCTCCCGGAGCGCGGCCAGCCCGTTGTCGAACAGCGCCGCGCGGGTCCGGGCGTCCCCGGCGGCGAGCAGGGCGTCCAGGTCCTCGCCGCTCACCCGGTAGGGTCCGCCGGCGTTGAACCCGTCGGCCAGCGCGGCCAGGGCGTAGCCGCGTTCGGTGATTTCGGGCGCGCCCTCCGGGTGCGCGGCCTCGAAGGCCGCCAGCTTGTCCAGCAGGGAGTGCGCGGTGTCCTCGAAGGCGTGCAGCGGGGCAAACTCCAGGCGGTAGACGGGGGGCGTGCGGTCCACGACTTCCTCGCGCAGGGAGCGGGTTTTCTCGTCGCTCACGTAGGAGAACGGCGCGCGCGCGGCGACCCGGACGGTGGCGATCTGGTTGGGCAGCACCGGCAGGTTGATCGCGGTCATCCCGGCCGAGCTGATGAAGACGATGGCCGCGACCGTGACGAAGAAGATCAGGACCGCGACAAGCCGGCTCCGGTCGAGGAACTCGCGCAGCGCCGAGGCCCCGGCCGACGCCGACGCCCGGTGGGCCCCGATGCCCCCGACGATGAGCCTGAGTTGGCGGCGGACGGACATGGGCGTCAGGCGCGCTCCGACGCGCGGTGCCGCGCGTAGGCGTCGATGATGCGCCGGACGAGCGGATGGCGCACGACGTCGGCGCTGCTGAAGGCGTGGAAGTCGACCCCGGGGACTTCGCGCAGGATCTGGCGCGCCTCGAGCAGGCCGGACGCCTTCGAGCGGGGCAGGTCGATCTGCGTGACGTCGCCGGTGATGACCATGCGCGCGTCCTCTCCCAGGCGGGTGAGGAACATCATCATCTGCTCGGAGGTGGTGTTTTGGGCCTCGTCGAGGACGACGAAGGCGTGCGCCAGGGTGCGCCCGCGCATGTACGCGAGGGGCGCGATCTCGATCACGCCCTTCGCGGTCAGGCGGGCGACCTCCTCGGGCTCCAGCATGTCCTGCAGCGCGTCGTAAAGCGGCCGGAGGTAGGGGAGGATCTTGTCGCGCAGGTCGCCGGGGAGAAAGCCCAGCGCCTCGCCGGCCTCGACCGCCGGGCGGGTGAGGATGATGCGCTGCACCTCGTTGCGCAGCAGCGCGGAGACGGCGGCGGCGATGGCGAGGTAGGTCTTGCCCGTGCCCGCCGGGCCGATCCCGAAGACCACCGGATGGGCCAGGATCGACTGCAGGTAGAATTTCTGGGCGAGCGTCTTGGGGACCACGCTGCGCCGGCTGGTGGCCACGACCAGCGGCGCGTCGAGCAGCGCCCGCAGCCGGCTGCCCTCCCCGCGGGCAAACGACTCCGCCAGGCGCTCGAAATCGGGGGTGCGGATGCTCATGCCCTGGTCGCGGGCGGTGTGCAGAAACCCAAAAAATTCCTCCGCGACCGCCAGCGGGCCGGCCGGCGCCTCGATCTTCAGCCAGTCCTCCCGCGTCACCAGCTTGACGCTGAGGGCCTGCTCGGCGTGCGCGAGGTTCTCCTCCCGGCCGCCGTAAAGCTGGCTCAGGTGCCGCGGGCTCGGGAAATGGAGGGTCTTGGTGGGCAAGGTGGAAAAAGCGGAAAGCGGAAAAGCAGCAGATTTAGGACCGGGGCTTGGGGGATTTTCGGGTTTTCCGCTTTCCGCTTTCCGCTTTCCGCTTTTTGGTGAGTCTCTGCCAGGTGGCTTCCAGCGATTGCGGCAGGATTCGGGTCTGGCCGATGACCGGCATGAAATTATTGTCGCCGTTCCAGCGCGGGACGATGTGGGCATGGAGGTGGTCGATGCTCCCGCCCGCCACCTGGCCGCCCAGGTTGAACCCCACGTTAAAGCCATCGGGCCTGAGCGCCGCGCCGAGCATCTGCTTGCCGTGCACGATTTCCTCCATCAGGTCCGCCCGCTCGGCCGCAGCCAGCTCCTCCAGTTCCTTGACTTCCCGGAAGGGTACGGCGAGCAGGTGCCCGGGATTATAGGGAAAGCGGTTGAGCAGCAGGTAGGAAAAACGTCCCCGATGCACAATCAGCGCGGCATGATCATCCCCCAAGGCGGGCAGTTCGCTAAAGGGACGTTTCATCTTTTCCGGATAGCGCGGAGCCTCG
>Ga0302320_10002642_pt1 | contig 41988 bp, 44 predicted proteins | sample Bog_T0_3_FD_202130 | JGI IMG/M metagenome (GOLD analysis project Ga0302320, IMG submission 202130) | Peat permafrost microbial communities from Stordalen Mire near Abisko, Sweden - Bog_T0_3 | ecosystem: Environmental > Terrestrial > Soil > Wetlands > Peat | place: Sweden: Abisko, Stordalen Mire... | reverse complement strand
AAGCCGATATATTTTTCCGGATGCTTCAGGCCGACGTCTGAAATTTGTTTCTCGATGCCGGTCACGACGATTTCCAAGAGATTTTGCCAGCGCGAACGTTTCAGCTCCGTGGAAAGCTTGCGCGTGATTAGTTTTGAGCCGACGGCGAGCACGAGCATCAACCCCCAAGTGAACACGATGGTTCCATTGAGTTTAAAAAAAGCATGCTGCCAGAAGATCAACTGGTCGGGACTAAGGCGCATGGCTTGCCTTTTTCGCTGGTTTGTTGGAAACCTCGATTGGCGTGCGGGTCAGCCGCATCACAATGAATCGCGCAATAATAAATCCGAGCAGACTCAGGACCAAGCGTTGCCAGTCTCCACCCCCGATAAAATAAAACCCGGCGAGGACGAGAGTCATCCGCAGCAGCATGCTACCAAGAAACCAGAGTGCCGGTGATTTGGCGAAAACTGCTTGGCGCACTGTCCACCATAGCCCGCCGAAAAATATCATGCCGAGCAAGAGTCCAGCGATCAAAGCGAGTGCCAGAAATAAAACATTATTCATTGTCTTCCTCCGTATCGTCGTGCATGGCCCTATCTTCCCTCGCCACCCAGTGCCACGCATTCAAACAGCCGAGCGCCAGTCCGAGCACCAACAGCGCCAGCGTCCACGGATGCTTACCCGGATGATGTTTATCCAGCCAGATGCCAAGCGCCGTGCCGAGCAGCGTCGGCACAACCACCGACCATCCGACCAATCCCATCATGCCCAGACCAGCCCAGACGCCCTGCGTGGATTTGCGCGCCTTGAGCTTGCGCGCCGCCTTCGCGCCGATTACTCCGGCGAAGGTCGGTTGGTCCTTCGAAGTTTTGTCTGGCTGGTCACTCATGGTGAAACGTCGCAAAGCGACGCAGAAATCCGGTTTCCAATTTCGCCACAGCCAAACGCACGCTTTGCTCGTCTACGTCGAGCGTCAGAAATTCCTTTTCCACTGCTGCGCGCAACTGGCCGAGATCCGTTCCGCCGACCGCGCGGCGCACGGACACGAGCACGTCAGTGCCAGTCTTGATCAGCACACCTTCATCCACCGCCACCAAAACTTCGCCGACGGATTCGGTCTGATAAATCAAAATGCCCGGCACGAGCGCGGCCACGCAATCGAGGCGGTGAGGCAGGATTCCAAACGAACCTCCGCGCGTCTCCGCAACAATGCGCTTCACACCGGACTGCTCGGCGAAAACCTGGAACGGCAGAAGAACTTTAAGATGCATGAGCGAAGTCGGCATTTTCATCCTTGGGTTGAGGGGGCGTTTCGAGCAATGGGGGCACGGGCATGGCTTCGGTCGGAGTTGGAGGAGTGGACTTTTGTTCAACCTTGGGTTTGGGTTCAAATTCGGACTTCGGCTTCGGTTCCACTTGCGTTTCGCTTTTGACATCCGGCTCGGCCGTATCTTCAGGCTTTGGCTCAAGCTTCGATTCCGGCTTTGATTCAGGCATAACCGAAGTAGCCGCCCGAGAAGCTTTTGGTTTATCCTTCGCTTCGCTGATTGCGCCGATCATGTAGAGCGCGCTTTCCGGGTAGTCTTTGAATTCGTCGTGCAAGATGCGTTCGCAACCATCCAGTGCATCTTTGAGGCTGACGAGTTTTCCAGTGAGGCCGGTGAATTGTCCGGTGGTGAAAAATGGCTGCGTGAGAAATCGCTCAAGAAGGCGGGCGCGCATGACCACTTTGCGATCTTCCGGCGAAAGCTGTTCCAGGCCGAGCATGGCGATGATGTCTTTGAGTTCGGCGTATTGCGCGAGCGTGCGGCGGATTTCCTGCGCGAGGGCGTAATGCCGTTCACCGACGATGCCCGGCGCGGCCATCTTGGAATTGGATTGCAGCGGGTCAATGGCGGGAAAAAGTCCTTCGCTCGCTCGCTTGCGTGAAAGCACGATGGATGCTGAGAGATGCGAAAACGTGTGCACGGCTGCCGGATCGGTGAAATCATCTGCCGGTACATATACCGCCTGAATCGAAGTGATTGCGCCGGTGTCAGTGTTGGCGATACGCTCCTCCAAGCCTGACAGCTCGGTGCCCATGGTCGGCTGGTAACCCAGCCGCGACGGCATTTGTCCCATCAAGCCGGACACTTCCATGCCGGCCTGAATAAAACGGAAAATATTATCGATGAGCAACAGCACGTCGCGGTGTTCGTCATCGCGGAAATACTCGGCCATCGTCAGCGCAGTATGCCCCACGCGAAACCGGCTGCCCGGCGGCTCGTTCATCTGGCCAAAGACCATCACCATGTTCGGCAGCACGCCGGCGGCTTTCATTTCGCGGTAAAGTTCCTCGCCTTCGCGGCAACGTTCACCGATGCCGCAAAAAATGCTGACGCCCTGCTGATGGCCGACCATATTGTGGATCATTTCGGTCAGGAGCACCGTCTTGCCAACGCCCGCGCCGCCGAACAATCCCGCCTTGCCGCCGCGTTCCAGCGGCACGAGCACATCAATGACCTTGATGCCCGTTTCGAAAATTTCCGTTTTGGTGGAACGTCGCGCCAAAGGCGGCGGCGCGCGATGCACCGAACGCCATTGGACATCCACTGGTGCAGGCTGACGGTCGATGGAATTGCCAAACACGTCGAACATGCGCGAGAGAATGGCGTTGCCCACCGGTGCTTTCAACGGCCCACCCGTGTCCGTGACCACCATGCCGCGCGCCAGCCCCTGCGTGGGTGTCAGCGCAATCCCGCGCACATGTCGCGCGTCGCTCTGTGCCAGCACTTCGATGATGATATTGTTTTTCGTCCCTGCGTGCAGCACCGAGTAGATCGGGGGTAACGGTCCATCGAACCGCACATCCACGACGCTGCCGCGCACCGACGCGACTGCGCCGAGATTGGCTGTAGTGTTCACACTCACGTCTTTTCCATCGCAGCAGAATATTCGCCCCGACGGGCAGTGAGGATCAATCCACGATATGCGCGGCGGGCTTCGACCGTCTGTGGAATGTTCAACTTCGCGAATCGTTTGTTGCAGGTGGGATTGCTTTCGTCCATCGCCAACAACCCCTTGTCGCCGGCAAACAGTTGTTTGGCGATATCAATTAAAAGTTGAGTGTTCACAACCAAGTTATCTTTCAGAGGTTCGCAGCGGTTGTTTCGGGCGAGGCATCCCAGCCGCCGCCAAGAGCCTTGATCAATTGGATGCTGGCCGTCAGTTGTTCCAAACGGAGATTTAGAGCCGTCTCCTGATTGGTTAACAGGGTGGCTTCCGCCGTTACCACATTCAAATAGTCATCCAAGCCGGAATGGTAACGGGTTTGAGCGAGCGATAAGTAGCCCTGCGACGAGGCCACAGCGGCGTTCTGTTGTTGCAGTTCCTGCGAAAGGATTCGCAGCGTCGAAAGATTATCTTCGACTTGTTGAAAGGCGCTGAGCACGGTCAGGCGGTAATTGGCGACGGTGCCCTGGTAGATATCGCGGGTCTGCTCGGTGACGGCTTTGCGCAAACCACCATCGAAAAGCGTTTGCGCCAGTGTCGCGCCGACCGACCAGACCAGTCCCGGGCCCGAAAAAAGATTCTGGATGGAGGTGCTTTGGTAGCCTGCTGAACCACTCAAAGTAATGGCCGGATAATAGGCCGCGAGGGCCACACCGATTTGGGCGTTAGCCTCCGCCACCCGGCGTTCGGCCGCAGCGATGTCCGGACGGCGCTCCAGTAATTGGGATGGGATCCCAAAGGGAATGGCCAATGGCGCAGCCGCCAGCGAATGGATGCCGATGGCAAATGTCGAAGGCGGCCGACCAAGCAGCACCGCAATGGCGTGTTCTATTTGCGCCCGCTGTATATCCAGATCGATGGCCCGCGCGCGGGTGATTTCAAGTTGCGTTTCAGCCAGCAAGACGTCTTGGCCGGACGCAAGACCCGCGCTTTGCTGGACTTGGGTCAACTTCAACTCTTCCGCATACGCGAGTGTCGACGCGGCCAATAACTGCTTTTGCGCATCCAACACGCGCAGCTGAAAATAATCCACCGCCACTTCCGCCTGCATGGTCAGCCGAACGTTTTCGAGATCAGCCAAAGTCGCTTGCACCTCGAGCGAGTTTGCTTTCACCGTGTTGCGAATGCGGCCCCAGAAATCCGGCTCCCAGGAAGCATCAAAGGGCAGTGAATATTCGGTGCCGGTCACGGAGGTTATCGGGGTTGACAGCGATGGTTGTCGTGAGCTGACAACCGAGGGATCGGCGGATACGGTGGGAAAATATTGCGATCTTGATTGTTTCACCACCGCCCGTGCGGCGAGGAAATTAGCCGTCGCCGCGGCGACGTTTTGATTGGAAATGCTTACCTGGTTTTCAAAGGTGTTTAACTCCGGTTCATGGAATATCTCCCACCAATTGCCGCGAATCTGATTGTCAATTGGATCGGCGGTTTTCCAGCCATCCGTTTGGTTGAATTGATCCGGTGTCAATTCCTTGAAAGTCGCCGGTGTCTGGACCGACGGTATCTGATAATTTGGCGCAAAGCTGCATCCGTTGAAAAAAACCAGCCAGATCAGAGAACAAATAAATAATCCAGTTGCGGATATAAGCTTTAAGGTGGTGGTTCTGATTGAATGTTTCATGATCATCCCCGGAAGATGTCGAATGGCTCGATTTTGAGGACCTTGCGTATTCCAATATAGCTTGAGATTCCGGCAATCAGCAGGACCATGCCAAAGGCTAGCGCCAAGTTCCAGAACGTGATGGTCGCGGCGTAATTGGGGAGTCGGGATTTGGCGATGGTGATCATCAGCGTCACCAAACCGATGCCGAGGCCATAGCCAATCAGTGCCGTAAAGAACGCCATGAACAGGATCATGTAGACCAGTTCGCGCCCCTTGGCACCGATGGCCTTCAGCGCGCCAAATTTTTCCAGGTTTTCAAGGATGAAGGTGTAAAAAGTCTGGCCGGAGATGGACAGTCCAACAATAAAGGCGATCACGGTCATCAACAGAATGTTGGTGCCGATGCCGGTCTGGTAAGTATAGTAGTTGGCTATCTGGGTATTGAACTCGTTCTTGGTAAAAGCCACGTAGCCAAGCTTGGCGACTTGCTGCTTGATTCCGGTGATTGCGGCGTTGTTTTTAGGCTGAACCAGAACGTAGGACATAGTGAAACGGGTGGAGGGAAGGTATTCAATTGCACGGTTGTAAGTGGTGTAGAGGGTCGGCACACCATTCAATCCATTTGAAACGACCTTGGCAATGCCCACAATCGTGCCGCGATGATCGTTTAGTTCAAACGCGGTGCCAATCTTGGGGTTGCCCAGTTTCGAGAATTCAGCGTCATGCACCACAAAGAAGGTGTTGTCGGCATAGATGTCCTGAATGTTGCCCTGCTCAAGTTCGGGCCGGCCAAACAGGCTGCTGTCGTCCAAGCCAACCACATTGACCCCTTGATAGGTGCCGCTGGCGAGCTTGACGAGAGCGCCGCCCATAAAAAGTGGCACAGCGTAGCTGACCCCGTCCATGCTGCGCGCCGCATCCAAAACATAATCCGGCATGGGAATCGGACTAGTGGCTGTGTTGACCGCCGGATCCATGATCCACATTGCGGCACCAATGTTCGTAACCGGGGAAAAGGCTCGATTGAGAATACCCGCGAACATGGCGGTCATTTCGGTCATGAGAAACACGGCAAAAGTAATTCCAATCAAAAGGGCAAAAAACTTACCCCGGTCATTGACCAGCAGTTTGAAACCGATCCGGAGGATGCCACTGTATTTCATATTTGGAAGGTGTCCTTGGCCTTTGCCGGGTTATTTCTGACCGATAAAGACATCCACCATTTGGCCGGGATAGACGGGAGCATCCCCTCGCACAAACCGGAAAATCACCGGAAGCACACGCAGATCCACCTGCTCCTGCTTCTCGTTGGACAGTTCGATCTTGGGTGAGATGTAAGGCTGCACCCGGACGAAATCCAAGGGAACCTTGATGTCCGTCCCGGTAATCTGCATCTGTGCCTGTATGTGCCACTTTGAAGGCAGGCGGGAAACGAGTATTTCGTCAATATAACAGCGCACGTCCATGTAATCTTGCGGCCCGCTCATGACCATCAGCGGATCAAACAGTTCGGTGTAAGTATCAAAGTCGCCTTGGGAAGATACATAACCACCGACCGTGGCGTTGACGGCCAAAACGACGCCGTCAACCGGTGCCTTGACCGAAAAATATCGCAGTAAAGCTTTGGCTGCTTTCAACGCAGCGGTCGTTTGAGTGACAGTATCCTCCGCCGTATCCAACAAGGTTTTACTAATTGATTTAGGGTCAAGGTCGTAGGCGCCACGGTCCTTGTCATATTGATCACGGGCAAGTTTGAGATTGGCCGCAGCGAGCTCCACGTTGGCACTCTGCACGGAATCTTCAATGGTAAACAGCAGCGTCCCAGCTTGGACCGATTGGCCTTCCTGCACCAGGACCCGGGTGATCGGACCGGAAACCTGCGGGAAAATGTTAATGTTTTCTCCGCTAGGCAAGTCACTCTCAACCATGCCATTGGCATAAATGGCTGACTCGAATGGATTGCTGACGGGTTTAAACACGGGCGGCTGCGCCTTCCTTTGAAGGCCGAACATGTAGGCGGCAAACAGTCCAGCCAGGATTCCGATGATGGCGATGCTAAAAATAATTTTGTTTCCCAACGCCGTCCTGGGAGCGGCGGCCTTGGCTTCAAGCTTGGTCTCTTCCAGCTCAACTTTCGGTTTATTCCCGGCAGTTGGGGCGAGTCTGGCGTCAGGCTCGATCGCAGTTTTATTTTCAGCTTTGGCTGCGGGTTTGGAAGTGTCCGCGTCGGGATCTCGCGTCAACTGGACCGCTTTGGGATCCGGCTCACGCGCAGTTGTTTCCGGCTTTGGCTGGCCCTCCTTGATCTCTGGTTTGAGTTCTTCTGAACTCATTCGGTTCCTGTTTTTTCAGCGCCGTCGCTTAAGTGGCCATCCTCCATGTGGAGTATTCGATCCGCATACTCGTTGATGCGTGCATCATGGGTGACGATGAGAATGCAGCGATTTTCATTGAGAATATTCTCCTTAACAAATGCGATGATCATCCGGCCCGTGTCGCCGTCGAGTGAGGCAGTCGGCTCGTCGAAAATCAGTATCTCCGGCCGGCTGATAATCGCCCGCGCGATCGCCACCCGCTGTTGTTCGCCGCCGGAAAGTTTCACCGGCAACATGTTTCCACGGTTTTTCAGGCCGACGATCGCAAGCTGTTGTCTGGCCTGACTGATGGACTCATCCCAATTGTGGTGTTTTAGAATCAGGGGAATCGCGACATTCTCAGCCGTGGTTAACCGCGGGAACAAATGATAATCCTGGAAGACAAAGCCAATCGTGTTCAGGCGGAAATCAGCCAATTGGTCATTGTTCAGCGTCCAGATATCGGCGCCCTTGACCTTTACATTGCCGGCGTTGGGCCGAAGGATGCCGGAAATCATGCTTAGCATCGTCGTCTTGCCGCTGCCGGAGGGACCGACAATGAATAGCATCTCGCCAAAATAGGCCACGAGTCCCACTCCGTTCACCGCCGTGACCCTGGTTTCGCCATCGCCAAACCATTTAGTTAATCCGGTGGCAACAATTGCCTCATGATCTTTCATTTCCATGGTATCGGCGCTCATAGCAAGGCCGATATCATTTCTCTGATACGGCATCCAATACTCCCTGATCGGTCACCAGCGTCCAACCATCATCAGGATTATATGCTTTCATTTTTCCTGCGATCCGGGCCGTCTCCTCACCCAGATTCCGCTGGAACACTTTACCATCCGGACCAACGACGAAGGTCATGATGCCAGATTGGTCCCAATGTTCCGCATAAGCCACCATGGCGAATCCCCCCGTCAAGTGTCCGCGAATCAGGTAATTTATTTTCCCGCCAGGCGCAGCCGCGCCTTGCCGGGTCAGAATTTTAAAGTAATAACCATGAAAGGGATGCGGCCCTCCGCTCTGGTGCTGTGCATATCCCTCTGACTGCGCTTCGGCCACCAACGCCCCGAAGGGACTGGCGGGTTCGTTTTCCGAAACCGGCCAGTAAAGACCGTCCCGTTTTCCGGGCGTGCTTTTGAATTGTTGCGCGTAAATGACCGTTCCGTCCTCATTAGAATTTGCGCTGGCGAATTGTTGTTGCGCAGTCACATAAACGCGGCAAACACCAATGGCACATAGCTCGTCCTTGCCGATATGGCGATTAATAATCTCCTCCTTACCCGCGGCCGTGTCGAAATGCCACTGCCCGCCGACGCTAACCAGTGGAATCGGCATCGGCCAGCCATTGGTGCCAATTTCAAGCGTGATTTTGTCCTCGCGATCTTTGACTTGATTGCACGCTTGCGCCAAGGCGGCGGCAAACCGCTTCGCATTGTCGGCATCCTGCACCTTGTCACCAGTTAACAACTGCTGAAGGTCCGGGCCAAAAATCTCCTGCAAAGCCAGGGTATCCCCGGTTTGGGTAGCGGTTTCCAGAGCTTTAACGGCATCGTCTGGCGTGGCGAACGAACGCTGACCAATCCCGGCTTGAGGCGGCAGATCACTTGTATCCTCCGCCGATAAGTTCGTTGGCAGAATGAACCAAATACTTGCCAATAGCGCGAGGTTCAAGAAGTTGCGGAGCGGTATCACCAAGTTTGTCGTTTTCATAAAAGCTAGTTTCATTAGTTTATTTTGGGCACGTTATTTGTGCGGTTCATCGCCGACCGCCACCACCAGAATGTGCCGCCCCACGACTGGCAGCACCTCGAGCACTATAACCGCGGACATCGTGACCCCGATCGTGATCGTAACCACCGCCAAACACATATATGTCTGGTCCGCCCCACCAGCCACCACCGCCATAATCTCCGCCTCCGCCAACATAACCAATGCATCCTGTCAAAGTCGCCAGCAGCAGAATTCCCAAGCCCAGCTTGATCCGCTTGACCAGAATGTTCGACTTACTCATACAGACCATCCTTTCGCGCAGGATATGGATGTTTGGAGAACCAGGCGCATTTTGGGTGGGAAACCGGTTCCCTGGATTCGCACGCTTGTTTCCCACCAGCGAGAAAGAAAGTCGGGGGATGACAGCGTGATCAACCCGCCAAAGAGCAGTGCGAGTGTTTGTATCATTTTCATATTAATTAAAATAAGTCCTTGGGGCAGTGGCCGGCTATGGGGTGTTCACCCCAGCACAGCATCATGAGGTAAGACTGTCCAACCCCTCAGCGCTGGCGGTCTGTGCTCGCTTCAATAGAGTGAATACGCCAAAAGATTGAAACTGCCAATGTCTTGTGTCGCATGCTCCCTGTCATTTATGCAATCTTTAAACGGCAAAAAACTGATACCTTCACCAAATCCAGGACAAAGACAAAAGCGACGGATCCAGCTAAAACGCTCGCCAACAGCCAGATTGGCAGCGGCGCCATGAGCCAGCCACAACCCGCCAATGTCAGTGCACTTCCCAAATCGACGACGGATGACAAGATCAGCCAGCGGCTCGGGTGCGGCCATGCCCAGATTCGTCCCCGGGCACGAATGGCGTAGGTCATGGCTTGATTTCCGCGGACGAGTGTAATAAATGCGAGCGCCTGCAAGGCAGCGATGCCCATACCCAGGTGGTAATGGCCCAGCGCCAGAACGCTGACGCAGAAAACCAGTTCGGAAAGACCCATAAAAACACCAGCGAGCGTCAGGTTGCCGATGCGCCAGCGATTGGGAAGCGTAGAAGGCCGGACATGGTCAGTGGTTAAAGACATCCCGGGAAGATCCCCGCCGAGCATGCTGATGATCATCAGCATTGGTGTCAGAATCGCGTGTCCGGCCATTCCAAGGCCAATGGCCAAAAAGAAAATCTTCACGATTTTGTTTGTCACCGAGTTCAGCGTGTAGGTCAAAATGCGCTGAAAAGTGAAACGGCCTTCCTTTACCGCTGCGACGACGCCGATGAGTCCCGGTGAGGTCAGTACAATTCACGCCGCTGACTTGGCGACATCGGTTGCGGTCGAAACCGCAATTCCCATTTGCGCCTGCCGCAAGGCCGGCGCATCATTGGCCCCATCGCCGCACATGCCAACGAGGTAGCCGTCCTCTTGAAATAACTTTACCAGTTTGAATTTATCCTCGGGAAGAACTCCCGCAAATACCGCGAACTTCTCCGGGCGAACATCCTTTGCAATCGGGCCAGGCGGACAAACCTCCCCATCAAGACCGACCGCGTGAGCGACAATCGCCGCAGTCGTTGCTGCGTCGCCGGTCAGCATTACCATGCGGACGCCAAGGGCTTTCAATTGGCTAACCAACTCGGCCGAGTCTTCCCAGGCCGGGTCACTGAGAGCAATCAGTCCTAAGAGTTGCATTGCTGCCGGCGGTCCCGCGGCAACTGCCAAAACACGAAAACCTTTTCCCTCCAGTTCAGCCGCCGCAGCCGCCGCAGTGGGCGAGGGAGCCGCGATTGTGACGACGACGGCGAAAGCACCTTTGACAATGCGCAGCGTCCCGAGATTTGAATCCGTTACCGTCGCTTCGGACATTCTTGTCGCCGGATCGAACGGTTTGAAGAGAGAGCGTTTTGACGGGGTGGCTGCAACTTTCCGGGCGACGGCGGAACAAATGGCTGCACCCACGGGTCTTGTCCACCATCGGAACTGGCGAGTGCCGCCATCGTTAAAACGTGCGACTCGTCAAAACCCGGCAGCGGATGAACCGACGTGACCGAAAGTTGATTGCGCGTGAGGGTCCCGGTTTTGTCGGCGCAAAGCACATCGATCGTAGCCGCTTCATCCACGGCAGAGAGCCGGGTTGGCAAAACGCCCTGGCCAGCCAAGGCGCGTGCTCCCACTGCGCTCGCCAGTGTGAACGTGGCCGGCAGTGCCACCGGGATCGAAGCCAGCACCGCCGTTAAAATCAAAGGTAAGATCTCCCCGGGCGGCATCGCGTGGGCATGCGCATACAGCACCATCAGGATAATCAGAAGACCGTTGAACGCGGCTAGATTGCGCACTACGCGTAAAACCGCTTTTTGCTGTGAACTGACGACGTGGGCCGTGCGAACCAATTCGGCCGTGCGCCCAAACTTGGTGCGGGTGCCGGTTGCCGTGACTTCAGCGACCGCCTCTCCCCGCTGAACCAACGCCCCGGCGAATATTTGAAACCCTGCTCCGGCTTCGGTACCGATGGATTCACCGGTGAGCATGGATTGATCGCTCAGGACATTTCCCCCAATCAGTTTCACATCCGCCGCTACTACGCCACCGAGTGATAACTTTAAGATGTCGCCCGGCACCAAGTCAGCGGCGGGGAGATTTTTCCAAACCCCATCGCGACGCACAGAAGCCGTCAAAGCGAGACGTTTATTGAGTGCGGCGAGTGTTGCCTGCGCGCGCCCCTCCTGAAAGAAACTCAGTGCGGCGTTAAACAAAAGCAGCACCGCGATGATTCCCGCCTCGACATACTTTCCCAGCACCAGCTCCAAAATGGTCGCCGACTCGAGCATCCAAGGAATCGGCGCCCATAATTTTTCAAGCGCCCGACGCACCGGATGCGATGATGTATCCGGCATGGAGTTGGGGCCAAATGTGGTTAATCGATGACGCGCCTCGTCGCTGGTGAGACCGTTTGGGGGATCGTTGACCTGAACAGCGATTTCGGCGGGAGCTGGAGCAGGTGGAGCAACCAGCATAAGCGTGCCCCTCAAGAGTTAAGCCGCCAAATGGTATAGTTCAATACCGCAGCAAAAGTCACCCAAGCCAGATAAGGCACCAGCAAAGCACCTGCGGCCCGCCGCACGCGCCAAAACGAACAAAGTGTCGCTGCCAGCACCAGCCAGAGTAAAATGATGTCCGCGAATGCCAGACCGGAGCTGTGGAGCCTGAAAAAGAGTGGCGTCCACAGCGCATTGAGCAGCCATTGGAAAAGAAATAACCCCAGTGGCACACGCTGTATTTTCCATCCGCCCTCGCGCGAGATCAGCCAGGCCGCAGCGGCCATGAGCACATAGAGCAACGTCCAAGCCGGGCCAAAGACCAGCGCCGGCGGATTCCATGACGGTTTATGGAGGGCAGCATACCACCCGGCGGTTGAAACAAAGCCGCCAGTGATCGAAGCCGCAAAACAAAGCGCCAACCAGCCAATCAAGCCCAAAATCGGCAAGCCTGCCGGAACTGGACCTGGCTTGGCGGGATTCATCAAAACTTGCTTCTTGAATGTAATTGAAAAATGCCGGCAATCCTGACGTTATCTGCTTCAAGCGGAAGGTTAACAATTCACCAATTCGTCCACCCAGTAGCCTTTGCGATCATAGTGACCGTGCAAGCCAATCTCATAATCCCTGGTCACGAGCGAATCGTCGGTATATTCAGGTGATTCTTTAATCGTCTGACGCGAAAGATTGATAAAGACTTTCGCATCAGCCCAGCTAACACGTTCGATCCACAAAGGTGAAACCAAGACCTTCTTCCCGGGCCACCAATTACCGGTATTGATGATGAGATAACGAATGGTCCAGGTCTCGTCATCCACAATGAAATCTTCCACGTGGCCAATATCGCCGTCCAAAGCGGCGATCTGATAACCACTTACCGCGTGAGTGCTGCGCAAGTGGCGATCCCAGGACTTTGCACCGGGGGTGAATTGAGCCCATTTCAAACGATCACGCTCGATGTAAGGATACGCGCCCCACGAATATTGGCCGCCCCAATAAGGCGGCCAGCCATAATAACCATAATAGTCATCCTCGAACTGGCGGGAGACAGGCTTGTGACTTTCCAAGGAAGGACTTTTTTCGATCTGCTTCTTGGTCAAATCGGTGACGACGTCTTTATGGTCTTTATTGATCGAAACCATGGAATAAGGTGAGACGAGCACCTGACGTCCGGTGAGCCAGTTACCGGTGTTGGCGACCAGATAACGAACAGTCCAGTGCCGGTCATCGAAGTAAAGTTCTTTGACTGTCCCGATCGTTCCCCCGTCGGTGCTTTGTATTGAATAACCTTTGAGTGTTTTTACTTTGCTTAACATAATCGTTTTTTAATTATTTGTTTTGGTCGCCACCCGCGTCAGCTATCAGGTTGCGCAAGTTAGGGAGGCTTTGCCATGGGGTGAAACCCTACCATTTATTTAAGGCTCAATACTCCAGGAGGATAACGTTCGGACAGGAACGCAAAGCCGCTCGGGCAATCATTAATTCCTCGTCCGTGCGGATGACGTGAACCTTGACGCGACTGTCTCAAGCTGAAGCGACCGGCGCCGATCCGGCATTACGAGACTCACCCAATTAGATTCATAGACAATTCAAGTCCCTCTAGAGGCGTGCATGGATCAGCGCCGAATTTGGGCAATGCCGCGGCCCACGCGTCCCACTTATCGTGAGCAAGCAAAGAGCGCCTATTGGAACAGGTCTCGGAAATACCCAGTAGATCCGACATATAGCAGGCAATGTCCGAAAATTGCCGGGCGGTCAGCTGTTTGGTTCGCGCCAAATATATTTGGCGCGACGCGGTCTCGCAACAGGCCATCTCCTCCCAGTCCAGCTGCAAGCAATTCGCCGCACGTCAACGGGCATGATGGTCCCAGCCGCTGGTCAGAAGAACCCCGCCGATGTCCAGAAGCAAGGTCTTGATGGGCGCCCTTTCTTCACCTCGCCGTAATTGGGGGAGTTTGCTGAATTGGTTTTGTCATGCACTGATACATCATTTCCTCGCTAAGGAAGGGCGGACCACACAGTTCATAATCGCCGTTCAGCTTTTCATTCACTTTCCGCGCCAGCTCATCGTGGGTTGCGGCATCGGCGTGGAAAGGCACCGCCACGATGATATATTCGATGGGAGTTTTCAAATTAAGTTGAGTCACGATTTTTTCCTCTTCTTCTTAACACATTGCTTGAGCAATTCGGTCGGGAGCGGCCAACGATGTCCAGGAGCGAGCAGTCCCTGAGTCGATTCAGGTCCCCAGGTACCGGCGGCGTAATTTGGAAAATCACTCGGGGCGGTGGCCAGCCACACTTCGAGCACCGGCATCAACAGTTGCCAGGCGGCTTCCACCTGATCGGCACGCATGAACAGCGTGGCGTCCTTCTTCATCACGTCCCACAGGAGTGTTTCATACGCGTCGGGTGAAGGCGCGTCAAAACTATCACGGTAGCTGAACCGCATCTCCACGGGCCGCAGTTGCATTTTTGGCCCCGGATATTTAGCTTGGAAGCCTAGGACGATGCCTTCCAAGGGTTGCACGGCCAGGATAAGTCGTGAGGGCTGCCAGCCGAGCGAGGCTTCGGGTGGGAAGGACTGATGCGGCACGGCTCGGAACTGAATGGATATTTCCGAAGCCTGTTGCGGCAGGCGCTTGCCTGTGCGCAGATAAAACGGAACGTCCTGCCAGCGCCAGTTGTCAATGAAGAGCTTCAATGCCACAAACGTCTCCGTCTGGGAATCGGGCGACACGCCAGACTCCGTGCGGTAGCCGGGCACTTTTTTCCCGGCATAATTGCCGGCACCATATTGTCCGCGGACCGCATACTGCGGAACCTCGTCGCGATGAAACGGGCGGAAGGCGTGAAGGACATCCACTTTTTTATTCCGAATTTCATCGGCCTCGAAGGAGACCATCGGTTCCATGGCCACGAGACAGAGCAATTGCATCAGATGGTTCTGCAACATGTCGCGTAGTGCGCCCGCATGGTCGTAATAACCGCCACGAAGTTCGACGCCTACCGTTTCGGCAACGGTGATGGTCACATAATCAATGTACCGACGATTCCACACCGGCTCGAAGAGCGGGTTGGCAAACCGAAACGCCAGAATGTTTTGCACGGTCTCCTTGCCGAGATAATGATCAATGCGAAAAATCTGAGACTCCGCGAAGCTGGCTGCCAGCACGGTATTCAACGCGCGCGCCGACTCCAAATCATAGCCAATCGGTTTCTCAATCACAACGCGCGCCCACTCACGATCCAGCGCCAGCCCAGCCTGGCCGAGATATTTTGGTATTTCGCCGAACATGCTTGGCGGCGTGGCCATATAAAAAATGCGCTGGGCCTTGGCACCCCATTCCTTTTCCAGCTTTGCGCATTCTTTGCCCAAAGCTTTGTAAGTGGATGGCTTTTCGAAATCGCCGGATTGGTAAATGAGATGTTGCGCGAACGGTTTCCAGACGGAGTCTTTCGCCTTACCGAAGCGGGAGAATTGATTGACACCGTCGTGCAACCGCCGCCGGAGTGCGTCATGGCCCACTTGGATGCGGTCCACAGCAATGATTGCAAACCGCGTGGGCAGGCTGCGGTCCTGTGAAAGATCGAACAAGGCCGGAACTAGTTTTCGCCAAGTCAGGTCGCCGGCCCCGCCAAAAATGACGAACACCGTAGGCTCAAGCTGTTCATTCAATTTAATCATCGTTGCCAGAGGATTCGCGGGTCTTCCAAGGGAATAGCCACCCCGTCGCAGCGCGGCATCACTCGCGCCGTGTAATCCGTCGCTGAGCGAGCCGCTGGCACCGTGGCGCTGTAAACGTAGCCGCCGGTTTCATCCGCCAGCGGGTTAAGACAAGTCATTTCCAGCTTTATCGGAAGACCACCGTTGATTCCATCAGCGTACAGTTCCACCCTTACAGCCTTGGGATCGAGGCCGTGAAGACCAACTTTAACTTCAATGATGTGTTTCGCGTCGTGCGTCTCCATCTTGACGGAGCCGAAGTGTAAATCAGGCCATTTCTGTTCAATGCGGTGCCGCCATTCGATCATTTGCCTGCCGACGGCACCTTGGTTGGATGCGCGCGACTGGCAGGCTGTCGCCGCCGGCAGATAATATTTTTCGGTGTATTCGCGCACCGTGCGGTCGGCAGAAAAGCGCGGAGTGAGGCGCGCCATGCTTTCCCGCATCCGCGCGAGCCAGGCGGCGGGAACACCTTTGTCATTGCGATTATAAAATTCCGGAATCACCTCGCGTTCCAACCGTTCATATAGTGCTTCGGCTTCGGCCTGATCCCAGTTTGAATCGTTACCGTGCTCTTTACCGTCGCCCAGTGCCCAACCCAGATCCGGCACATAGGCTTCGGCCCACCAACCATCCAATTCCGAAAGATTAATACCGCCATTGACGAGCACCTTCATGCCGCTCGTGCCGCACGCCTCCCACGGTCGTCGCGGAGTGTTCAGCCAGACATCCACTCCTTGTACCAGGCGCTCGGTTAATTGCATGTCGTAATCGCTGAGAAAAATTGCGTGCGGGCGAACTTCAGGCCGGCGAATAAACTGGACCCATTTCTGGATCAGGGCTTGTCCTACTGAATCTGCCGGGTGTGCCTTGCCCGCGATAATGAGTTGCACTGGCTTTTTCGGATTGGACAACAGCCGCAGCAGTCGTTCCGGATCGTGCAACAGCAGATTTGGTCTCTTGTAGGCGGCGAAGCGCCGCGCAAACCCCAATGTCAGCGTGTTCGGATCAAACAACCTCTTTGCCGCTTCCACCGTATCCGTGGATGCACCGGCGGCGGCATAATGCCGGGCCAGCCGCGCGCGCGCGTATTCCACCAGACACTTGGTAGCGGTGGTACGAAATTGCCAAAGGGCATCGTCAGAGACCTGACGTATATCCTGCTCGAGATTTTCCTTTGTTCCCAGCCACCGATCTTTGCCGCAAGCCTTGGTCCAAAGCTCATCCGCGGCCGCCGAATCCCAGCTAGGCACATGCACCCCATTGGTTACATGACCGATGGGAATTTCATCTGTCGGCCACTTTGGAAACAGAGGTTCAAACAAATGCCGACTAACTTGACCATGCAGGCGACTCACACCGTTAACGGATCCGCTGCCGCGAATGGCCAGGTAAGCCATGTTGAAACTCTCTGACACGTCGTTAGCATTTTCGCGCCCCAAGGCCAGCAAATCCTGGACGCTGATGCCGAGCTTATCCGTGGCATAATGACCAAGGTATTTTTCGATGAGCGCGGGAGGAAAACGATCAAAGCCAGCGGCGACCGCCGTGTGGGTCGTGAAAAGATTTCCCGCCCGTGTGGCCGCCACCGCAACGTCAAAAGGCTGCGCATTTTGCCCCATAAAACCACGGGCGCGCTCCAACACGGCCAACGCCGCATGACCTTCATTCAAGTGGCAGACATCCGGTTTGATGCCGAGCGCCGCGAGCAACCGCCAGCCGCCGATTCCCAGCAGTATTTCCTGCTTCAGACGCAATTCGGGTCCTCCGCCATACAATTCACTCGTGATGCTGCGATGCGCCGGGTAATTTGCCGCGTCATTGCTATCCAGCAGGTATAGTTTCACCCGGCCGACTTGCACCTGCCACGCTCGCAACCAGACTGAATAACCGGGCAAGTCTATTTCCAAGCGCAGCCACTCGCCGTTGGATTGCCGCAATGGTGTGATCGGCAATTGGCCGGGGTCATTAAACGGGTAAAGCGCTTGCTGGGCCCCGTCCTGGTCAATCACCTGGCGAAAATAACCTTGCTGGTAAAGCAAGCCCACGCCGACGACCGGCACCCCCAGATCGCTGGCGGCCTTGAGTTGATCACCGGCGACATTCCCCAGACCGCCGGAGTAAATCGGCAGCGCCTCGCTCAACATATATTCCATGCTAAAATAAGCGACACACTTCAACGGCGACTGCGCATGGTTCTTCTGAAACCAGGCGGGCGTCTTGGCGACCTCCCGCTTGAATTGCAGCAGCTCATCAATGTTTTTGCGAAAGCCCGGATTTGCCAGGACACTCTTAAGTTTGTCCGTGGAAACGGTCTGAAGCACCACCCAGGGATTTTGGGTGAACTCCCAGAGCGCGGGATCGAGCTGGCGCCAAACCTCGTCCGTGACATGGTTCCACGACCAGTGCAAATCCAACGCCAGTTCCGCCAGGGAATCGAAGCCGTCGATATCTGTCTGCAAAGTATTATAATTTTGCTTGGTAAGCGGTGCTTGTTCGTTCATGAAATTTTTAAGTTTGGCTGGAACCGCATTTTCCGGGCTATCAATCAGGATGGCCTTCATTGCACCAAGCCGCCACCGCTTCCACATCAGCCATCTCCTGAGTCTTTAGCGGCGCGCAGAGATTGTCCGTCGTGGTTTTGATTCCCAAAGCATCACTGACAATCGTCCGGGCTTCAGCCAGGATGCGGTGCAACTGATCCGCGCCCAGGAAGCTCTCGGCATATATCTTGTAAATGTCTTCAGTTCCGGACGGACGGGCGGCGAACCATCCGGTTTCAGCAATCACCTTCAAACCTCCGATGGGAGCGCCGTTGCCCGGCGCTTTGGTGACCATGTGCTTGATTTTCTCGCCCGCCAATTCGCTTTGCTTGACCTGCGCGGGTGAGAGATTTGCCAGTTGTTTCTTTTGTTCCGGCGTGGCCGGGGAATCCACCCGTTCGTAGGCTGGCTCACCGAACTCCTGCCTGAATCCGTGGTAAATCTCGCCGGGATCCTGACCCGTGCGTGCCGTGATTTCCGCAGCCAGTAATGCCGGGACGATGCCATCTTTGTCGGTCGTCCAAACGCTGCCATCCAGCCGGAGAAAAATCGAACCGGCACTTTCCTCGCCGCCAAACCCCAGTGAACCGTCGAGCAATCCATCCACGAACCATTTGAAACCAACCGGCACCTCGAACAGTTTGCGACCCAGTTTGGCTGTGATGCGGTCAATCATCTGGCTGCTCACAATAGTTTTACCGACCGCTGCCGATTCGGACCATCTCGGCCGGTTCTGAAAGAGATAGAAAATGGCCGCGCAGAGATCATGGTTGGGCGGCAGCAGGCCTTCCTTTTTGGTCACGATGCCATGCCGGTCGTGGTCGGTATCGCAGGCGAATGAGAGATCAAATTTATCCTTGAGGCCGATCAACCTTTGCATTGCGTAGGTCGAGGAAGGATCCATGCGAATCTGACCGTCCCAATCCACCGTCATGAAACTGAACGTCGGATCAACCACCTCGCTCACAACCGTCAGGTCTAACTCGTGTTGTTCCGCAATTCGCGCCCAGTAATGAACGCCAGCGCCGCCGAGCGGATCAACCCCCAGATGCATCTTTGCGCTGCGGATAAGATCCATGTCAATCACATTGCCAAGGTCGTTGACATAGGCGGTAAGATAATCGTGGCGATGAGTCGTGCCTGCACGCAATGCTTGCGCGTGGGGAATTCGCTTCACACCCGCCAATTGCGCTTCCAGCAATTCATTCGCCTTGGTCTGGATCCAATCGGTGACGTCCGTGTCCGCCGGCCCGCCATTAGGAGGATTGTATTTAAAGCCACCATCGTGCGGCGGGTTGTGCGAGGGGGTGATCACAATTCCATCGGCCAAACCCGTTGTGCGCCCGCGATTGCAACCCAGAATGGCGTGGGAAATCACAGGGGTCGGCGTGTATTCATCGCCTTCCGCGAGCATCACTTCGACACCATTTGCCGCCAAGACCTCCAGCGCGGTGGCGCAGGCCGGAATTGAAAGCGCGTGAGTATCCATGCCAAGGAATAGAGGGCCAAGGATGTTTTTGGACTTGCGATATAAGCAAATCGCCTGGGTAATCGCGAGAATGTGCGACTCGTTGAAAGCCAGGTTGAACGCCGACCCGCGATGCCCTGAAGTGCCGAAAGCAACGCGTTGCGTCGGCACTTTGGGATCCGGCACGCCCGTGTAATAGGCCGTGACCAACCTCGGCACATTGACAAGCAGTCCGGCGGGCGCCGGTTTCCCGGCCAAGGGGCTAATCTTCATGGTACTTTAATTGGGGCTGGTCTATCGAGCTCCGCCACTTTTGCCAAGCGGCGGCGAAAGCGCTCCGCTCCTTTGAATCTCGCTGCCAGAAACGTCTGTACCAATTCCCAAGCGAGGGCGTGGCCAACCAAGAGGCCGCCGAAACAAATCATGTTTAAATCGTCGTCCTCGACGCCTTGGCGCGCAGAAAAGTTTTCATCAATCAAGCCAGCCCGGACTCCCGCCACCTTGTTCGCGGCGACGGAAGCACCAACTCCACTGCCACAGATGCCCACCCCACGATCCACCGCCCCGGCGGCAACCGCCCGGGCCAGGGGAATGATAAAATCCGGATAATCATCGTCCGACTTCAACTGGTGGTCACCAAAATCTGCGACTTCATAACCCGTGTCGCGCAATTGCCCGACCAAAAACCCCTTCAACTCAAAACCGCCATGATCCGCGGCAATGCCAACGCATAGTATTTTGAATTTCTTTTGCTTCGACAGTTGGTCGTCGGTTGCAGCATTCATGACGCCAACTTCACTGGTTGAATGCCGTTTAGAGCTTCCCTCGGCAGTGGAGTTTCCACTGCAACCGGTTTCTTGGCCGGCTGGTTGCCATTGGCACCATCCTGGCCCAAGCCCATGGTCAAAGCCGTCATTCCGGCCAGCCCACCGAGTTGCATGGATTCCACGGCCGTGCTGGGAACAATGACAATCGTGGCATTTTCTTTCAGACCCTCGTAGAGCATGTTCATCGCGCGCAAATGGAACGCGACCGGATTGTGTTCATACGTCTTGCCTGCTTCGGCAAATTTTTCCGCTATCTGCCGCTCTGCATCACCCAGGATTACCCGCGCCTGGCGTTCTCTCTCTGCCTGCGCCTGCATGGACATCGCATCCTCCAAGGCCGGCGGAATCAACACGTCCTTAACCTCAACGGAAATGACATTGATACCCCAGGGTTCGGTGCGCTCATCAATGATCTTCTGCAACAAACTGCTGATTTTATCACGCCCTTCCAGCATGTCCGAAAGCATGGTCTTGCCGATCACATCGCGCAGGGCGGTTTGGGAGGCCCAGCTGATGGCGCTTTTATAGTCGGCCACGTCCAAGGCCGCCCGTTTGGGATCCACCACTTTCCAAAACAACACGGCGTCCACGTCCACCGGCACGGTGTCCTTGGTCAGCGTTTTTTCCGCCTTGAAACCAGTCGTGATGACACGGGTGTCAATCCAGTAAGGAATCGCGTCAATGACTGGAATAATAATAAAAAGCCCCGGCCCTTTCAGAGCGCGAAATTTGCCCAGCCGCAAAATCACCGCCCGATCCCACTGGTCGGCCACCTGGATGGCGGAAGCTACTGCCAAAGCCAGGATAAAAGCCGCGACGCCAATCCCGCCGGCTGCGAAACTGTCTCCGGCCCGGAATTGCAAGTAGGCAAGGGCTGCGCCAACGCCGACAATAACTACAAATGACAGGGCGGCAAATGATCGATTTTGTTGCATAGAATAATTTGATGATGATGTTTTTTATTTTTTATTTAGGAATCAATTACCTTGTTTCAGAATGGAAGCATGGCTGCCTGGCGACATCCGCGCTATGGGGTATTACCCGCACCATAACCGAATTCATTAATTAAGATTGAGGCCCTTTGGTCATCGCTTAAAAACGTGCTTTGTCCCGAGAGACCATCATCTGCGAACAAGTTGCGGGCCAAGCGCCGGATAATCCGTATATCCCTTTTTTCCGCCGCCATACATGGTTTTCTCATCTAGTGGATTCAGCGGTGAATTTAAGCGAAAGCGCTCGGGCAGGTCGGGGTTGGCGATGAACAACCGGCCGAATGACACCGCATCAGCCAGGCCTTCCGCCAAGGCTTGGGTTGCGGTCGCGCGAGTAAATCCATTCGCAACGATCATCGGTCCGTGAAATTCATCGCGGAGTGCTGCCAATGGCACCGGCACCGCGCCATGCCGCAAATCATCTTCCGTGGACACGATCAAATGCACGTAGGCGAGTTTGAAGCGATTCAACTCGTGAAGCACATGGCCAAACGTCTCCCGGGGATTGGAATCGTGCATGTCGTTAAACACTCCGCCTGGCGAGAAACGGATGCCAACGCGATCAGCACCCCACACCTTCGTCACAGCATCCGTCACCTCCAGCGTGAGCCTCGCGCGATTTCGCACTGATCCGCCGTAATCATCCGTGCGCTGGTTTGTGCCGTCGCGCAGAAATTGATCAAGGAGGTAGCCATTGGCATTATGAATTTCCACGCCGTCGAAGCCGGAGGCTTTGGCGCATTCAGCGCCGTCGGTATATTGCAAAACGATTTCCGGCAACTCCTCTTTCATCAACGCCCGCGGCGTGACGTATGACTGCATGCCCTTCTCCGTGAGCACTTGGCCGGTCCGCGGGGCGATGGCACTGGGTGCCACCGGCAATCCGCCGTCGGGTTGAAAACTCGGGTGCGAAATCCGGCCCATGTGCCAAAGTTGGAGAAAAATCCGGCCGCCCGCCTGATGCACTGCCTCGGTCACGTGCTGCCAGCCGGCAATCTGTTCTTCTGTATAGATACCGGGTGTATTGGGACAGCCCGTACCCTGCCGGGAAATTGCCGTGGCTTCAGTAAGAATCAGTGCAGCGGCGGCCCGCTGCGCATAATACTCCGCCATCAGCGCCGTCGGCACCCGGTCCGGTCCGGCGCGCATCCGGGTAAGCGGGGCCATCACGATGCGGTTCGGCGCTTCGACTGCGCCCAGCCTTATAGGAGTAAATAGATTTGGAATATTCATAGTTTTGCAAACAAGAGAGTGAGCCATTTCTCCTGCTTTAGCCATGGGGTGAACACCCCATCGCCAACTCTCGGAAAAAAGCTAAAATGCCTTCAGCTTTAAAAACAAAAATAAAAGCGAAAGAACTATAATTATGACCAAGAACAATTCCGTCGTGGCGATTTTTAAATCCCACATCGAGGCCGAAACTGCCGTCAAAGAACTCCAGCAGGCGGGCTTTGACATGAAGAAACTATCCATCGTTGGACGTGACTATCACACCGATGAGGATGTGATCGGTTACTATAATGCCGGTGACCGCATGAAATATTGGGGAAAAATGGGTGCGTTCTGGGGCGGATTCTGGGGCTTGTTGTTCGGATCTGCTTTCTTTCTGATTCCCGGTGTCGGACCTTTGGTCATGGCGGGGCCGATTGTCGGCTGGATTGTCGGGGCTCTGGAAGGAGCCGTGGTGGTGGGTGGTTTGAGCGCGCTGGGTGCCGGCCTTTATAGCATGGGCATTCCCAAAGACAGCGTCCTGCAGTACGAGACCGCGGTGAAGAGCGGAAAGTATATCCTGATCGCCCACGGCTCGGATGCGGAAACGGTTCACGCCCGCGAAATCATCAGCCGCACCAACCCGGAAGCGATGCAGGAACATCAACCATGCTCCGCCAAAGAAGAGTGCGCAGTGGGGGCATGATTTCCCGAGCATTTTAAACATTCATCGCCGCGAGGTTGTGTTGCCAACAGGCGCGCTCCTCATTAAACACCACGATCCATTATGAAGATTCATCCCAATGCCATCTTTCACCGACATGAATCCTAAATCCACGATGCAACTTGGCATGATTGGCCTGGGCAGGATGGGTGCCAATATGGTGCGACGATTGGTCAAAGACGGTCATCAATGCGTCGTGTTCGACCAGTCGCCGCAAGCGGTGACGGATTTGGCCAAAGGAAATGTAGCCGGAACTGCTTCGCTCGCCGACCTCGTCAAGCAGCTCCATAAACCGCGCGCCGTCTGGCTGATGGTGCCAGCCGCCGTGGTTGATAGAATGATTGCCGATCTTGCGCCCCTCCTGGACGCCGGCGACACGATAATCGATGGCGGAAATTCTTATTACATAGATGACATCCGGCGCGCGAAGGAGTTAACGCTGAAGGGAATTCATTATGTGGATGTGGGAACCAGCGGCGGAGTTTGGGGCTTCGAACGCGGCTATTGCATGATGATTGGTGGTGAAGCGTTGGCGGTTAAGCGACTTGATCCCATTTTTGCCACGCTGGCTCCGGGCATCCGCAAGGTCGCAACTACTCCGGAACGTGAAAATCGTGTTGGCTCCGCTGAGCTGGGTTACCTGCATTGCGGTACGAACGGTGCCGGGCATTTTGTGAAGATGGTTCACAACGGCATCGAATATGGCATGATGGCTGCCTATGCCGAGGGAATAAGTGTCTTGCGAGGCGCAAACATTGGCATGAAGCAGGGCGAAATCAATGCCGAGACCACGCCTTTGCGCAATCCAGAACATTATCAGTTTGACCTAAACCTTGCCGACATCTCGGAAGTCTGGCGGCGCGGCAGTGTCATCGCTTCGTGGTTGCTTGACCTGACCGCGGCTGCACTCGCCAAGGATCCTCTCCTCACAACATTTGCCGGGCGCGTCTCCGATTCGGGCGAAGGTCGGTGGACCATCAAGGCGGCGATTGATGAAGGTGTGCCTGCCCCGGTGCTCACTACAGCGCTTTATGCGCGCTTTAGCTCGCGCGGCGACGCTGACCTCCAAGACAAGCTTCTTTCTGCCATGCGCTATGGATTCGGTGGACACCTGGAAAAATCCTCAGGTTAAAGACTATCAATGCTCTGGACCGACCTAAGCCAGCTGACCGGTGCGGTCCTGTTGATGGTCGGCGCTTTACTGCCGGTGGTCAATCCGCTGGGTGACGCGCCGATTTTTCTGGCGATGACTCCAGGCTGTGATGAATTGACGCGCGCCGATCTGGCAAAACGGATCGCCATCTACTCCTTTTTTCTTTTGCTGGGGGCGATGCTGCTTGGCTCGTTCGTTCTCTTGATGTTCGGGCTTTCGATCCCGGTGGTGCAGGTGGCGGGCGGGGCCGTGGTCTGCGCCCTGGGTTGGAAACTCCTGACCGACAACCCCAAACCGGCTGATGCGGCCATGGACGCGATTCACGCCAACGCCATTGCATTGGGGCGGGCGTTTGCGCCGTTAACCATGCCGCTGACCATTGATGCCGGGGTGATTTCGGTCGCCATTACCGTGGGGGCCAATCATGCACATACCTTTAAACACGCACTAATTCAAGTACTTGCCTCCGGCATTGGAGCCAGTGTCATTGCGCTCGCAATTCTCCTGGCCTACCGCTACGCCCAGCGGGGTGGCAAACGGATCGGGCATACCGGCATGATGGTGGTGGTGCGGCTCTCGGCGTTCATCATGGTTTGTATCGGGGTGGGGATCAGTTGGAACGGCCTCAAGGCTTTGCTGGCAGAAATCGGCGTTTCGGCGCACTGACCAAGGATGCTTTGACCGACCGTTACCCGGTAACAAACCAAAGCTCACGCCAGTTTTACAACCATCTTGCCGATATTTTTGCCACTGAATAATCCGATAAAGGCGCTTACTGCGTGTTCAATGCCCTCCACGACCGTTTCCTTGCTTTTCAATTTGCCGGATTGCAAGTAGCCGCCCACTTCTTTTTCAAATTCGCCTCGACGGTCCAGCGAATCACTGACGATCATTCCGCGCATCGTCAGCCGCCTGGTCGTGATGTTGAACAGGTTGAACGGACCAGGCTGCGGCTTATCTTCGTTGTATCCGGATATGCCGCCGCAGGCAATGATCCGGCCGTGGACCCGCAAGGTCGACAGAGCCGCTACCAGTGATTCGCCACCGACATTGTCAAAATACACATCAATCCCGTCAGGTGCCTCAACCTGCAATTGTTCAACCACCGGCCCGGTCTGGTAGTCGAAGGCAATGTCAAAACCGCATTCTTCACGAAGAAATTTGACCTTGTCCATGGAACCGGCGGAACCAATCACTTTGCAGCCGCGCAATTTCGCCAGTTGCCCGGCAACATTGCCAACCGCACCTGCAGCACCGGAAATGTAAACGACGTCAGCCGCCTTGACTTCCACCAGATTTAATCCAACCCAGGCGGTCATGCCTGTCATGCCAAGCGCGCCCAGGTAAATCGAGAGCGGTTGAAGCTCGCGACTCACCGGATGCAGTTCTTTCGGTGAGGCAATGAAATATTCCCGCCAGCCAAAGTTGGAAACAACGACGTCGCCCGGTTTGAATTCCTTCGCACGGGACGCGATGATTTCGCCGACCGCCCCACCCTCAAGCGCCTTGCCGATGTCAAATGGCGGCGCATAGGATTTCCGTTCATTCATTCGTCCGCGCATGTAAGGATCGACGGACATAAAAAGATTACGCACCAGCATCTGCTGGTCAGGCAGCGCTTCCAGTTCGACATGTGCCAGCGCAAAATTAGCGGCGGTCGGTATTCCTTGCGGGCGGGAGGCCAGGCGAATTTCGCGACTGATGATATGTTTCAACAATTGCTCCCCGGGTTCATTCCAAGTTTATATCACGATCCAAATTGATGCCAATCCGTTTCCTTCATCTGAATGTGAAAATGGCGGGCAGCTTTTTGAAAATTGGCAAACGCAAGTTCCCGTTCGGCATCAGTAACGTCAGCGACCTGATTAAACCGCGCCAACGCGTCGCGAACATGTGTCGCATCAGTCATCGGTTCTTTGCGGACACGGGGAAACGCGAAGGCCGAGGTCGGCAGCAAGGCTTTGTCCGCCGTCGTCAGGCGGCTGCGCGCCGCTGCGGTGTAGGGTTTCCAGGTGGGGGCGGGCGTGGCTTTGTCTTTTGCCGCGGTTTTCATTTTACGATCGTTAGGAGCTTTGTGTTTTCTCGGGGAGATTCTTGTCGATGTAATGCATTAATCGTTCCTGAGTGACCCGGAGAGCCTCGGTCGCCACTTCCGCAGTTCGTTTCATGATTTGATACCCCAGTTCATGGTCTTGTTCACACTGCTCGCGCAGACGCGTGCCATAAAAGAAAATTGTCGTGGTCGGTTCCAAGGCGCGAGCCCGAAAGTGCATCACATAGGGAGGAAAAAGCCAGGACCAGCCGAGGTCGTCTCCCGGGCCCAGCGTCTGAACGGGTATCACGTTCCGGTCTTCCATTTCCGACGAAATCTCCACCCGGCCGGTTAATATCAGGTAAAACCGATTGGCGGGACTTCCCTCCTCAAAGATGGTCGCCCCGGTTTCGAATTTCATTTCCAACGCCGAACCGGTAAGCAGTTCAAGCTGTTTGGCATTTAAACCCTTGAAAAATGGTTGCTGGTTGATGAGGGCATAGAGGGACGCAGCCACAGGATCACTTAAATCGGGCAATACCGGAGCCAGTGTGACTCGACCCGGCTCCGGAATGCTGAGTGTCGGTGTGCTCATAAATCCTCTTTTTCAGCTGCCTTGGTGGCCTGAAAACTGTGCTCGATCGATGCTTCGGCAATACCGCCTTCGACCAGCCTTTCATTATCGCTTCGACCTTCATCGTCTTCGTCTTCGCTCGGAGCAACCGGAACTTTTTGTCCCGTTGAGCCATGCACCGGATCCCAGCGTTCTGACTCGGGCGCAGATTCAAGCAGGGCATCTTTCGGATCCACCCCCGGCACCCCGGTTAATTCCCGCTTCGCTTGCGCAAAATGAGAATTCGTCGCTTCGCTCGACAAATGACCATCAATGATCGCCAACTCCGCGGCGCGTGCCCGCACCATCTTGCTGGTGACCGTGCCGACGCCGGCAGAATTCTCCGAAATAACGCCTTCCTTCAGTGGATTTGTTTTCATAAATTGACAATTACCGCGCGTGATTAGTTTGGTCGTTGTGCGAGGTTTTCATTTCGCGGGTGCCGCGATCCTCGTGCACATCGCGGGATTTGGAAAATATGTTGTCGCGCTTCTTGGGCTTTGAATTGGGCATGGGTTTATCGTGATTGGGCCTCAACGTGTGAAGTGTTTGCGGGAAAACGGGCGTTTTCGCGGTAGCCGCAGTTTCGCTGGTGGAATCTGACATAAGTTTAGTTCTGGTTTGTTTGGTGGTCATGTGCAATTGGTTGGTTTGAAACATTTTACTCGGTCGCGCTGCGAAAACTGAAGCGATCATCCGCTTCCAGCCAGTCGAACGTGGTAGTCTTGGCAGGGTTCAGCCCGAGCCGATGACAGTCTTCAACAAAATAAGCGCGCTTCTCCGGGTTTTTCATCATGCTGTCGCCTTCCTGGTCATCAGACCAATCCTCGATTTCTGGTGCTGTCTTCTCCTTGCCGTGCTCCAGCAGCCAGGTACCAACCTCGTCGTAATTTTTTGCGACCTTCACCGCGGCTTTAAACTGCTCGCCGGTGATGCCTTTGAAACTGAAGAGCTGGTTGTCCAAGGGGCAATCGTAGTGATATTCGCCGGGCGCACCGGCCAGGCTGGCGCGGCATTTGTCAACCGCCCGGCAGGCGATGGCGAATCCGCCGATGCGATCGCGCGGGCTATGTGGTGCTTGCTTGGATAAATCCATGTCAACGATGGGTGTGTTCATATTGTCTTGGTTAGATAAATGTTTTAGGTCTTGTTGTGGTAACCATGAATGCGCGTCAGGTTGCGTTCGGTGATCAGATCCGCCTCAGCCTTAAGCCAATGCTGCACGTCGTGACCGGGTTGGGAACCATGGTTTTCATAGGCAAAGTAAGCTTTCCTGGCCACTTCGTCCGGCGAGGGGCTAAAATCAGCCTCCTCTTGGAGGATGGCCGCACTCGAAGTTGGCCGGGGCGCAATGACTGCCTGCTGGGTTTTGGATAATTTATGGTGTTGCATAGAATGTTGGATGTTTAATGTTCAGTTACGAAAAGTGAGGAGCCCGGATGGATTTGGCTTTCGCGTTCAAGGCCTCCAAATAATTGTGCCTCGGATTCCAGCCAGTGCTTTGCCTCTTTTCCGGGCTGCGAACCCGTTTCTTTATCAATGCTGTTGGCGAGTCGGGCAACCGCTTCTGGCGAGGGTGCAAAAGTCGTTTCGCCTTGCTTAAGATCAGGAGCGGCAGCTGGTTTTGACCCCGTCGCTTTCTCCTGGTTAACGTTGGAGGAAAATACATCTGGTTTCATGCTGTTAGCATCGCGGCACAACCAACTACCCGCTATGGGGTGTAACCCGACCCTAAACCAGATTCATCTTTGCGAAACAGTTAGAGCCTGTCACGTTCGGAAGGAACAAACGGTTTAGATGGGTGTGTGGACCCTGACCGGCATAAAAAAAACAGACACAGATACTTTGGGCTTGGTCAGGCGCGGCCGAAATCGATGAAACCACGTTGAACATCGGTGTGGAGCAGTCTGACGCGAATGCGGTCGCCCACTTTGAGTCCTTGAAAACCAAGTGTGAGCCGGCCTTCGATCGGTGGCTGGAATACACGGATCCATGTGCCTTTGTCCGCGGCGCCGGTCACGGTGCCGTCGAATTGTTGCCCGATTTTTCCCGATAGCAGCAGCGCCGCGGCGGATTTGTTAACCTGTCGCTCCACCTTGGTGGCGGCATCTTCCTGGTCGGTGCAGTGCCTGGCTAGTTCGGTCAGTTCCGCGATGGTGTAGGGCAACGGCGTACCGGCAAGCGCGGCTTTGACGAGGCGTTGCGTGATAAGATCCGGAAAGCGCCGGTTCGGCGCAGTGGAATGCGTATAATCTTTCACGGCCAGCGCAAAGTGTCCGGGAGCTTCACCGCCGGGAAGATCCAGCGCGTATTCGCCGCGGCCAATCAGCTTGATGACGGACAGGGAAAGATCGGCAAACTTCTCCGGGGCAGCCGTGCGACGGCGGGTCAAAAAGCCTTCAAGCGCGACCGCATCCGGTCTGGCGGGAAGTATTTCTTTGAGTGCCCCAGCAAGTTCGACGATCCGTTCCCAACGTTCGGGATCACGCAGGACGCGGCGGAGAGAGGGAAACTTTTTGCCGGCAAGGTAAATCGCAGTCGCCGCATTGGCCGCCACCATGAATTCCTCGATCAATTGGGTTGCCCGATTAGTTTGGTCCACTTCCAACGATGAAAGCGCGTCATCGGCAAAAACCGCCTGCGTCTCCAGCGTCTCCAAACTGAGGGCACCTTGATTGTGGCGCAGTCCCTTTAGCGATTGCGTAACCTGATCTTGAAGTCGCAGATTTTGGTCGAGTCCGGGAATCTTCGTGATTCCCTGAGGAGCAGGCCCGCTGCCGGTCAGCCACGCCGCAACGCTGTTGTAAGCCAGCTTTGCCCGATTACGAACCTGAGCCAAATAAAGTTCTGAGGAGGCGAGCGTGCCGTCTTGCTTGAAAACCATGTCCGTCACAATGGCAATGCGGTTCTGGTCCTCGTTCAACGATGTCAGGTTGGTTGACAACGCCTCTGGTAACATTGGAAAAATCGCTGCGGGGGTGTATACGGAAGTCGTGTTATGCGCCGCGTGGGCGTCTAACGCTGAACCCTTATGAACCAATCCGTCCACGTCAGCGACTGCCACGAGAATCCTGACTTGCCCGCCGTCGAGCGGTCCGGCAACCGTAAGTTGGTCCAGGTCGCGGGAGTCGTCGTTGTCAATGGACGCCCAAAGCAGGTCACGCTGATCACGAATGTTATCCGTCGCCTTGGCCGGTTCGGCAATGGCTGCCAGCTCTTGCTTCGCCGCCAGCGAAAAATCCGGTTCCAAGCCACGCTCAATCATGGCCTGATGCGCAATGGCGGCAAGAATCACCCGGTCGTTGGCCCTGGTTTGAGGAACTGGCTTTGGTTGGCTGCCCCCGTTGGATGTGGCCGTGCCGGTTGGATTCATAAAAGTTGGGTCAACTATACAGTGTCACCGATCAAATGCCACTACTTGATTAGGCTCCCGGACTCTTGCCGTCACTTGTCTGACTTCCTCCCATGCGCAGGGATAATTGTGCAACTTCACGCCGACAATTCCAAGCTCGCGGCAACGCAAAACAAATTCATTGGCGCGGTCGCCAGCAAACACGCGGGATAGGCATTTGAGTCATCTTTCAGAAGCACTGGATGGAGGGTGGATATCATTCGCGTCCGGTTCATTTCTTGGGAAAGTTGGATTGCTGTCTCGGACTCCGTTTTCTTTTCGCCCGACGACTGGTGGCGGTTTATTGATCGCCATCCAAAAGATCGCCAGTTGTTTAATCGTCGTCACGAACTCTGAAAAGCCCACGGGCTTCACCACGTAGGCATTGACGCCGTGCCGGTAAAACTCTTTCAAATCCGACTTTAAGCGTGAAGAAGTCAGAGCCACGACCGGAATGTTCTTCAAATGCTCATCGGTCTTGATGGTTTTCAATACTTCCAGTCCGCTGACCTTCGGCATCTTATTCCCATCAGGTTTGCCAGTTGCGGACGCAACCTCTCGCAATCGCTAAAGCTGTCCTGGGGTTTCATCTCAGAGGATTTAGTTCCATTCCGCTCATAAACGATGAGAAGCTTGGCGAAATGCCGCATTTGTGGAGTGGCCCGGCTCATTTGGGAAAGCATGCTGAGTCAAAGGAAAAACGATGCGCCTTTCCTTTGTGATGATCGGTTTTCATTTCGTTTCTCACAAATCGCCGTTCATCCCGGCAGCTTGTCATTGTGTCAGAAGTGTCTCTTTGCCACTCTCCGCCCCATCGCCAGTGCCCAAGAAGGCTCTTACCGCCTCCAAAAGTTGGTCGCCGGAAAATGGCCGTTGCAGCATGGCGTCAGGTCTTAGCCACGGGTTGCGGGCAAATTCATGGACCGGCAATGCTCCTGTGGCCAGGATGACGGGGATTTCCATGTGAGCGGAACGTAGCTTCTCAATCATTTCAATGCCGGTCATCTTGGGCATTTTGTTGTCAGTCAGGACGAGGTCGTAGTTGTTGGACTGAAGCGCCTTCCAGCCAGCGGCACCGTCTTCGAAACCTTCAACGAGGTAGCCGGCGGCAGTCAGCACATCCATACTGTATTGAAGGGCGTCCTTGTCGTCATCCACCAGAAGAATGCGGCGCTCGCCGGGCAGTGCAGGGTTTTGTGTGGTCGTGAGGTCGACCTTTTTTGAAGAAGTGTCAGAGATCACATTCATAGAATGGATTCTGAATTAAAGCCTTCCAGAAATGACGACACAAAGTCGGTGTCGTCGCTTCGGCATCGGGCGAAAGTAAAAACCAAGCTGGCTTTTGATTTTGAAATCGCGAGAATCTTTTGGGTACCATGTCACGAGAATAAGCTGGCAAATGGGGTATCCGCCATGGGGTGTTCACCCCAGGACATTCAAATCAGGCAGAGGAATTGGTGGGGCGCTACAATTGTTTTTCGCAGGAACTCCAACCGATCAAGAATTTTTGGCCTTCCCTCTCCCCAAGCATTAGTTTTCACCTATCTGGTTGAGGAAAACTGCATTAAGTTCGGAGCATTGGCAGTGCTAAAAAAGACAACCTAATCCATGGTCGGGTTACACCCCATGGCGAAGAATCAAATCAGGCCATAATTTAAATCAACTTGTGTATTCAATCATGCCATTCTTGGTTATTCCAGTTCTGACCACAATCGCGCTGGCTGGTTGCGATCAAAATACTCCAAGCAAATCATCGGGTGTGGAAGTGGAAACAATGGACGTTTCCCGGCTCACGGTGCTTTCTCGGCTGCTTTCTCGTATTGCCCAAGAAGCGCTCGCCAAGGTAGACCGTCACAGGAAAGGCAGCCGGGTTGAAGTGAACATCCAGAAAATGTCGGACGGCATTTTCCGGAAAATACATGGCCACGGAATATCTTTCAAAGTGGATGATATATTGGGTTTTTTCGGCGGAAAACGACTCGGACAACTCGGCACGAAGGAGCGTTTAAAAACGGTTGGCGGTCATTTCCATATCGAGTCCCTGGCCGGAAAAGGCACCCTCCTCATTGCACAAATGCCCTTTTAAAGGATCACGAAAAGTATGGCCAAAGCGCGAAAAATGGAATCCGAGAAAGGTGAATTTGCTTTCATTAGTGATTGTCACATTACGAAATTGGTGAAAGATGTTTATCAGGTTTACAACGATGAATCGGAGTATTCCCAATCCTCTGTGAGAACCATTAAATTAGGCAGGTGTGAGCGCGATGCCCATGGTAATCCGGTTCAATTTATCTCCATTCATGAGGCTGACTTGTGGGTTAAAGGTGGAAAAATCATTCATCCCAAAGTTCAATTCGGTGTCTGAGTCTGTATTTCATTTCGCTAGAAAACGTCGCCATCCAAGTAAGGCGGCGGGACAAGGTTCTGGGTGAATCAGTCGCCATCGATATTGAATGTTTGGCTCAGTTTCCCGCGTCTGCCTTTTGTGACCTCAATCGGTTGGGTAATTCATTCAATTTGAATATGCAACGTTCCATTGCGGATCCAATAAGCTGGCAGGTGGCTTCGCTGAGGCGGGGGAGCCGCCGCCGGGCATCGCTGGCACGGGCTGGCTCGGGGAGAGCCAGTGCCACCATGCTCAATAGCTTCTCGAATGAATAGGGCTTGAATACCAACTTTACAGAGCGCAGAAAGGGGTGCGCGGCGAATTCCTGAATGGGTAAAGATCCTGTAGCCATGATGATCGGCAAGGTCAGATGCGCAGCGTCGATTTTCTTAAGCAACTCGAAGCCTGACATCTTCGGTATAAACTGGTCGGTGATCAGCAAGCCGTATTGGTAAAGTTGCAGTGCGGCCCAAGCGGTTGTGCCATCTTCGGCGACATCCACCCTGTAACCGGCGTCAATCAATACTTCAGCAGTAATCTGGCGGAGATCATGCTCCTCTTCCACCACGAGAATCCGGTGGCGCGAAATCGTTTGGTCTGGGAGCGGCTTATATCCTGCATCAGGAAAATGGGGGAGAAATTTGGCGGTCATTTAACGAACTATAGACGGAAACATTTTGGACGCCATGGGGTCTTCACCCCATCTGGCATTGGATTGGAGCATTTTCCTCTTGATTCGGGGGCCCAAATATCATGTCTTAAACCACGTGTGAAAAGGTTGGAGCATTTCGAGGAGAAAGCAGACCATGCGACATTCTGTCCGGTCGGACAGGCTTCGTTGGCTGAGGGAATTGAATTGATCAGCCGCGCGGTGCTTCGCTGCCGCAAACAGAAGATTGAAAAACTGCTCCTTGATTCAACCGGGTTACCCGGATTTCACCCACCCGGAATGCCTGAACAATACCGGATCGCCGAACGAATCGCCGCGATCGCAAAATCATCGGTCAAGATTGCGCATGTGGCCAGTCCAGAGTGGATGCATTACGCAAAATTCAGCTTGATGGTGGCTAAAAATCGCGGGCTTGACGCAAAACACTTTCGTTCAAAGACGAGGGCATTGAATTGGCTGCTCGTGCCATCAAAAAACAGAACGAAAAGAAAAGCAAGCGAGCTATTTGACTTGGGCGAGGAGAAGAATCGAACGGGGAAGCTTTACCGTTCTGAAGCCTGACAAATTCCTTTTGAAGGCGAAACAAAACCAACCTTTAAAATGATTCGGGCCGTTTTTAAGAGCACTCTGCCAATTGACGCGCATTGCCGGATCATAGCCGCTCGATAAGCAGCCCGGTAAAACTTTGGGTTGGAAATTGGGTCGGAACCTTCCCTCACCACTTCCAGGAAACACCCAGATAAAAGGAGCGGGCATCGCCGGGATGAAACACCTGGGCGGTCTGACCGGGCACACCGCCATTCGCGCCGTTGTCGGCAATAGGATCCACCGAGGATGCATAACGTTCATCCAGTAAATTCTTTGCCTCAAGAAAGATCGAAATGCTCTTGCCCAATTGCATCCCGATTTTGAACCCGAGCAGTGTATAGGCCGGCGCATAAAGCGTGTTGGAGTTGTCGACGGGGTAGGCGGTTATAATCGATTGCACATTTGGTCCTGCATAAAAACCATTCGGTGCTTCGTAAATCAATTGTGCTTCGTAATCGTGAACTGGCACGCCCGCAATGCGGTTATCTCCGAACGTGGGATCATTGTCGAAATGGAGGTCGGTCAGGGTATAGTTCTGGCGCAAAGTGAGGCGGTCGCCGAATTGGTTCTTGTCCTCCTTGACGAAAACGGATTCCACCAATCTGATATCCAGCCCGGCTTCAATGCCCTGATTATACGATTTGGGAATGTTGACACCGCCGATCTCCGCATCCACTTGTGGATTAAATTCATCGAGCAACTCGTCCCGTACCCAGGAATGGTAGAGGGAAAGCTCCCATTGAAAGCGGCCGTCTTCTCCCCGCGCGCCAATTTCCGCCGTCCAGGCTATTTGAGGCTCCAGCGGTGTAAAGGTTTGGCCGGTGTTGAGGCCGGTATCGAAGCTGACCATGTCATCAAACGAAGGCGGCTGCCAACTGCGACTGAAATTGGCATAAATCTGGTCCTTGTCGGTCAGTTCATAAATCAGTCCGATCTTGGGATTTAAGGTGCGAAAATCCAATTTGGCTGATTGATTGAGGTCCTGCGGGGCGGAATTGGTGTAACCGTCGTAAAAGTTCCGCACCACATAAGCGGCTTGAAGTCCTGTGAACAGCGAAAGTTTTTCCGTCAAATAAAATTGGTTTTGCGCATATGCAACGGCGTTGGCCGACCACTCGGTGTCATTGCCGGTGGCTGGGCCGGGCGATCCATTTAAATTGGCGTGGTAGGAATCCACTTCATTTTCCGCGGTCGGGCTGAATCCGAAAGTAAAGATGTTGTCATGGCCGAATATTTCGCCGGTGGTGGTGGAATTGAACAAGCCGCCGAAATCATCTGCATAAAAAGCCCCAATCCCCTGATTGTAATCGTTATTAGGGTCAGCAAGGTCCTGGATATAAAGGTTCGGCTCGTAGGCATTGCGATGCCAGTAGTAGATGCCGGCGGCGGCGGACTCACCGCCGGATTCATAGGCAAGTTTGTCCGCCAAGCGCAGGTAAGTCCAATCTTTACGGAAATTCTCGGGCACGGCGTTGGTCTCGGCCTGCTGCGGATCCTGCTGCATTTGCTGGAGGGACAAGGCACCGGGCAGTTGACGATCAGTTTGATCAGCGATGATATAAAATCGATTTTCGAGCTGGCTGCTGATCTTGTATCCCAGATCGCTGAAAAGCATTTGGGTGCTCTCTCGACTGTGGTCGCGGTAACCGTCGCGCGAGCGGTCGGAAAAGGAAGCGTAATAGTCAAAGGGTCCCTCCACTCCGCCGGAACTCGCCTGGCCGCGGAAAAAACCGAAGCTGCCGCCTTCGAGCCGGACGCTCGCCAGCGGGGCGTCATAGCCGGTGAAAGGAACGAAATTGACGGCGCCGCCCAGCCCCAGCGCGTCGTACTGCAAGGCATTGGCGCCGCGATACACCTCAGCGTACTTGATGGTACTAACATCGAAATCCTCCAAAATGATTTCGCCGTCGGCCTGGTTCAAGGTCAACCCGTCGATCAGGTATTGAACACCGACGGGCTCATCTTCTGAATAGACGCCCGAGCCGCGAATAAACACTTTGCTCACCTCGACTTCATTTTCCGATCGCATGACCAAGCCAGGCGTGTTTCCGAACAAGTCGTCAAAGCTGGAAGCACGTCCCTCATACAGAGAATCGACACCCTGAAGCGAAAAGCCACCCGGAACTTGCCCCTTTTTTAGCGCTGCCCCGCTGAGAGAAGGCGACGTGAGGGAGCCTGGAACGTTTGTGCCAATGACCGTGATGGGTGGAAGGATGGTGGGTGCATTAGCCGAGGAAGCAACGAATGCCTGGAGGCTCACCGCCGCAAATAACTGAGCCGCCACGAAAACAAAACATTTCCAGCTCCGCATATTTATGAATACCCATGGTATCAAGTCGAGAATATGATGTCGACACGTAGCATGGAAAGTCCAACCCGTACCTGATCAGCCTGGAAACCAGCACTTTCAATTGTTCGCTTTTACTTGATTTTTCCAAAAGCCTCCGGGATCCCAGTCCCTTGAAAGGGCTCAAGGATGTTTCATGCCATTTTGCGAGACCTTTCAAACGTTTGTGGCTCCTTCCCTGCTCCGCAGCGAGGAGATTGGAGGCAAGTGATGCGCGCCTGCTTGAGCCCGCCAAATAGTCTGTCACCTGCAACCGCGATTTTACCACTCATATGCGATGAAAACACAATATTCCGGCGGCACAGAAAAACTTCAACCTTGAAAACTTTATGAACCGATCGATTTTTTATCTTATGATAGCAGGTGTGTTGGGTGCCATGGCCTTCCTGGTCGTGCGGCACCATTCCTCTTCCGCCACACCGACCCCTCCAGCCATGGCGCCCGTTCCCGCAACCGAACCGGAAACCGTGGTTCAGGAAAGCCCGGCGCCCCCGGTGCCCCAACCGGCGCGTCAGGATTCTCCGGCAGTCCAAACAAACCCTGTGGTCATTGCGCCGTTGTCGGCAACTGATAATTCAAGTGCGATCAAGCAAGCCGTCGATCAGTTGATTTCTCCGCAAACCAGTTTCAGCGAACGGCATGCACTCTGGCAAAAATTGAAGGCGGCCGGTGAATTGGACCAGGTGGTCGCAGAATTGAAGCAACGCGAAGTTGCCAACCCGGATGATCCGAGCATTCCCACCGCCATCGGCGAGGCGTTAATGCACAAGTTTCCGATTGCAGACCCCGATGAATCAGCGTTGAACGGAATGCATGTGGATCAGAGTTTTAACCAGGCACTTAAATTGGATCCGGCCAATTGGGAGGCGCAATTTTACAAGGCAACAGAACTTTCATACTGGCCGGCGCAAATGAATCAAGGCCCGGAAGTGGTCCAACGATTTTCGGCCCTGATCGATCAACAGGAAACGATGCCAGTGCAACCCCAATTCGCGCAGACCTATGAGTTGCTTGGAGACTATTACCAAAGAATCGGCCAGGCAGATAAAGCCGCTGCAACCTGGCAACTCGGCTTGACGGAATTTCCCAATGACCCAACGCTCCAGACAAAGCTCGCGACTCGCCCGTAGCCAGAGCTGAACGCCGAAAATGAGTAACCCCGGACGCGATGAAGCGCAGTCCCGATCCGAGCGTGCGACGATTTTTGCGGGCCAGCATTATCCGTGGGTTGGCTAAATCGGCCCATTTGCCGTCGGTTGCTTCCAATCCATTTCAAGCGCCGCCTTGACGCGGCTCCGGTTCGGACACGTTTCCCCGGCAAAATTCAAAAGACTCTCACATAGGGTTTCACCCCATAGAAAGAAGCCATTTCGCTGTGTAGCGTGACTCCAATGAAATCGTTAACCACACCAGGAAACTCAAACATTCAAACGAATTAAACATTTTATGGCAAAAATACTTGGCATCGATTTAGGAACCACGAACTCTTGCATGGCGGTCATTGAAGGCGGGGAGCCTTTGGTGCTGGAAAACTCCGAGGGCAAACGCACCACGCCGTCGGTGGTGGCGTTCACCAAATCCGGCGACCGGATCGTGGGCGACGCGGCGAAGCGGCAGGCCGTGACCAATTCGCGCAATACGATTTATTCCGTGAAGCGTTTCATGGGGCGCAAGTTCAGCGAAGTTGGCGAAGAGATCAAACGGGTGCCCTACAAAGTTGTGAAGGCCGGCAACGGCGACGCCGCCATCGAAGTCGAAGTGGGCGGAAAGCCAAAGCAGTTTTCGCCTCAGGAAATTTCTTCAATGATTCTTTCCAAGCTCAAAGCCGACGCCGAAACGCGGCTGGGTGAGAAGGTTACCCAGGCCGTGATCACCGTGCCCGCATATTTCAACGACTCGCAGCGCCAGGCCACGAAAGATGCGGGAAAGATTGCCGGTCTCGAAGTTCTCCGCATCATCAACGAGCCGACGGCGGCTTCGCTCGCCTATGGCCTCGACAAAAAGAAGGATGAAAAAATCGCGGTCTATGATTTGGGCGGCGGCACGTTTGATATTTCCGTGCTTGAAATCGGCGACGGTGTGTTTGAAGTGCAGGCTACCAACGGTGACACACATCTCGGCGGCGACGACTGGGATAATTTGCTGATGGATTGGATTCTCGACGAATTTAAAAAGGAGTCCGGCATGGATCTCCGCAAGCAACCCGACGCACTCCAACGGATCAAGGAAGAGGCGGAGAAAGCCAAGATCGCCTTATCTAGCGCGACGACCTACGACATCAACCTGCCGTTTGTGACGGCGGACGCGAGCGGACCGAAGCACATCCAGAAAACTTTAACGCGCGCCAAGATGGAACAAATCACGGAAAAATTGTTCGAACGCACCATTCCACCGGTGAAAGCGTGTTTAAAGGACGCTGGCATCGAAGCCTCGAAGATTGACGAGCTTGTGCTCGTCGGTGGAATGACGCGTATGCCGCGGGTCGTTGAAACCGCTCATACGCTTGTCAACAAACCCCCGCATCAAGGCGTGAATCCCGATGAAGTCGTCGCGATCGGCGCCGCCATCCAGGCCGGCGTGTTGAAAGGCGAGGTAAAGGGCGTGGTCTTGCTGGATGTGACGCCGCTGTCGCTCGGCATTGAGACGCTCGGCGGGGTGTTCAGCAAGGTGATCGAGCGGAATACCACGATCCCGACTCGCAAGGCACAGACCTTCTCCACGGCGGCGGACAATCAACCCGGCGTGGAAATTCATGTCTTGCAGGGTGAACGTCAGTTCGCCAAGGATAGCAAGACCATCGGCAAATTTAATCTGGATGACATTCCGCCCGCCGCACGCGGCGTACCGCAAATCGAAGTCAGCTTTGACATTGATGTCAATGGCATCCTGCACGTCAGCGCCAAGAACCTCGGAACAGGTAAAGAACAGAAGATCACCATCACTGCCAGCAGCGGCCTTTCCAAGGACGAGATCGAAAAGATGCGCAAAGATGGCGAACTTCATGCCGACGAAGATCGGAAGAACAAAGAAGAGCTGGAAACGCGCAACGAGGCCGACAGCGCGGTATATCGCACGGAAAAAATGATGAAAGACAACGCAGACAAGATTTCTGCGGAGGACAAGGGCAAGCTTGAAACTGCCGCCAACGCAGTGAAGGATGTCCTCAAAGGCACAGAGGTTGCGGACATCAAAAGAGCCAGCGAAAAACTGAACGAAACCTGGCAGGCAGTTTCGACTGAACTTTACAAGACGGCGGACAAGACACACACGAGCAATGGTCCAGGCGGTGGCCAATCAGGGAATGAGCCGGAAGCGGATCACCAGCACGACGAAAGCAAAAAAGATGAAGAGCACGTCATCGACGCTGAAGTAGTGGATGAACATCAGCCGGCATAAACCGTTGAAATTGCTGGCATTCTCGCTGGGCGCGACTCTTTTGTTCGTTGCCGGGGAATGTCAGCACAAATTATAAATATGCCTGCCTTCGCGGACAGTGGGGATGCTCCTTCCTCGCGAGTCGCGAGCCAGTCTTTTTCTCAAAAACCGCAGCCCCGATCATTTTGAAGACAGGCCCTGTGGATCAGGTTTGATGACGAGCGGTGACGCAACTTTCCAGTGGCCGGCAAAGACAAAATCTCTCAAGGGCCTGCGCTGGCGGGGTGCCATGTCTCGCTCCTTCAGGGCGGCGGGCATGGTGGCCAGGTCGGCGTTATAGCCGATGGCCATGGCAGTCCAAGCCTCGAAGTGTTCCGGGATCTGGTAAGCCTCCCGCGCCTTGTCCGGCAGAATGCCAATCATTTGATGAACTGCGAGACCACGTGACGTGGCTTCCACCACCAGATTTCCCGATGCCAGACCCAAATCATGAACCGCGGCCCGATTATCCTTATGATCCCTGGCAAATCGCAGGCTGACCACTCCCAAGACTAGCACTGGTGCGGCTTTGGCCCATGCCTGATTTGCCTCGACAAGGCAGGAAAGAAGTTGTTCGAAGTCTTTGGGATTTTCTTTGGAAGCCACGAGATAATTCCATGGCTGTTCGTTATAGGAAGACGCCGCCCAGCGGGCCGCCTCAAACAAGGAACAAAGGTCATCCGCCGCCACCGGACGATTTTCGAAACCATATGGGCTCCATCGATCGGATAGTGCATGTTGAATGGGATAATCCGTCACTGCTTTTTTTAGGTTCATAATGCTTTTCAAAAGATTGCGCCGCCGGCACGCCAATCACTTCATTTGCAGCTTTCGCCAGGGGCGTGTTTCGGCTGGCTTAATACGACGTAGCTTTGGGAATTGATTCCTGATCGGCGACGGTTGTTTATTGTTTAGTGTTGAACTCGGGGTTGATCATGGCTCCAGACATTTGGCGAAGGCCTTGTTGCATTGCGCGGCCAGGATGAAATCATTTTCAGTGAGTCCGCCGGCCACATGCGTGGTGAGGGTCAGTTTGACCTTTTTATGGCGGATAACACCGTCTTCGCATGATGCGGCCTTGACCCACTTCAGAAACGCTTTGGTGAGCCGGCCCCCGGCATCATACTTGTCCGCGACATCACTCAAGAATAAACCCTTGAGTGATTTCTTGTTTTTGTTGCTTTGGTTTTTGCGAGCAAATTTGCCATGCCTGAACGCTCAGCATAGTAGTTGGGCACGGTGCGTGCCATGGGGTGTTACCCGACCATGAGTTGCCGGAAAGGCATGCGTCTCTTTGTTTCGAAGAGGCACGAGGTTCTCGGGTTCGCGACAACCATCCTGGACAAAGCCTTGGGCGAGTGACAGTTTGTCGCCTTCCATCACACTTTCCTGGCATTCCGAGATATCTTGGCGTTCCTGTACCGCTGGAATCCCAGAAACTACCAGTCCGACAGCGTTGAACTCGCCAGGTACTCCACGCAGGCGCTTCGTTTAGATAGGGTTTTACCCCATAGCGATCGCTCAGCCAATTGCGTAGTGTCAAACTAGAAATGGATGGAGAACTATTTTCCATCCAGAACGAAACCAAAACTATATGACCCTATTCTTCTCCCCGCTTTTTGGCAGCGCCATCTGGATCGGCGGCGGCGGCGCCGGCCTTTTGCTCGTCATCATCATCGTTGTGCTATTACTACGCTGATTTGCGGGTAATTCTCTCGAAGTCTTGAGCAAATAATATTTCATACAATCATATGCTGGCACTTTTGATAACCCCCATGTTTGCCGCTGCCGGCTACTCCCTGATTTATCTCATTTGTGGAGGTGGATTAGGCGGAGCCGTACTGATTTTCATCGTGGCGAAAATGGTTGGCAAATAAGTGTGATTAACGCATACCACCGCGCCAGGGCAAAGTTTACCGCTTGAATCCAAAAACAAGCTGGGGGCACCTATCACCATGAAAATATTAATTGTCTTAACCTCGCACAGCGAATTGGGCGATACCGGCAAGAGAACCGGTTTCTGGGTGGAGGAATTTGCGGCTCCGTATTATGAACTGGCGGATGCAGGCGCGCAAATCACCCTGGCTTCGCCCAAAGGTGAACAGCCGCCGGTTGATCCGAGCAGTGAACTGCCAGGGGCACAAACCAAATTCACCCAACGTTTCGACCAAGACGAACCGCTCAAACGTAAATTGGCGCATACGTTGAAATTAAGTGC
>Ga0302320_10002641_pt1 | contig 41992 bp, 32 predicted proteins | sample Bog_T0_3_FD_202130 | JGI IMG/M metagenome (GOLD analysis project Ga0302320, IMG submission 202130) | Peat permafrost microbial communities from Stordalen Mire near Abisko, Sweden - Bog_T0_3 | ecosystem: Environmental > Terrestrial > Soil > Wetlands > Peat | place: Sweden: Abisko, Stordalen Mire... | reverse complement strand
ACTGTGGGCGCGAAGCACAGGCCGTATGCAACTGCAAAGCGAATTCAGTTTCCAAGTCGGCGGAACGGACGCCGGATACGCCAATTGGGTCGTCGTCCGGAAAATGGCGGCGGATGAGGCCGCGCAAAAATTGAACTTGCCGATTGGGCGCGAAGTGGAAGTTTGGCTGCGCGGCGGCATCCGTCTGCGCGGTAAATTGCGCCTGCTCAACGACCTGCTCTTCATCGAGGAACACCAACTCAAAAATCTCCCCTTGACCCTCGACGGCGTCCCTTTCACCAGCGCCGAGATCGAATACTGCGTGGCATCGGACTAAACGAGCGTCTTTGCAAAATTCTCAATTCGCGCCAGCCCCTTCTCCAGATTCTCCATGCTCGTCGCGTAGCTGATCCGCACATAATCATCCGCGCCAAAAGCAATGCCCGGCACCACCGCCACCTTTTCCCGCTCCAAGAGTTGCGCGCAGAAATCCATGGACTTCAGCCCCAGCCCCGATATGTTCGGGAACAAGTAGAAGGCGCCCTTGGCATTCACGCACGCAACGCGGGGGATGCTGTTTAGCTTCTTCCACGCGAACTCCCGCCGCCGCGCGAACTCCGCCAGCCACACCGGCAAATGATCCTGCGGCCCGTTCAACGCCGCCACCGCCCCCTTCTGTGCGAACGACGTCGGGTTGCTCGTGCTGTGGCTCTGGATCGCGTCAATCGCCTTGGCAATCGGTTCCGGCGCCGCCGTGATCCCGATCCTCCACCCCGTCATCGAATACGCCTTCGCCAGCCCGTGAACGATTATCGTATGCTCATAATGCTCCTGCGAAAAACCCGCCACGCTCACATGCTCCGCCCCGTCATAAACCAGCTTCTCGTAAATCTCGTCGCTCATGATCAGCACGCCGTTCTCCACGCACACATCCCCCAGCGCCTTGATTTCCTCCCGCGTATAAAGCGAACCGGTTGGGTTGCTCGGCGAATTCAGGATGAACAGCCGCGTCCGCGGCGTGATCGCACGGCGCAGTTGCAACGGCGTGATCTTGAATTCCGTCGCGTCGCTCGTCGGCAGGATCACCGGCGTCCCCTCCGCCAGACGCACCATCTCCGGATAACTCAGCCAATACGGCGCGGGTATAATCACCTCGTCCCCGGGATTGCACAACGCCAGGATCGTATTGCAGCACGAATGCTTTCCGCCGCACGAAATAATAATCTGCGACGGCTTGTAAGTCAGTCCGTTGTCCCGCTTGAACTTGTCCGCCGCCGCCTGCCGCAACTCCGGGATCCCGCTGCTCGGCGTGTATTTGGTGAAACCGTCGTTCAGCGCCTTGATCGCCGCATCCACGATATGGCGCGGCGTGGCAAAATCCGGTTCGCCGGCGCCGAAGCCCACGACATCCACTCCTTCCGCCTTCATTTGTTTGGCCTTCGCATCCACGGCCAGCGTGATCGAAGGCGTGAGGGAAGCTGCGCGATTGGATATCTTGTAATTCATGTCGCCATCCAACAAACACCACCTCCCGCCCGGAGCGCAAGCCCGAATTGCGCCACCCAATTGCCATGGGCGCAGGAGAAGAATCTTCACCAGGGAGGCCGGCGGCACCAAGAGACCACGGGACTACGGACCCCGGGACTACAGCGACCAGCCGTGCGCCGGGGGGAAACCGGTGGCACACCCGTTACACCGTTACATTACCTATGAGAAGCGACGCTCTTCGACCCGTTACACACCCGTTACATACCGTTACACGGGTGCGGCACGAGGCGGTGGTGGAGATGCCAACGGCTGCTGCCGGCGTTGCGCCGGGGGGAAACCGGCGGCACACCCGTTACACCGTTACATTACCTATGAGAAACGGCGTTTTTCGACCCGTTACATATCCGTTACATCCCGTTACACGGGCGCGGCACGGGCGGTGGTGGACTTGCCACCGGTTACTTTGCGACGGTCATAGACCGCCGCTTCAGGGGGAAACCGGCGGCACATCCATTACACCTGTTGATTACCAACGACTTACAACATTTTTCCCCGTGAAGAAATTAGTCCTGAGCCCAATTCCCATCCAAGCGGGTTTTGGGCGGGGCAGGCAGTGGCTGGCGCCAATGTTGCATCGCCGTTGCGGCCGGGCGGGAACCGACCATCCCGCCTCCCATGACTGGCGCAGTGCAAAAAGGGGCGGAATTCACTTGCACAGGCGGGTGCAGTAGAATATATGGATCCACAACAAGCTCGAATCTTTGAAAGGCGCGCCAATGAACGAAAAACCTGATCCACCCCATCCCGGCAACCGGGCGTTTACGCGGGTGGATCTGCTGGCCCTGATGGCAAGCTCGGCTCTGCTGTTGTTCATCGTCCTGCCCGCGCTGGGCCGTGTCACCGGCAAAACCGCCGTTGCCCAGTGCGCCGCCAATTTGGAGCAATACGACATGGCGCTGCAAATCTATGGCGGCGAAAACCAGGACAACCTTCCCAGTATTGGTTTTCCCGTCCCCGGAGCTTGGGCTTGGGACGTCCCACTGGGCTATACAGCCTGGCTTACAAATACCGGCGTGAAATGGACCTCCTTTTATTGTCCAGGAACTTCGGGGCGATTTACGGAGCAGGACAATTGGCTTTGGTGGAATATTTATGTGCCAGCCGGCCACAGGGTCCTCGGTTATGCCAGCACGCTCCCATCCATCGGCAGTATGGATCAGACGGTGGGAACCTATTCGTTTTCCACGAATATCAATAGTACTTTGAACATGCAACGCGTGAACCTTTCGGGCACAAATCTCCCGGTCATACCGGCCTCGCGCGTCCTCGTGGCCGATGCGACCCTGACGTATGGAAATGGCGTTCCTCCGCCGGCAGGCCCCGCCCTGAATGCCGCGAAGCTCACCTACGATTGGGTGGACAACTTCATCACTTTTAACCTTAAACCCGGCATCAGCGCCCATTTGAACGGATTGATCCCTCTCGGCGGGAATGTCGGCATGCTCGACGGCCATGTCGAGTGGCGGGATTTCACCAACATGCTGCCCAGGGCGGGAGGCGTCAACGGGGAGGCTTTCTTCTATTGGTAAGCGGCAGGTTCCCAGACTTGTCCCATGACGGGCGCAATGCAAAAAGAGGCGGAATTCACTTGCACAGGCGGGTGCAGTAGAATATATGGATCCACAACAAGCTCGAATCCTTGAAAGGCGCGCCAATGAACGAAAAACCTGATCCACCCCATCCCGGCAACCGGGCGTTCACGCGGGTGGATCTGCTGGCCCTGATGGCAAGCTCGGCTCTGCTGCTGTTCATCGTCCTGCCCGCGCTGGGCCGTGTCACCGGCAAAACCGCCATTGCCCAATGCGCCGCCAATTTGGAGCAGTACGACATGGCGCTGCAAATCTATGGCGGCGAAAACCAGGACAACCTCCCCAATAATGGCCAGGCTAACCCCGGCGCTTGGCCTTGGGATGCTCCATTGTATCTTACTGACTGGCTTACAAATATCGGCGTGAAATGGACCTCCCTCTATTGTCCGGGAACATCGGCGCGATTTACCGAGCAGGACAATTTGACATTGTGGATTTATTATGCTCCCTGGAGGAGGCTCCTTGGTTATGCCAGCACGCTTCCATACATCGGCACTATGGAGAGCACTGTGGGAACCTATTCGTTTTCCACGAATATCAATACTACTTTGAACATGCAGCGGGTGAACCTCTCGGGCACGAATTATCCGGTTATACCAGCCTCGCGCGTGCTTGTGGCGGATTCGACCCTGACGTATGGGAATGGCGTCCCTCCACCGGCAGGCCCCGCCCTGAATGCCGCGATGCTCACCTGCGATTGGGTGAACATCAGCTTTTATCCCCTAAAGCCCGGCATCAGCGCCCATTTGAACGGTTTGCTCCCTCTTGGCGGGAATGTCGGCATGCTCGACGGCCATGTCGAGTGGCGGGATTTCACCAATATGCTGCCCAGGTCTGGCGGCAATTTGGATCCATACTTCTTTTGGTAGGCGGCAGGCACCCGGACCCGACTACCAAGGCCACGCATTGCAAAAAGGGGCGGAATTCGCTTGCACAGGCGGGTGCAGTAGAATATATGGAAGCACAACAAGCCCGAAACGTGGAAAGGCGTGCCAATGAACGAAAAACCTGAGCGTCCCCATCCCGGCAACCGGGCCTTCACGCGAGTGGATCTGCTGGCTCTGCTGGCAAGCTCGGTGCTGCTGGCATTCATCGTCCTGCCCGCGCTGGGCCATGTAACCGGCAAAACCGCCATCGCCCAGTGCGCTGCCAATTTGGAGCAGTACGACATGGCGCTGCAAATCTATGGCGGGGAATACCAGGACAACCTTCCCACCATTAGCGGCGCCAATTGGGCATGCGACGCCCCATTGTATTACACAGCCTGGCTTACAAATACCGGCATGAAATGGACTTCCCTTTATTGTCCGGGTACTTCGGTGCGATTTACGGAGCAGGACAATTGGATTTGGTGGAATATTTATGCGGCAGCAGGGTTTAGGATTCTCGGTTATGCCACCACTGTCCCAGGCACCGGCAGTATGTCGGAGGACATGACCGGATGGGACTTTTCCACGAATATCAATACTACTTTGCACATGCGGCGGGTTGCTGACAGCGCCGGCGGATATGTTCAGGTTGCACCGGCGGCCTCGCGCGTCCTTGTGGCTGATGCGACCCTGACGCCGTCGTTTTACTTCCCTACGACCGACTATGCCGCGATGCTCACCTACGATTGGGTGTACATCCCCAACGGTGGCCCCTTTGTCCCCGGACCTGGCATCAGCGCTCATTTGAACGGCGCGATCCCACTTGGCGGGAATGTCGGCATGCTCGACGGCCATGTGGAGTGGCGAAATTTCACCAACATGGTGCCCAGGGCAGGAATCTTCAATGAGGTTCCTTTCTTCTATTGGTAAGCGGTGAGTTCCTGGCCCCTGCTTCCTCATTGCACCACAATCCTGTAATAGCGGCTCGACTGGTCGGCCGGCACGGCAAATTGGCCCTGGTTCCCGTTGATTGTTGGAGTGCCGCTCAAGATCTGCCAGGCGGGATCATTCAGACTATTCTTATATTGTACAGAATAGCTCCGTCCCCCCACTGCGGTCCAAACCAGCGTCACGTTTCCGCCGGCTGAGGCTGGCGGCGCAACCAAAACCTGGAAGAACGATGTGGGATCGGTCGGATTCGTTCCCGCAACGTAATCCTGAATCGTCGTCATGCCCGTGCCGTTCGGATCGTCCTGCGCGAGGGACTGGTCGCCGGGTTGGCCGGCGATATGCCCAAAATACTGGATCATCCACCAATCCGGGATGCCGTCGCCGTCGCTGTCGGCGTTGGCCGCGGGCGGCAGCAGCGCGGCGTACACGTCCTGCAACCGGCTGACATGGCCGAAGCCAAGGCCGGAACCGAAGCTTTGGAACACCGCCGAACTGACATCCACGCTGATCACCGGTTTCGAGGGCCACTGCATCCAATCCGATGCCGGTGACTCCAGAGTCAAAAGGCTGTTTGTGCCGTTGACGCGGTCGTAGAGATACAGGTCGGGCGCGTTGGTGTGTCCGGCGACCAGATTGGTGGCGAAGCTGCGAAAGACCACATACCGACCATCCCAACTCACCACCTGCCAATGGGATGCGGAGAGAGCGCCTCCCTGCAAACTCGAGTTTCCGCTGATGAAAATCTTCGTCCCGGCAAGGAGGTCGGCCAGATAAAGGCTATTGGTCATGAGGCCCGATGCCGGAAGGTTCGAATAAGCAACCACCGCGACAAAACGCCCGTCACCGCTCCAGACTCCCGGAGTCAGGAGCCTGGGAGTGCCTGATATGGTGAGCATATTGGTTCCGTGGACCAAGTCCTGAACATTGATCGCGCCAGTGGAGGCGTTCACGTAGAGCAAACGCGATCCGTCCGGACTGATCACCGCGGAATAGACGGAGTTGGTGTAGATATTCTTAGCCTGCTGCGTGTCCCAGACCTTTATTGATTGCGATGCGCTGGGATAGGAAACGTAACGCCCGTCCGCGCTCATGGACGAAGAAAACGACGCGAATGCTGCTCCCGGAAGCACCACGGGCACTCCTCCGTTGAGATCGTACCAGAACGTGTTGGTTCCCGTCAACCCGCGCGCCAGATTAAGCGCCGTGCTCAGAAAGGCCACATACCGCCCATCCTGGCTGATCACCGGGGCGGTCGAGTCGCTGTCCCCCGACCGCACCCCGTTGGTGCTCACGCTCACCAGCATCGTCGTCTGCGCCCAAAGGTCCCGGCGGTAAATATTGTAAGTGCCTGGATTGGTAATCACGTTGCCCGCCGTCAGGTTGGTCGCGGCGCTGACAAAGACCACATATCGCCCGTTGGTGCTGATCACCGGCGTCATCGAGTCGCCTCCCAGCGCGGAGCCTCCGTTTTGCCCCACGCTCACCAAAATGTTGCTGCCGCTCCACCGGTCGCACACAAAAACATCCCGCGCGTTGTTTGTGTCGTTGGGAACCAGATCATTCGCGTAGCTGGCAAAGGCCACCCAGCGGCCATCCGCGCTGATCGAAAGCGGCCCTTCCGAACTGTACCGGTCGCCGGAGCGTGTCGGCACGGACGGGTTTCTTTGAGAAATCAATGCCGTCGTGCCGCCGGTCGCATCCCGCACGAACACATCATTCGCACCGTTACTATCCAATGGGACCAGTCCGCCATCCGGCCCGGAAAAAGCGGTGAACTGTCCGTTGGTGCTGACACTTGGGAACGTCCCCGTGAAATCGGTCGAGCCAACCGCATTGGTGTCCACATCCAGCAGGGTGATGCTGCCTCCCTGCATGTCGCGCCGGAAAATGTGCATGCCGTTGCCAACCGTATTTCCCGTCAAATCCACGGCGCTGCTCAGAAACACCACATACCGTCCATCCGGTGTGAGCGACGCCGCCTGCGCCAGTGTGTTGGCCGAATAAGCTCCGCTGAGATTCGTGCTGACCAGCGCATTGGTGCCGGTTTGAGAATCCCAAAGCCGGATGCTGCCAAAGATATTGGTCCCCTGTTCTTGCGACGTGAACACGATGAATCGTCCGTCCGGCGTCATCTCCGGCCCGTAAAAATCGTCGCTGTAAGGCAGCGCGTATATCCCGTTCGTATAAACCGTCGTGAGCGCCGCCGTGACGGTGTTAAATTGAAAGATCACAGCCGGCCCGCCCGAAACATAGTTTGATCCCGTCTTGAAGGCCACCCAGGTCCCGTCGTCGCTGATGACGGGGTGCTGCGAGGAGACGATGGCGCTGCCTCCCAAAATCCCTTGGGCCAGGGTCGTCGCATTGGAGCTTGCCCAGAGAATCCCGCCGCCGACAAAGTCCCGCACATACACTTCGCCGCCGGCTTGCGTCACACCGGAAACCAAATTCGTCGCCGCGCTGACAAATGCCGCATATCTGCCGTTCGTCGTGATCGAAAGACTGGAAACGGTCGCGCCTGACTCGGAAGAAGCTGCCACACTGCTCATCGCCACCGTGGTCTGCCCCACCAGATCGCGCAGGAAAATGTCAGGACTATTTTTACTTCCACCCCCCAGATTACTGGCCAGACTGATGAAGGCCACGTATCGTCCGTCCGGCGTGATGACCGGCTGGCTGGAAACTCCATTCCCCTTCACGCCGCCGGTGGACTGGCTGGCCAGCACCGTCGTCCCTGCCAGCATGTCCCGCACAAAGACGTCGCTGTATCCAATGGTGTCCCCGGCCACCAGATCGCTGGCATCGCTCGTGAACACCACGTACCGCCCGTCCGGCGTCATTCCGCCATAGGTCGAATTTCCATTCCCGCCGAAGCCATTGAGATTGACGCTCACCAGTGCGGTCGTATTGCTGGCGCGGTCGCGCAGGAAGACTTGCAAGCACAACTGGCCTCCGGTGTTGGGTGTCAAGTTCCCCGCCGTGCTGTTGAACAGCACAAATCGTCCATCCGGGCTGATTTGCGGGTCCACCGAGTCGCCATTGCCGCCGGCGGGCAACGTGAGCGCCGGGGCGCGGGTGGAAATCAATTGCGCCGCATTCTGCGCATGGCCGCTGGAGACCGCCGCCGCCAGCAGCATTAGCGCAGCAAGCAGGACAGGCGTGGGTTGCACAAAGAAATGGCCGGAACCGCCGGTAACTGGAATTATTGCGCGCATGATGTGTCTTTCCTTCGGACATTGGCTTTCTGTTTACAGAAAGAGTGAAACACATCCTCCCCAGGAATCCAAGTAGAAAACCTTATTTCTTCGCCGCCTGTTTGCCCTGATTTGCGCGGCTTATGGCTGACAACGTCCCGGACCGCCGCTACAAAAGTCCCAGTTCCGTGGCCGCGGTTTTCTCCGCCTTCAATTCCTCCACGCTGGCCATGATCCGGGCGCGGCTGTAATCATTGAGGTCCAGCCCCGGCACTATTTGCAGCGAGTCGCCGTCGCTGCGAACGGGGAAGGAACAGATCAGCCCCTTTTCAATCCCGTAGCTGCCGTCCGAACAAACACAGGCGCTGTGCCAGTCCCAGGCCGGCGTGGGAGTGATAACGGACTTGATGGTGTCAATGGCGGCGTTGGCCCCGCTGGCCGCGCTGCTGAATTTGCGCGCGTTCAACACCGCCGTCCCGCGTTGCGCCACCGTGTTCACAAAAATCGTCCGCAGCCAATTCTCATCCCGGATCACATCCGTCACCATCTCCCCGTAAATCTTCGCGTGATAAAAATCCGGGAACATCGTCGGGCTGTGATTGCCCCAGACGGCCAGGTTGGATACCGCGCCGACGCCCGCGCCCGATTTGATTGCCAGTTGCGCCTTCGCGCGGTTTTCATCCAGCCGCGTCATCGCCATCCAGCGCTCGCGCGGGATTTCCGGCGCGCTGTTCATGCCGATCAGGCAGTTGGTGTTGCAGGGATTGCCCACCACCAGGATGCGCACATCCTTGGCCGCGTTCTCCTGCAAGGCACGGCCCTGCCCGGTAAATATCTTTCCGTTGATGGCCAGCAAATCCTTCCTTTCCATCCCCTGTTTGCGCGGCACGCTGCCGATCAGCAGCGCCCAGTTGGCGCCCCGGAATCCTTCCGCCGGATCGGCCGTCGCTGTCACCTTTTGGAGCACGGGTGAATCGCAATCCTCCAATTCAAGGATCACTCCGTCCATGACCGGCAACGCCGCCTCAATATCAATCAGGTGCAGCACCAGCGGTTGCTCCCGGCCAAATACTTCCCCTGCTGCGAGCCGGAATAGAATGGAATAGCCGATGGCCCCGGCCGCGCCGGTGACTGCCACGTGGATTGGACTTTTTTTGATCATCTGCGTTTAAAGTGTTTAATGCGCTGCATGGGTAACACTTAAACTGCAGGATGAAAAGAAAATTTTTCGCCCGGCGCCCTATTTATTATTTCCCGTTCAGCAGGGCCTTCAGTTCGCGCCTTTCGGAGTCCGACAGGCTTCGGCTTTCCAGATAATGCGCGAACATCCGCGCCAGCCCGCCGTCAAACACACGATCCAGAAACACCTGACTTTCGGCCCGCACACATTCGGCCTCTTTGGCCAATGGACGGTAAAGGTAGGCGCGGCCTTGCCTTTGAAATTTGATTGCGCGTTTCTTAACCAGGCGCGCCAGCAGCGTGCGTATGGTCTTCGGATGCCATTCCCTCACGGCGGATAGCCTGGCAATGACCTCGCGAGCCGGAATAGGCGACGTGGCCCAGATGACTTTCATAATCTGCCACTCGGCAGGGGAGATGCGTGGATTGCTTTTCATTATTTTTCTCAACTGTTCTAATAACTGCGCGTCCTCTCCGGCTTACGATCTATAATTTAGCCCCAAAAACCATCATTCGCAAATTAAAAATGATCATAATCAGCACTACTATTACCCATGCCAGAGGGCGGCCCCAATGCACGCCTGACGCAGGCACCGCTCCGCGGCAAATTCCCTGTGAACTGCCCCCAAAACAGACTTTGAGAATACAACCTCCCCTTGCCCGGAACGCTGGAAGCCTCGTCATCGAGGCTGGGCAGCATTCTAATGGCTGCGGTTTCAGTTGAATTCTCAAACTGTGCGCCAGCCGTTATACGCCGTAATACTCCCCGGTCAAGCGTTTTTTTAAGCTTTCTGCCTTTTTCTTCCTTTTTAGTTGTTTTTTATCCCGTGGCATGGAAAATTACGCTTGTGGGCAGACAGAGATCAGACAGTCAAGCAGTCGAAGCGTTCAGCGCTCCGAAAGAACTCCTCCTTCACGCGCGCCAGCGCGCCGTGACTTTGGGCATGACCATGTCGGGATACCTCCGGTATGTCGTGGCGCTGGAACTTGGCTATTCGGAGCCTGAGGCCAGAGATTTGGCTTTGCACCCATCCATCCGCCAACTCAGGCCCCCGGGCCAGGCACCGGCCCTGATCCGCTCCGCATCCCCTGTTCTTCCACACCAACTCCCGCGCGAGGAGTGATTTGGGATGCTTCCCGGGACTTGCCCCGTTTGAGTTTTTCCACCCACAGTGTATAATGCACCATGATGCAGTTGTTTAGCAGAAGGTATTTCATTGCGGCGTTGCTCATGGTGATGGCCTGTGCGGCCTGCTCTCCGGGAGAAACGCCCGCTGTTGCCGGAAGCTCAACCCCCACCCAACCCCCCATGATCCCTGTGCGCTTTTTGGACGCAAACGGCCATCCCGGCCCCGTGACCCCCACTCCCATGGTCGTGAAAACGGACGCGGAATGGAAAAAACAACTGACCGCCGACCAGTACGCCATCGCCCGCGGCAAGGGCACCGAACCCGCCTTCTGCGGCGCCTTCTTCGACGAGCACAAGCCGGGGGTCTATTACTGCGTTTGTTGCGGCCTCCCCTTGTTCACCTCCGACGCCAAATTCGATTCCGGCACCGGCTGGCCCAGTTTCTTCCAGCCCGTCGCCAAGGAAAACGTCGTGAGCCAGCCCGACCACAGTTATGGCATGGACCGCACGGAGGCCCTTTGCGCTCTCTGCGGCGCGCATTTGGGCCATGTTTTTAACGACGGCCCGCGACCGACCGGCCTCCGTTTCTGCATGAACTCCGCCTCCCTGACATTCAAGGAAAACAAGAGCCTCAAGGACGGCACCGCAAAATAGAGCCTTAATTTTCGGGCCGTCCTGAAGACTCGCGCCGGGCAGGGCGGCGCTCCTCCCGGCCTCGTTCTTATCGGCTCTTCATCTCGCCCAGGAAACGGCCCAGTTGTCCGAGGATTCCCAGCGTTTCGTCAGGTCGTACCGATGCCTGCGCGCGAAATCGTGTCAATAGATTTTCCCGGGCGATTGCCCCGAATACCAAATCAGTGCCGATCCCAAGAATGAACCATAAGATTATGGGCACCACTTCGGAACCGATGCCACCCGAAATCGCGCCAAATGTCATCAGCAGAAACCAGATCACCCACGGCAGCACGAGAATGCGGAAAATGGTTTCGCCGGAAGCGGTGCGCCGTTTCTTTTCCACCATTGCCCGCCACATCCCCACCCACCCGATGGCCAGCCCATCCGCCAGCAGCATCACCATTGCCGCGATCACACAGAAGACAAAGTAACCCAGGGATTCCTGGCTGTTGTTGGCCGCGCGGCTGAAAGAAATCGCCATCAAAAGGACATCCACCACGAGCACCGCAATCAGAGGTGCCAGGAATCGCCGGTACAGCGCCATCCATTGCCCGCGCAGAATCTCCTCCACCGACAGCGGAGTGCAGGCGAGCAAATATTCCAGCGCGCCACTGCGCCGTTGCTCGCTGAGATGCATGCACGCCTCCGAGGCAATCCAGAACTTAAGCAGTCCATGATTGAGCAAAATGATCATGACAAAAAACGGCATCGAATCGCGCATATCCATATGGGCGAAGTGCCAGATCAAAATCCAGCCACACGCCAGCAGCCCCAGGACACCCCATACCGCAGTCTGTCCCAGCCGGTTCCGGCTCACCAGCCACAGAAACGGATTGATGCCCATCAATCGCCGGCGCAGTTCCGTCCGAACCTCCGGCGGCCCATAACACCACTGGCGCACCCGGACCTTCCAGCGGCTGGTCAATCTTGCCGGTTTGTCCTGCCAGCAATGGGGCATCACCAGGCTCGCCAGCCCCAAAAACACCCACGCATTCAGGTGGACCGCCAGGAGCGACACCGAATAAGAACTCAAGAGCATTCCAACAGCGCCGACTCCGGCCTGGCTGTAAGCCTCCGTCGGATTAATCAACCCAAGCCACACCGCCGCGCCAGGAAAGTTCTTATATTCGAGGAACGCCATCAGCGCCGGAATTCCCATGAAATACGTCACCAGCACGGCGGCGGTTCCGGCGGTCGCGCGGCGATGATCGCGGCTCAGCGTGGACACGAGAAGGCCCGCTGCTTGCGAAAAAAAGAACACGTTCAACAAGGCAAGCACTGTCCTCCACACTTCCGAGCCGTTCACCCCGCCCAGGACCAGCGCCACACAGGCCACCGGGACCGTGGCCAGCAGGCCGTAAAACGACTTGACCGAGTTGGCGCACAGCTTCCCCAGCACAACGTCATAACCCTTCAAGTCCGTCAGAAAAAGCAATCCCAGCGTCCCTTCCCGCTTCTCCTCGCTCACGCAATCCGACGTGTTCCGCGCCAACAGGATGCAGTAGAGCAGTCCCGCTCCCGAGACCGCGCCAAAAACCTCCCGCCCGGCGCCGCCGCCGCCGAACACGGCCATCCTGCTAAACACAAACATGAGATAACTCCCAAAGACCACGGAAGCGAACGCCGTCCAGAACCGCCCGCGGTAAAAACTCCTGCTCCGCGCCGTAACGCGCAGTTCCCTCACCACAATGGGCAACAGCGTCATTTCATTTGCTGATTCCCCGCTCGCTGGCCCGGATAAACTCCGTCAGATGCCGCACTTCCGGCAGCGTCGGCAATTCCGCCTCAATCCGCGCCAGGGCATTGGGAATCGTCAGACCCTCGCGAAACAATATCTTATAGCACTGCTTCAGCGCTCCCTGCGCCGCCTCGGGTACCCTGTGCCGTTCCAGTCCCACCTTATTGACAGTCCGCGTTTTGGCCGGATTCCCGTCCGCCAGCATGTAAGGCGGCACATCCTGCACCACTTTGGAACAGCCGCCGATGATGGACATCGCACCAATCCGGCAAAACTGATGCACCGCCGCCAGACCCCCGATCACCGCGTAATCCTCCACGATGATGTGTCCTGCCAACGTCGCCACGTTCGACATGATAATATGATTCCCCAACGTGACGTTGTGCGCCACGTGGCAATACGCCAGCAAGTGATTATGCGAGCCGATGCTTGTCACCTCCCCGTCCCCCGTCGCGCTGTGGATGGTGACGTATTCCCGGAACGTGTTATGGTCGCCTATTTGCGTCCGCGTCACGCCTCCCTTCCATTTCAAGTCCTGCGTTTTAAGTCCGATGCTCGCAAAGGGAAAAATCTCATTGCCCTCGCCCAGCACCGTATGCCCGTCAATCACCACATGCGAATGCAGCCGGCAATTCCTCCCCAGCGCCACATTCTCCCCAATGACACAAAACGGCCCAATGACGCAGCCCTCGCCAATCTGCGCCTTGGGATGAATGACGGATGAGGAGTTCATTGGCGTTCAAACAGCATAAAGGTTACCTCTGCCTCGCTCACCGTCTCCCCGCCGACCGAGCAGACGCCCCGTGCCTTGCCGATCTTCCCGCGCGATTTGATCAACTCCACCTCGATCACCAGAACATCCCCGGGGCGCACCGGCTTGCGCCACCGCACGCGGTCGGCCGACATGAAATAAGCCAGCTTCCCAAAATTCTCCGCCTGCCTCAGCATCATCACCCCCGCCACCTGCGCGATCGCCTCCAATTGCAGCACTCCCGGCATGATCGGCTGATTCGGGAAATGACCCTGAAAATAAGGCTCGTTGATGCTCACATTCTTGATACCCGCAATCCGGTTCCCTTCAAGCTTCGTGATCTTGTCCACCATCATAAACGGATAACGATGCGGCAGAATCTTCATCAACTGCGCCGTATCGAGTGCATCCCCGTCCTTCAAATCAAACGCCTCCCGGCCCGCCGTGCCGGGCTGCGGCGGCGGCGGCGCGAAACTCAGCGCCGCCTCCAGCGGCTTGCGCATCTCCAAGCTCAACAGCCGCGCCAGCTCGCAATTCGCCGCGTGACCCGGCTTCACGGCGATGATGTGCCCCGCCAGCGGCGCGCCCGCCAGCGAAAGATCTCCGATAATATCCAGTATCTTGTGCCGTACAAATTCTTCAGGATACCGCAGCGGCTCCGTCGTCAACACCGCGTCGTCCCGGATAACTACCGCGTTTTCCAGGCTCCCGCCTTTGATCAGCCCATTCTTTATCAGCGCCTCGATCTCCTCAAAAAAACAAAACGTCCGCGCGTGGCCAATCTCACGCTCCCATGTTTCCGGCGTCACCTCCACCTCGTAAAACTGGGTGTACCGACCGCCCGCGCCGGCGCTCGTGCAAGTGATCTTCAAGCCCTCGTGCGGGAAAACCGAATACGTCGTGTCGCCCCGCTCCAAGCAAATCGGCTGCTGCACCCGGAACACCTCCCGCGGCGCGTCCTGCGCGACCACCCCCGCCGCCTCGATCACCTTCATGTAAGGCCGCGCGCTCCCGTCGCCGATCGGCGGTTCGTTGGAGTCCAGCTCCACTACCGCGTTGTCAACGCCACGCCCCGCAAACGCCGCCAGCACATGCTCCACCGTCTGGATTTTCACATTCCCGCGCGAGAGGGCCGTCGAGCGCGAAGTTGCGCTCACATTCTCGATGTTCGCCTCCACCTCCGGCATCCCCTCCAAATCCGTCCGGCGGAACCGGATGCCGCTGTTCGCCGCCGCCGGATGAAAAGTCATGTTGACGCGGTTTCCGCCATGCAGGCCGACCCCGGAATAACTTGCCGGCTGGCGCAAAGTCTGTTGATGTAACACGTCCAAATTAAACCAAATCCCCCCGCCCATTGGCAAGTCCTACCGAAATCTCAGATAAATGCACTTCAGATACTCGCCTTCGGCAAATGTCGCCGGATGGTCCGGCGCGTGCCGCGTCGTCTGCCATTCCTCGTATCCGCGTCCGGTCCGGCGCGCCGCCCCCCGCGCCAGATCAAAAAAATCCGCTGCCGAAACATGCGCCGAACACGAGGATGCCACCAGCATTCCGTCCCGGTCCAGACGCTCCATAGCCCCCGCCAGCAGCCGCGAATAAGCCCGCACCGCCTCCTCCCGCTCCGACGCCCGTTTGGCCAGCGCGGGCGGGTCCAGCACGATCAAATCAAACCGCCGGTTCCCCGGTTCGCGCAACCACTCAAAAACATCCGCCTGCTCTGTTTCGTGCCGGCAGGCCGCCACCGCCGGAACATCCCCGTTCAACGCAAAATTCCGCTCCGCCGCCGCCAGCGCATGTGGGCTGATGTCCACGCTGCAAACTCCCGCCGCCCCGCCCCGCGCCGCATACAATGAAAAGCCCCCCGAATAACTGAACAAATTCAACACCCGCTTTCCAGCGGCCAGCGTTTCCACATGCCGCCGATTCTCCCGTTGATCCAGAAAAAACCCCGTCTTTTGCCCGCGCAAAACATCCGCCTCAAACCGCAACCCGCTCTCCTCAAAAACAACCGGCCCCTCCAGCGCCGCGCCCCGCAGCACCTCCCCGTCCTCAATCCCAAACTGCTCCCGTGCCGTGGCCACGATATTTCTGCTCAACCGCAAAACAACCCGTTCCCCCAACGTTCTCAAAAGCTCATCCAACTCCCCCAACCGCGGCAGCCATGCCGCCGTGTACAACTTCATCACCAGCGTCGTGTCATAACGATCCAGCACCAACCCCGGCCATCCGTCGCTTTCCCCGTTGATGCACCGATAACCGGTTGTCCGCCCGTGAACTGGCGCCGGCTGATGTCCCTTCAATCCGCAATCCGCAATCCGCAATCCGCAATCAAAAAGTCCCTCCCTCCGCCCCAGCGCCTCCTCCCAATGCCGCCGCCACCACGCGCGATTGAGCGGCAGCGGTTTCCCCCGGTGCAAAATTCGCACGCGAATCGGCGAATCCGGATCAAACAGGCCCGCCGCCAGAAACTCATCATGCCGGTCATAAATCACCGCCAATTCCCCCACCTTCCCCGGCCGATTCTGACTGCGGACGCTCCCCGCAAAAACCCACGGATGCCCTCCGCGCACGACGCTCTCCGCCGCCGCCGTCACCCGGAGCCTTAATGCTGGAATTTTAGATTGGACGCTCATCGCGTTTCTAGCCTCTTGATCAGGCCGCAATGCCAGAGCCGGCCAAGCTTTTCCATGGCCTGAAGCATATCCAAAGTCCGCTAAACCTTCTTTCGAGTTCGCACTCTGTATGCGGGCGATTTTTCATGCAGCACAAAAGCAGGTTCAACAGCGGGATTGGGCTTCGGATCAAATTGCAATTGCGCTTTCCCAAAAAGCTGCTGGCTTTCATGCGCCAACCGATTGGCGGCCATTTTGCAGTATTCGCCGTCCAATTCTACACCGATGCTGTTTCGTCCAAATTTCAATGCCGCAATCATCGTGGTGGCCGTGCCGCAAAAAGGATCAAGCACCGTATCACCCGCGAACGAAAACATTTGCACCAGACGCGACGCCAGTTCGAGCGGAAATGGAGCAGGATGCTCTTTTGTCGAAGCGCCTGTAAGATTCCAAAACTGCTGGAAGAATTTGTCGAATTTATCCTTTGGAATCATGCTGAGCCTGCGTTGCTCTTCAGTCGGCTGGCGATAACCGCCCGGCTTGCGCTGCATAAGTATGAACTCGATGTCGTTCTTGATAATTGCGTTCGGTTCATAAGGTTTTCCCAGAAATTTGGACCCGTTGCTCACCTCATAGTTGGCGTTGGAAATCTTATGCCAGATGATTGGATTCAGATTATCAAAGCCGATCTGACGGCACCGTACGCAGATGTCGGCGTGCAACGGAACAACCGTATGGCGCCCGTTGTTTTCGCGACGTGACAAACAAACATCGCCAACTACGCAAACCAAACGACCGCCCGGGACCAGCACTCGATAAACTTCTTTCCACACGCCGCTAAGTTCCGTGATGAACTGTTCATAGTCCTCTATGTGCCCCAACTGCCCTTCCATTTCGTTGTAGCGTTTCAGTGTCCAGTAAGGCGGCGAGGTGAGGGCCAAGTGAACCGATTGATCGTCCAGAAACGACAAATCGCGCGAATCCCCCTGCACCAGCCGATGCACCGTTGGAATGTCGTCGAGTGATCGTGGACTGCCGGCTCCGTATCTCATAGCTGCTGGATGCGGCCTGAAAATGCCGCAACATGGGCGACAAGCGAATTGACAAACATCTGAAAAGTCAAATCGTCCGCGGGTTCCGAGTAATCGCCATTCGCGCCCTTTTCCGCATTCGACATCAAAAAGGCTGACGAATCGTAATGCCTCTCAAGAACAAGGCGTCGGCAAAATAATTCGTAACGTTTGGCGTATGACGAATCACGAAATTCGGGAAATACTTTAAAGTGCGGCTCTTTGACGGCAACAGGCGACGTCGAACACCCGGACTCCTCCAAAAGGAACATATAGCCAATCCACGGGCGCACAGCCGAGCCGAAAGCCCTTTCCCGAAAGGCCGTCCATAGATCCAGTGCGCTCCCCATCGCCTCTTCCGTCCGATTATTGAAATTGTTCCCGAAAGACGGGCCAACTTGAGATTTCGCCTCAAGCGCGGCGACCAGTTGATTCTTAACGACAACAAGGAAATCCCAACGCTTATTCGGACGAAAATAGCCTGGAAGTTCGAGCGAATCCCGATAATGAATATGGGAACGATCAATGCCTGCTCCGATGACCAATTCCGTTATCAATCCAATAAAACCATCCATCTGGGATCCGCCCGTGACAGCGCTTCTCAATCCTTGATCGGAAACTCCTGCGCCGTGTTGCCTTTGAAGTTGTTTGGCGCGCGTTTCCCAATAGAACCGCACCGCCTCCCGGGTGTGCTTTGGAAGTTCGGCGAGCATGCTGGCGCTGTTCATTCCGTGAGTATGTTCGAAAATGCGTCCAGGTCAATTTATCGTTGCCAGCCGCGAATGTCATCGAGTAATGCCCAGATGGTCAAATTTAGCTACCAAACACTCCATCACTCCATCACTCCACTTCCCTCACTCCTTTACTTGCCGCTGGATCAGCCCGCAGACCTCCGTCGAGTCAACTTCCGCCGGCAGCGGCTCCGCCGGGCATTCACAGGCGAAAAGCGGGCGCAACGCCGGGTCCGCTTCCGGCCGCCCGTGCGAGCCTTTCACCAGGCTGGCATCCAGCGGGATGACATCCATCAGCATCCGAAACCCCAGCCTCTTGCGCAGCAACCGCCACAGAATTTGCAGTTTTATCAGCGGTATTTTCGGGTCCAGGAACAACTCCACCGGGTCAAACCCGGGTTTGCGATGAATATCCACACACCGCGCAAAATCCGGCGCCCGGGCGTCCTCCAGCCAGTAATAATAGGTGAACCACGCCCCCTCCGCCGCCATGGCCACCAAATCCCCGGCCCGAGCATGGTTGACGCCCCAAGCCGCCATCTCCGCCGCGCCGAGCACCATTCCGACGCCGGGTTCGTTCCCCAAAACGTCGCGCACAGCCCGTTCCTGCGAAGGGTCGTTGAGATAAATATGCGCCACCTGGTGATCCGCCACCGCAAAAACCTTGCTCGCCCCGCAATCCAGCGCTTCCAATCCCAGTTCCTCCTTCACCGTCAGCCACCCCTTTTGCCGGAACAGGCGGTTCAAATGCACCGGCCTGTCCGCCGCGCTCACCCCGTATTCGGAAAGCAAAATAATTCCCACTTCTCGCGCGCGAAAAAACGAAATCAAATCCCCCGCCACGGCGTCCACGCGCGCCAAATCACCGAAAACGTCCGTCCGCACCGCCTCCGGCCCGTGCCGCTGCAAATTATAGTCCAGGTGCGGCAGGTAAATCAGGTTCAGCGTCGGCGCGTATTTATTCTCGATCCATTTGGCCGATTCGGCGATCCACCGCGTCGCCGCGTCCGCGCCGCCCTGTGGGGAGGCCGCGCCTGCCGCCGGCCCCCAGAAAGTTGCGAACGGAAACTCCCCCAAGTCGCGCTTGATCTCCTCCCGGATCGAGGAAGGTTGCGAATAAATGTCAAAAACCTTCCGCCCGTCGGCTGGATAGGCTGGGCGCGGCGTGATGGAATAATCCGCCGTCGAATACATATTGAACCACCAAAACAACTGCGCGCACGTGAAACCGGGGCACGTCCGCCGCAGTTGCTCCCATATCTTCGGCGCCGTCACAAGGTGGTTGGATTGCTTCCAGAAATGGACTTCACAAAGTTCGCGGTCATACCATCCGTTGGCCACGATCCCGTGCCGCGCCGGAACCGTTCCTGTCAAGTAGTTGGTTTGCGCCGTGCAGGTCACCGCCGGAAACGCCGGCTTCACGGACGCGCTTGCCCCCTCGCGCAGGAATTGCGCCAGCCGCGGCGTCCCCGCCCCGATGAGCGATGGGGTCAGTCCAACCAAATTGATGACAGCCGCGCGTTTCATAAAGTACCCGCCTTACCCGTCATTTCGGGGAGTTGTAGCGTCGAGCCTCCGGCTCGACTCCTGCCGCTGTTGCAAGGCGTAGATGGCCTCCAGCATTGCCGGCAGGCTGACCTCGTGGATTTGCACCGCCCGGCCAATGTCCCGGAGCATGGTCAGACTCAATTCCCCGCCCATGTGCTTTCGAAATTCTTCCAACCCCCCGAACAGCGCCGGCCGGCCATCCGCCCCCGGCTGCAGCATCTCCTTGGCGAACAACTCAAAGCCCAGCGCCTCCAGCAGCGACAGCGCCCGTTCCGCCGCCGCCGTATCCAGCAGACCCGTCTGACGCGAATAAATCACGTCCAGCGCCATCCCTGCCGCCACCGCCTCGCCATGCCTTATTTCATACCCCGAAATCTGCTCCAGCTTGTGCGCCGCCCAATGCCCGAAGTCCAGCGGCCGCGCCGCCCCGCACTCAAAAGGATCGCCCCCCGACACGATGTGCTCGATGTGAAGTTCCGCGCATCGCCGGATCATCCCTCGCATCGCCTCCGGCGCAAACGCCGCCAACCGCGCCGCGTCCCGTTCCAGTTGCCCGAAGAACTCCCCGTCCCGAATCAGCGCGACCTTCACCGCTTCCGCGCCGCCCGCGCGCTTATCGCGATCGGACAGCGAGGAGAGCATCTGGAAATCATTGATCACCGCGAATGGCGGGGCGAAGGTGCCGATGAAATTCTTCTTGCCGAAAGCGTTGATTCCGTTCTTTACACCCACCCCTGCGTCGCACTGGCTGAGCGTCGTTGTGGGAATGCGGACATGACGCACGCCGCGATGAGCCGTCGCCGCGGCCAATCCTGCCACATCCAGCAACGCCCCACCGCCAACCCCCACTATATAAGAGTGCCGGTCCAGCCACCCACGCTCCACCTGAGCGTGAATTTCCGAAACATGCGCCCAGGAATTCTTCGCCCCCTCCCCGCCCTCGATAACCAGCGGCGGACAAACCAAACGCGCCCGCCCGCCGGAGCGCGCGAAATACGTCCCAATACCGTCCACCAGTCCCGACCGCGCGGCGGCCAGCGATTCATCCACCACCACCAGCGCAGCGGCCCGCCCCGCCGCTCCCGTCAGAACCTCCAGCAGCAGCGGATTGCCCGTCTCGAACACCCCGTCCGTAAAATGCACCTGATGCTCGAAACTGACGCTGATCGTTCGCCTGATTGCATTCACGCCCTCCCATTATCCCTGCCAGCGCCGCTTCTTTCGAGATTTAATTCGCAAAGGATTACGACGCAGCCGGAAATCTGCCCGCCGGGAGTGCCCATGCCGCCTGACAATTCGTCACGGGGTTGTTCGGAACCGGCAGGCCGTTCCCCTTGCGGTCACGGCTGCACGGCGCGGAAAAACACCGCCGAGTTGGCAGAAGGGCCTGGGTTGACGACCTGTACGGCCGAGGCCAGGGTAATGTTGGTGAACGGCGCCCAGGTGTTCTGCCCCAGAACGCTGGCGGACGACAATAAATTATAGTTGACTCCAGGGTTTCCATAGAGCGTCAGCACGGGGCTGAAGTTCGTCTGCGATATTTCCAGCAGCGGCTGCGCGCCAATCAACACCACCCTGCCGGGCCGGCCAAAGCCGGGCGCGACCGCCGTGCCGTCCAAGGCCGTCAGAGATATATTGTTGACCGCCAGCGTCACAAACGCCGAGTCGCCCGCGGGCAGCACGTGAACGCCGAGGGTTCCGAGCGGCGTTGCGCCAAGCAGCGACCGGCCTTCTTGCGTGGCAAAATTGAACTGTGGGTGCAAAGGATCGGCCCCCTCCGCGGTGGCGCCGGCCAGCGCCGCGTTGCCGGCAGCGGCCGTCCAATTGGTCAATCGCCCGACAGGCGCGGCGACGGAGAAAGAGACGTTGGTCAGGCTGACCGTGGAATACAGGCTGACCGGAACGCTGGCCTCGCTGCCGATGAGCGCCACGCTGGAGCCGAGGATCACTTCCACACAGGGGCCGACTGCAACCTTAAATGAAATTGAATTGCTCTGGGGCGGCGTTTCGTCATCAATGGCCCAGACAGTGATCAGGTTCGTGGTGCTGCCTTGCTCGCAAGCAGGCGCCCATTGGAAAATGCCATTGGGAGAAAGGGTCGCTCCGGCGGGAGCGCCCGCTCCGAGGCTGAAGGTCACGCTGTTCGCGGTCCCGTTTAGTGCGGTGATGCTGTTGGTGACGACGAGATTGGATTCCACATTGGCGAATTGACCGGAAACGGCCGCCAGGACCGGCCCGCTGGCGGACTGCGACGCCTGCCCTGCGCCGGGAGCGACAAATTCCACCGGGCTGGAGGGCAGGCTCTCGTTATAATTGACATCATAAGCCGACACTTCAAAATAATTGGTCGAACCTTCCTGCAATCCGGTCACGGTCCAACTGGTGTTGCTGCCCGCGTCCGCCTGCTTGCTGAAATTGATGCCGTCGCTTCCGTAGCTGATCATGTAACCGGCGACGCTGCCGCTGGCGCTGGCATTCCAGGCCAGCGTTACACTCTGTTCCGCGCGCGTTAACGGACAAAACGCCAAACCCAGTCCCGTGACAAAAATGAGAATCGCCCGGCTGCTGAATATCCCTGTCAAACCGCCCCCTGCATTTGTATCGCGCATGATTACCCGGTTTAGCAGCCAGCCTGCCAACCGGGCCTCTGCGCGCGATGGAGCTTTACCGCCGGACGGTATGTCAAGAACAAGGATTCGTGCCCCGCATTTCCCGGCTCTCTTAACCCGCTGCCCCGCAACGGGTTGCGCAAGCACCCTTCAATCGCAGCCGCGCCCGCGCGGCGGGCGGCGCGGCCCTTTTTCCTGCAAATCTATTTTTCGGCAGCTCCCCTAAAAAGTTTTGTTTGACTGTTGCGCGGACCATCCCGGTACATCCCCGGCCACTTTCAGGACAACGGTTTCCGCGGCGAAAGCGGTTCCATTTCTGAGAACAAACGGCCGCCGGCCCAGCCGGGTCTTTGAGGAAATGAGAATGCGGGCCGGGCAGGAATTGGGAGTGGTCGGGTTTCAGGAACAATCCGACTGCATGACGGGTTCACTTCTTCGCATTCCAAACCGCCATCGTGTCCGGCGTTCCCTGGCTGCGCACCCCGTTGTCGGTCAGGATTTCCTCCGTCGCCGCGACCATCTCCGCCCGCGGAAAAACCAGCGCTTCGCCGCTCCGATTATCAAACTCAATGCAGATCATCGCATCGTGGCTGTCGCGCAAGACCTCGACGAGATGATTGAGGTTCTTGATCGCGATCCCATTGACGGATTTGACCACTTCCGAGAGGGGATTGGAATAGCCCTGGGCCAGCTTGTGTGGGAAGAAAGGGGATGAGACGACGACGAGACGCTCGCCTTCAAAAGCCTGCACGTCCGTGGAGCGTTTGAGCAGCGGCATCGCCGCGTTAATATTGGCGCTTTCCTGGCGCGTCAGGCTCCGGAGGAAGTCCCGCGTCGCTGTGGAAAACACCAGCGGCCCATAGACGAAGTAGGAGGGGTAAGTTCCATCCAACCAGTCCATAACCACCGGAAGTCTTGGACGCACCGGCAAGTCAATCCGCATCTCGCTCCCGCCCCGCATCACCGTGAGAGGGACTTTTCCGTTCCGGGCGGTCTTTTGCACCAGATAAGTGAAGCGCAGACGCAGGTTCCCCGATTTAATCATGCCTTGATCATCCACCGCCGTGTCGCCGATCTTGGTGATCACGTCCCATTCCTTGAGCGGATACTCCGCGTTGGTGCTGCCCGGCTCGTGGACAACGATGCCGTGGACCGTTTTGTCCAGCTTCAGATACTCCCGCACAGCGGGATTCTCCAAAGTCTGGAATTCGTCAAACATGGCCGGTTTGCCTTCGTAATTGCCCGCCGCAGTCCCTTGGAGGAACAACTCAATTTCCTCGCACGGAATGATGTAGCCGATGTTCTCCGCGTTGACCAAATGGCTGAACGCCAGCCCGATCATCTTGTCCCCTGCCACCGCCGGGCCGCCGCTGTTGCCCGGATTGATCGCCGCGTCAATCTGGATGCGCAATCCGGAAGACGGAAAATTGTAGGCCACAAACTCAATCCGCGAGACAATGCCCTTGGTGATGGAAAGGCTCGAGCCGCCGGTCGGGTAACCATACACCATTACCGGGTCCTTGATTTCCGGCATCGTCTTTGCCCGCTCCAGCGGTGCATGCGCGTCAAAAAACGTCTCATCATCCAATTTCAGCACCGCCAGATCAATGCCCTGATCCATCGCCACCACCGTCGCGCCAATCTTGTCCCCCGCCTGGTTGGCCTGGATCTGCACCTGGCTGGCATAATTGACGACATGGGCATTGGATAAAATTCGCTTCCCCTCGATCACCACGCCCGTCCCCGAAATCTGGCTTGGCGAATCCTTCGTCCAGGGTCTGTAGTAATCGGGATAACGCACGGTCGAAAACACCTTCACCACCGAGTTTTCCACCGCGTCATTCCGGCTGGCCGCCACTGCGGCAGGCATGGAATTTGTGTCAGCATTGTCATTCGTGACTGCCGCGCCGGCTCCATCCAGTGGCAGGACGGAAATGCGCAAACAGGCCGCGACCAGCGAGCCGAATAAGAACGCGGAACCGCGCGAATAAAAGCTCATGACCCTATGCTGGTGCCATGCCACATTCGGCGCAACGCAAAAACACCGGGCCGCTCCAAAATGAACGCACCCCCACCCGACCCATTCGGCCTGCAATACTCCGGCGGGTTCGGTATGGGAAATGCCCTTGTTTTCATCTCAGCATTCACGATTAGTTGATCAGGCCTGATTGAGGGGGTGAATGTAGCATCGGGGTGGTGCAATCATGGGAACCTCCTTTCCCCGCAAGTGTGTCGAGGGGAGGATGCGGCGAACGCCAATTCGCCGCTACGACTGCCAACCACTCCACAAGTGTGTGGAGGGAAGGGAGGGGCGCAGGACAAATTTCTCCACAGCAGGGCGGTTCCCGATTCGGAATCGGGAAGTCCAAGAATTGTAACGGCATGTAACGGGTGTGTAACGGGTCGAGGAGCGCCGTTTCTCATAGGTAATGTAACGGTGTAACGGGTGTGCCGCCGGTTTCCCCCCAGCGCAAGGCCGGTAACTGTAATTTCGTGGTCCGCAGTCCCGTGGTCCCTTGGTGCCGCCTGCCTCCCCGGTAGAGATTTTTGTCCTGCGCCCGGAGGGAGAAGAATGTCTTTTTTCATTCCTTCTTCTGGGGCGTCTATGCCATAATGTCCCGCGAATTACGCGAATAATATGGCGTCCCAATCGAGTTTTCTGGATAAGGTGCTCGGTCGCATCGGGCGGCTCGATACCGAAGGGCTGCAAACGGTCGTGCAACGGCTGGCGCGGGAACGCAATTTCCTGGAGACGCTGTTCAATGCCATTGAGGACGGCGTGCTCGTGCTGGATGAACAGGGGCGCGTCATCTACTTCAATCATGCGGTGACGCAGTTGCTCAATTGGCCACCCGGCGAGGTGGAAGGCCGGCCCATCAGCCAGTTCCTGCCGGAGTTGGATTGGAAGACTATCGCGTCGCAGGCGGCCCAAGGCGGGCCGCGCATCGCCCGTCACGAATTTGAGTTGAGCTATCCGCGGCAGAGATTTTTGCGCCTTTATGCTGCGCCGCTGGATGTCGAATCGCGCGGCGGCGCCGGCATGGCGCTGATTTTGCACGACGAAACGGAGGCGCGCCAAAAGACATTCGAAGCCATCGAAAGCGAGCGCCTTCATTCCCTCACTCTCCTCGCGGCCAGTGTGGCGCACGAAATCGGCAATCCGCTGAACGCCCTGCACATTCATCTTCAATTGATGGGCCGCGAAATCAAGAAGCTGCGCCAGTCCGCCATCGCGCCGGCTCCGCGCGGCCTTTCCCGCGCGCGCCGCGTGACAGAGGCGGACGCGGAAAGCGCCGGCGCAGCGGAGAAAATTGAGCATTATCTGGACGTGGCCAAAGGTGAGATCACGCGGCTGGATTACATCGTCACACAGTTCCTCCAGGCCATCCGCCCGTCGGCACCCAAATTCGCCGACGGTTCGCTCAACGATGTGGTTCGGGAAACGCTTGAATTGTTGCGTCCCGAACTGGACAATCGCCGCCTGAACGTCCGCGAGAAACCGGCTCCGCGCCTCGCTCTCGCGCCGCTGGATGGCGGGCAGATCAAACAAGCGCTGCTGAACCTGATCAAGAACGCCATGCAAGCCATGACTCCCGGGGGCACGCTGACCATTGAGACCGGCCAAAACACCGAAGAAGTGTGGGTCAGCGTCGCCGACACCGGGGGCGGCATTCCAGCGGACAAGGTCAACATGATCTTTGAGCCTTTCTACACGACCAAGAAAAAAGGAACGGGCCTGGGCCTGATGATCGTCCAGCGCATCGTGCGCCAGCATGGCGGCCATATCGAACTGGAGAGCCGGGTGGGGCAGGGGACGACCTTTCGCATCTGGCTCCCCCGGCGCGAAAAGCAGCAGAAGTTGTTGCGGTGAGGATAAAGGAGTTCATGTGATTCGGCTTTCCAGCGGGGGGCCAATAGACTAAGCTAAAGGCATGAACGATATTGAACGCATCACGATCAATCCCAAACAGTGCGGAGGACGCCCCTGTATTCGCGGGATGCGAATTCGGGTCAAGGACGTGCTGGATATGCTGGCAGGGGGAGCGACTCAGGAGGAAATACTTGCCGATTTCCCCGACCTGCAGGCAGAGGACATCCGAGCCAGCATCGCTTACGCGGCTCGCTGAAAGGGTGTTTTTCATTTGGCTCCAGCCGCGCTTGGCTGGCATCGAAGCCCGGCTGCGTCAGGGCGAGAAGCTCGTTGAAGTCCGTTAAAAGGCATGACTGAGTGAGGCTGTGACACACAAATAGCTAATAGCTGGGGAGGCGCGCGTTGTCTTTTTCTTTTTGATTCCCTACTGCCCAATGACTGTGCCATAATGTCCCACGAAATTGAAGACTGAGAATATCACCAAGCCCCTGCTGCTGATTGTGGACGACGAAAAGCCCACGCGCGACGGCTTGCGCGCCGCGCTTGAAGGCCACTACGAGGTCTGGGTCGCCGAGGACGCCAAGGCCGCCATGACACTGCTGGAACAGGAGAATTTCCAGGTGTTGCTCACGGATTTCCGCCTGCCCCAGGAGGACGGTATGAAACTTATCCTTCGCGCCAAGTCGCTGGCAAAGCCGCCAGTGTGCATTTTGATGACGGCCTACGGGTCGGAGGAATTGGCCGTCCAGGCCATGAAGGATGGGGCGGACGATTACATCGCCAAAGGCCGGCTTCAGATTGACGAACTGGAAATGCGCATCAGCCGCGCCTTGCGCCAGCAACATCTTGAAGTGGAAAATGCCGTCCTCCGCCAGCATCTCAGCGCCAAGTTCGGCCTGGAAAACGCCGTCGCCGAGTCCCCCGCCATGAAGGAGGTCGCCGAGATGGTCCGGCAGGTCGCCCCCACGCGGGCAAGTGTCCTGCTCCTGGGCGAAAGCGGCACCGGCAAGGAACTCATGGCCCGTGCGATCCATCAACTCAGCCCGCGCGCTTCGCATCCTTTGGTTCCGGTCCATTGCGCCGCGCTCTCCCCGACCCTTCTGGAAAGCGAGCTTTTCGGACACGAAAAAGGCGCCTTCACCGGCGCCCACGAGAAACGGATTGGACGCTTCGAGCAGGCGCAAGGCGGAACGCTGTTTCTGGATGAAATCGGCGAGATTGACGCCACGGTCCAGGTCAAACTCCTTCGCTTTCTGGGCGAACGCACTTTCGAGCGCGTTGGCTCCAACAAAACCCTCACTGCCGATGTGCGCCTGATTGCGGCCACGAACAAAAACCTCCAGGAGGAGGTCAAGGCCGGAAAATTCCGTGACGACCTCTATTTTCGTCTGCGGGTTGTCGAGATCACTCTGCCCCCCTTGCGCCAGCGCATGGAAGACATCCCGCTGCTGGCAAGCGCATTCCTGCGCGAATTCGCCTCCGAGAACAACAAAAAAGTGAACGATTTCACACCGGACGCCCTCGAAGCACTTATGAACTATGCGTGGCCCGGCAACGTCCGCGAATTGCGCACCGCGGTTGAACACGCGGTGGTGCTGTCACGCGGCGAGAGGATCAGCCTGCGTGATTTGCCCCCGACGCTGCGCGCAGGCGGCACCGCGACCGGGCCGGCCCGCTGGATCAACCAACCGGACCTCACGGTCGCCGAGGCCGAAAAGCAGTTGATCGTCCGCTCCCTCAAAGAGGCCGGAGGCAGCCGGACCCTCGCCGCCGGGAAACTGGGGATGAGCCGCCGCACGCTGCACCGCAAGCTTCACTCTTACCATCTGGAGGGATTCTAGTGCCAAAACCGGTTCGCGAGCAGGTCCAGGAATTTATTCGCTCGATGGAAGAAGGGAAGGGCGCCGCCATTCTGTTGCGGATCTGTGTCGTGCTCGGGTTCATTGGTCTGGCGATGTTCTACGATTTGACCCGGTTTGAGTGTTTTTCCACACAGGAGGCAATGGAGTCCGCCCATCTGGCCCGGCAGTTGGCGGAGGGCAAAGGCTACACGACCGATTCCATCCGCCCCTTCTGCCTCCACCTCCTCCAGGAAGGCAATCCCGCGCACGCTCAACAGGTGCTCCAACATCCCGTGCCGGACCTGAGCAATCCGCCCGCATGGCCCTGCCTGCTGGCCGGGTTGATGAAAGTTCTTCCCTTCAATTTCAACCCCGACCCAAACCAGCCGTGGTCTTTCCAGCCGGAACTGTGGATACGGGCGGTCAATGAACTGCTGCTCCTGGCATCCGCCTTTATCTTGTTTCAAGTGGCCCGGCGATTGTTTGACAACTCGGTGGCGTGGCTCTCCGCCATCATTTTCGCCGGCACGGAACTGTTCTGGAAATTCAGCGCCTCCGGGCTGTCCACCATCTGGCTGATCCTCATCTTTCTGGGCATGGTTTGGTGTTTGGTGTTGCTGGAAGAACGCGAGCGGCGCGCGGAGCCTCCGTGCTTGCCAGGTTCCCTGGCCCTGGCCGCCGCCGTCGGCGTCCTGGCGGGCATCGGCGGGTTAAGCCGGTATTCGTTTGCCTGGATGATTCTTCCCGTCCTGATGTTTCTCCTCCTGTTCTTCACCCGCGGCCGTGTGAAGTTGGGTCTGTGCGCGGCGGTCGCGTTCCTGGTCGTCATGGCGCCGTGGATCGCGCGGAACCTGGCGCTCAGCCACACCTGCTTCGGCTCCAACGGTTTTGCCCTCGTGGAAACCACCCCTCACCTGCCTGACGACCTTTTGGAACGCTCCCTCCAGCCTGCCGCGGCCCTGAGCCATGTGACGCCTTGGGACGTTTTCAACAAGCTCCTCATCAACGAGGGTGAAATCCTCAGAGACAGCCTGCCCCGGCTCGGCGGCAACTGGGTCTCCGCCTTCTTTCTATGCGGTCTGCTCCTCCCATTTCGCAATCCGGCCCTCAAACGGTTCCGCGTCTTTCTGCTGGTTTCCCTCGTTCTCATGGCCGTTGTGCAGGGCGCGTGCCAGACCCATCTCAGCGCCGATTCGCCGGAAATTAACTCCGAGAACCTCCTCGTAGTCCTCTCACCCCTGGTTTTTGTATTTGGCGCCGGCGTCTTTTTCACCCTCCTGGATCCCATCGTTCCTCCCATCCCCAGGCTTCGGCAGGGGGTATCGGCGCTTTTCGCCCTGGTGGTCTGCGCGCCCCTGCTGGTGACGGTCTTGGGACCGTTTCAGCCGGCGGCCGTCAGCCCTTACGCGCCTGCGCATATTGAGCGGGTCGCCGCCATGATGCGGCCCGACGAGTTGATGATGAGCGACATCCCGTGGGCGGTGGCGTGGTATGGCGCGCGTCCCTGCGCATGGCTGACCCCCGATGACGGCGACACCTACAAAGAGATGGACAAGTTGAAGCACGTGCAGGCGATATTTTTGACCCAGCGGACCAGCGACCGGCGGTTTCTTTCCCAAATGATTGCGTACGAACGGCTGAACACCAATGATTGGAGCCGCTTTTACCTGGACAGCCTGCCGACGAACCTCTTTGCCACCGTGCCGCTTTGGGCGCACGGGGAGGTTCCGACCGGATTTCCCCTGACGAAAGCCATATTAGACTACGCGCCGGACCAAATGTTCATTAGTGACCAAAATCGGTGGCAGACGGCCCCAAAAAAAAGATGAAAAAAGTTGCTTTTTCTTTTGACAATCTGCCCCGTACTAATTAAAAGTTGTCGAAATGGGCGAGGCGTGGCAAAATGCGCCTTGTCCTTTGAAGGGCAATACAATAATATTTTTTTATGAAAAGAATCTTCGCTTCTGTTGGTTTTGCGGCCCTTGGCGTGTCCACCTTGCACGCCCAGTACTCACCCGGCGTCAGTGCAGCGGAATCAACCGCCCCGCGCGGCTGGACAGTCGCGGCCACCGTGCGCGAATTCTATGATGACAACTACACGACACAGCCGCACGGCCTCTCCAGCTACGGCGAGGAGGCAAGCCCTTCGGCCGCGCTCAACAGCATCCTCAATGGCGGCAACACCACCCTTGCCCTCAGTTATGTCTACGATCTCAAGCATTACGAGAGGACCGACACCACCGACTCCTCGCATCAATTCAACGCCAGGGTCAATGAGCGCTTTTCTGAGCGCTACAGCTTGCAAATCGGCGAGTCGTTCATCGTCGCCCAAGCCCCCGACGTACTGAATGGAGGTACGGATCAGCGCGTGTCGGGCGCCAACGTCCATAACGACGGCTCGCTGACCTTCACCGGCGCTTTGACCCCCTCGCTCGATTTGCAGCTTTCCTACGCCAACGACCTCTACGCCTTCCAGCAGACTTTCGGCGATGTCTATAACCCCAATCCCAAGGCACTGAACCCCAGCTATTCCGCCTTGCTCGATCGCATGGTTCAGCCGGTCACCTTGAACCTCGACTGGAAGATGATGGATCAACTGACCGCCATCATCGGCTACACCTATCAGAACACCGACTTCACAAGCCCGGAACCGATTGTCTTTGACGGCCTACCCGGCGCGGAATCCTATGCCAACCCTAAGAATATCCATAGCAATATCCGCAATAACGATTCCCACTTCTTCTTCGTGGGCGCCGACTGGCAAATGGCTTCCCAAGTGACCGGCCGCATCCGGGTCGGCGGCGAATACTTGGATTATTACAAAGCCGACTCGACCTCCGTCGGCCCCTATGTGGATGCCAGCCTGACGTGGCTCTACATGAAGGGATCCACCTTGCAGGGCGGGATCACCCACCAACACAGCGCCACCGACGTCGTGGGCGGCGTGTCCAAATCGGGACAACCGGTCCTGGATGCCGAGACAACGTCGGCCTACCTTTCCTTGAGCCAGTCAATTGGCGGGAGCTTGACCGCCAACCTGATGGGCCAGTTCCAACACGCGGTCTTCAACGGAGGCACAGTGAACGGGCAAACCGAAGACTTCTTCGTCGGGGGCTTGAATCTCGCCTACCGCTTCAGCCCCAATTTCCTCGCTGAGGGCGGATACAACTGGAACAAACTGGTTTCCGACGTCTCGGAGCGCGATTACACCCGCGACATCGTTTACCTCGGAGTCCGCGCCACATATTGAACGTTATTCCGCCTTTTAGGTCAGAAAGCTGGGACGTCTCTTTTTAGTACGCCCTGGCTTTCTTTTTTATTATGGATACCGCAAATACAGACACGCCGGTCGTTAATCTGCACTTCCTGGACTACTGGCGCGTCATCCGCCTTCGCAAAAGCCTGATTCTCACCGTCTTCCTTATTTGCGTCATCACCAGCTCCGTCTTGACCTACTGTCTGCCCAAGCAGTACTCCAGCACGGTCAGAATTGAAGTGGAAAAATCCGCGGCTGAGGTGCCCATCATCGGTACCGCCTCTTCCTCCCAGAACTGGGACCCTTACTTCCTGACAACCCAATTTAAGATCATCACTTCGTGGGGAATCCTCTATGAGGTCATCACCAACATGAACCTCCAGGAGGTTTTTGCCCGGGTCGAACAAGGGGGCGAGCAGAATGTGACGCCTCTGACGTCCGACCAGGCCTACGCCTATCTCTTCAGGAGAGTCTCCGTCGAGCAGGTCCGCGGCACCAGCCTCATTGAAATTACCGTCAAATATCCCAACGCCGAAGAAGCCGCCCACATCGCCAACACCATCGTTGAATTCTACAAAAAATACCGCATGGAATCCTGGGTGGACCCTCACGCCCGCGGCATCGAAAGCCTGCAGGAATCTCTGAGCAACAACCAGACCGTCCTCCTGGAAAAGAAGACCCAGTTGAACGTCATGCTCACCAATCTCGACATCTCTGATATGGGGGACTCTCCCGATACGGTTGTCAGCATCATCCGCCAGACCACCATTGACCTTGAAATTCGCCGCATGAAAGCGGAGGAGGATTACCAGCGGCACTTCCAAACGCTGACCAATCTGCTCGACCTCCAATCCAAGGGCCTTCTCCCAGGCGCCCTGGCGACGGCCCTTGAAGGCACATCCGATCCCGAGTTGGCCATCAGAGCTGAGGAGGTCGCCCGCGCCAGGGATGAGGTCACCCATGCCATGGGCCTTGGTTTCGGCCCCGAAAACCCCACGTTGATCGCCGCCCAAAAGGCTCTCCAAGCCGCCACCACCGCTTATGAGGCCAAAATCGCCGGCATCATGAAAGGCCTCGAAAACCTCGTCAACCAAAACTCCAATATCCTCCAGCTCATCGTCAGGGAAGAAGCCGACACCAAGGCCCGCGCGCAACTGGAATACATCACCAACAGCGTCTATTCCAACCTGAAGCGCGAAGTCGAAAATTACCAGCGCGTCGTGGACGATTTAGGCCGCCGCCTGGTCGAAGAAAAGGTCGAGTTTAAGCAGCCCAACGAACGCGCCGTCTGGGTTCACGACCCCGCGCGCGCCAACAAACACCAGATCAGCCCCAAACCCCTCCTCATCATCCCCGTCGGAATCCTCCTCGGCCTGATGGTCGGCGTCGGCATGGCATTCTTCGTCGAATATCTGGATACCAGTGTCAAAACCATTGATGACGTCGAGCGGTCCCTTCAGGCCCCCGTCCTCGGTGTCATCCCGCAAAACGTCGGCAATGTCATGGACGACGGGCCGGAAAGTCCGCACGCCGAGGCCTACCGTGTCTTGCGCACCAATCTCTTGTTCGCCCGCAAGAATGAAGACTGGACCACCCTCACCGTCCTGAGCGGCGGCGCCGGCGAAGGCAAGACCACCACCCTTTTCAACCTCGCGACCGTCTTTGCGCAAAGCGGCCAGCGCGTCCTGGTCGTGGATTCCGACTTGCGCCGCCCCAGCATCCACCGCATGCTCCGCGTCAGCAATGCCACCGGCTTGACAGATCTCCTTCTCAACAAGCAGATGACCGTGGACCAAGTCATCCAGAAAACCAAACTCCCCACCCTCGATTTCCTGCCCAGCGGCAAACTGCCCAGCAGTTCCATGAGCATCTTGGGATCCGTCCAAATGAAGGATGTCGTCGCCGAACTCAAGCGCCGTTACGACTTCGTTTTCTTCGATTCCCCGCCTCTCATGGGCGTCAGCGACGCCTCCGTTTTGGCCAGCGAAATTGAAATGGTCCTCCAAGTCATCCAGTATCGCCGTTACCCGATGCCCATGACTCTCCGCGCCAAGCAGATGATCAGCAAAGTCGGCGGCACTCTCATGGGGCTGGTCCTCAACAACATCAACATGAGCCAGGATGAGAATTACTACTATTATAGCGGCTACTACGAATACGAATACCGCTCTTCGCAAAGCGAGCCGAGCGTCGTCCAACTCAGCGACGCCGCGGCCAAAACACCCAAACTTGACATCAAACAGAAGTATTGAGGGCCGGTCCCCTTCCGGCGCATCCAAATCTCTATGAGACTGTTACACTGCAGTATCCGGCATCTTATCGGTATCATGGGCTTGGCGGCCTCGACCCTTCTCTGGGCCGCCTGCGGCACCACTCCCCCTGCTCTCCCCCCGCCGCCGCCGGATACCAACACCATCGAGATGATCCCGCTGCAACTCGGCGACAGCTTGGTGGTGGATTTGACAGGAACCCCCACGCCGATTCCGCAGTCGCAGTTTGTCCTTTCCGGCGCAGGCCACATTACCCTTCCACTGCTCGACACCAACATCCCAGCCGTTGGAAAATCCCCCCATGAGCTTGAGGTAATCATCAGAAACCTCTATGTGCCCAGGTATTACAACACCATCTCCGTCACTGTCACTCCAGGCCCCCGATTTTATTACGTGTCCGGCGCGGTATCGGGAGGGAGCGGTACCAGCAAGCAAATTTACACCGGCAAGGTCACCGTCCTGGGCGCCATCTACACGGCCGGCGGCTTCAACGACTATGCCGCCAGACGCAGAGTCCAGTTGACCCGCCAGGACGGCAAGATCTACTATGTCAACTGCAAGAAAGCGCTGAAAGACCCGACGCTGGATCTCGAAGTCCTTCCCGGCGACAAAATCTATGTGGATATGAAGACGTTTTGGGAAACGCTTTTCGGCTTGTAGCAGATGGCGCCTGCCCGCCAACTCACTGACTCCCTGATTCACTGATTGGCCTTTTCATGGTCCAGCTCCAAATCCTGTCGGGAAAAAGATCCGGCACCCAATTCACCGCCGCCCGCCTCCCCATGCAAATCGGTCGCGCGTCCGATGCCGACCTGTCCCTGGAAGAGCCGGGCGTTTGGCCCCATCACTGCCGGATCGCGCGCCAGGGACGGGAGTTAATTTGCCAGGCTGAAGCCGGTGCGCTCCTGTCCGTCAATGGCACCCCCGTTGAACGGGCCGTCCTGCACAACGGCGATGTCCTTTCCGTCGGCGGACTGAAGATTCAATTCGCCCTCTCTCCCGTCCGCCAATCCAGCCTGCGCGCTCTCGAATGCCTTACCTGGGCCGCCTTGGCCCTCCTCTGTCTCGGCCAGATCGCCCTTATCTCCCGCCTTCTCCGGTGATGCCATAGGCGCCGTCAAGAAAATTGCCAATGACAAATTGTCAATTTTCTAATCTCAATTGCTGCTTCTTTATCAATGCCGGAAATGCCGCACCCCTGTGAACGCCATCGCCATTTTCCGCGCGTCCGCCGCCGCGATCACTTCCGCGTCGTGCATCGAACCGCCGGGCTGAATGGCCGCCGTCGCCCCCGCCTCGGCCGCTGCCGCCAAACCGTCCACAAACGGGAAGAAAGCGTCGCTGCAAACCACGCTCCCCTTCAGCGACAGACCGGCCTCCCCGGCCTTCCACACCGCCAGCCGGCTCGCATCCACACGGCTCATCTGTCCGGCCCCGATCCCCAGCGTCCGGTCCGGCCCCACATACACGATGGCGTTCGACTTGACATGTTTGGCCACCCGCCACCCGAACATCATCGCCTCCAGTTCCGCTTCCGTCGGCTGCCGCCGCGTCACTATTTTCAGGTCCCCGGCCTTCGCCCCTTCCCGGTCCCATTCCTGCGCCAGCACCGAGCCGCCTCCCACTCCGCGCAATTCCCAGCCGCCGCCCGCACCCGGGCATTTCAGCGCCTTCAGAAGACGCAGGTTCTTCTTCTTCCCCAGCAGCTCCAGCGCCGCCGGCGCGAAATCCGGCGCCACAATCACTTCGCTGAAAATCTCCATGATCGCTTCGGCGCACGGCAAATCCAGCGTCTGATTGACAGCGATGATGCCGCCGTAGGGCGCCTGTTGGTCCGTCGCAAAAGCCTTCTCCCATGCCTCCCGCAACGTGGCCCCGCGACCCGCCCCGCACGGATTGGTATGTTTGACAATCACCAGCGCCGGCCCTTCCCCGGCGAATTCCTCCGCCAGCGCTGCCCCCGATGTCAAATCCAGTATGTTATTATACGACAGCTCCCGCCCGTGCAGTTGCTGGAAAAAATCCCCAAACCGCCCGTACAGCGCCGCCCGCTGGTGCGGGTTCTCCCCGTAACGCAACTTCTGCGCCTTCGGCAGGTCCAGCCGCAGCCTCGCTGGCAGCGCCTCCCCTGCGGCCGGGCTTCCTCCGGTGACGTCCGTGCCGCGCGCCGGTTCCTCCAGCACACTCTCGTCAATCCCATCCGCCGCACCCAGGCCGAACACCTTCGCCAGATACCCTGCGATCTGCCGGTCGTACGCCGCCGTTCGCGCAAAAGCCCGCGCCGCCAGCCGCCGGCGCAACTCCGGCGTCGTATTTCCATTGGCCGTGATTTGGGCGGCCACCTCCGCGTAATCCGCCGGGTCCATCACCACCGTCACACTCTCGTGGTTCTTGGACGCGCTGCGCAACATGGACGGCCCGCCGATGTCAATGTTCTCAATCGCCTCCGCCAGCGTCACCCCGGGCCGCGCGATGGTTTGTTCAAACGGATACAAATTCACCACCACCAAATCAATCGGCTTGATGTCGTGCTTGCGCGCCGCCGCTTCATGCGTGGGATTGCCCCGCAGATAAAGCAGGCCCCCGTGGATTCTCGGATGCAGCGTCTTCACCCGGCCATCCATCATCTCCGGAAACTCGGTATAGGCGCTCAGATCGCTCACCATGATTCCATGCTCTCGCAGGGCCTTGGCCGTGCCGCCGGTGGAGATAATCTCGACGCCGACTGCCGCCAGTGCCTGGGCGAAGGGAATCAGCCCCGTTTTGTCGAACACCGATAAAAGCGCGCGTTGAATCTTTGTCATAAACTGCCGTTAGGTTTTGCGCAACCCGCCCCGGAGTCAACAGATTTGCAATAAAATCAAGCGCGGCCATGATTTGGAAGGGGAGACAGCGCGATAGTCACAGCCCCATAGGGGCGTCCTCCCTGTAGTAGAACCCTCAAAACCAAAACCCCGTCAGCCTGGTAGTTGGCCATGAGCGGAAGATGCCGCGCCAAAGGCGCTGCTTATCACGGTCTGCTGCAATGACAAGTCTGCACGGCGATCTACTTGACCAACCTCAATGCCGCCACGTATGCCCCGTCCACCTGATCGCGGAACGGCAGCAGTTGCCGCTCGCTCTCCAAAGTGAAATTGGCGTGTTCGGCGAGGAAATCGCGGGTTACGGTTTCGTTTTCCTCGGCTTCGAGGCTGCATGTGCTATACACCAGCAGGCCGCCCGGCTTGAGTTGGACGGCGGCCTCGCGCAGTAACGCTGCCTGTTCTCCGCGCAACCGCACCAATTCTTCTGGCCGGATTCTCCAGCGCAAATCCACACGGCGCCGCAACACGCCGCTGTTCGAGCAGGGGGCGTCCAGCAAGATGCGGTCGTAAAGCAGCACACCGGTTCCAGCGGAAGGAGAATCGGCGCGGAGCGCCGACGCTATATCTCCCTCCGCAATCTCCACGCAAGTAACTCCCAGGCGCTCGCAATTCTCGCGCAGCCGCCGCAGCCGTTGCGGCTGGATGTCCCGCGCCAATATATGACCCCGATTCTCCATCCGCTGCGCCAGACAAGCCGTCTTCCCCCCGGGCGCGGCGCAAACATCCAGAATGTTCTCCCCCGGTTGCGGGTTCAGTTCATGCACCGCCAGAAGCGTGCTTGGGTCCTGCACGTAAAAAAATCCCCGCTGAAAATCCTCCCATTCAGCCAGGCTCGGATGGGTTTGCAATTCGGCCAGCCAATCCCCGCCGGTCCAATCCCACTCCCGCGCCGCGAAACCGATTCCATGCTCCTTCCACCGTTCCGTCAGCCTTGCCGCGTCCGTCTTCAAACCATTCAGCCGCGCGAAAGTGGGCGGCGGCGCGTTGTTCCACTCCATCAACTTCGCCGTCTTTTCCGCGCCCCAGCGCGCCTGCCATCGTTCCACCAGCCACGCCGGGTGCGAATAACCCGTCACCGGCTCCTCCTTCTTCAGGGCCTCCAACTGCCGGGCAATCCGCTCCCGCTCCCGCAAACAGCCCCGCAACACCGCGTTCAAGAAACCCGCCTTCGCCCCCAAGCCCGTCCGTTTGGCCAGTTCCACCGTCTCGTACACCGCCGCGTGCGCGGGAATACGCTCCAGCCAGAAAATCTGATAAAGACCCAGCCGCAACAACATTTGCGCGCCCCGCTCCTGCTCGCGCCCGCCGGTTTTGCGCGCGATCAGCCAATCCAGCGTCAGTTGGCGCCGCACGACTCCATAGACCAGCTCCTGGCAAAGGGCGCGGTCCAGCCTCGAAAGCGTGGTCCGCGCCAGCTCCTGTTCCAGCAGCGTTTCCACGTAATCCGGGCTGTTCGACCGCCGCCGCAAAACACGGGCGGCAATTTGTCTTGGACTTTCTGTGCTCACGACCTAATAATGACGCTGGTTTATGGACTGTTGGAATTGACAATGAAAGAAGAATTTGAAAAACTCGTCGCCGCGGGAAAGCTCAACCGCCAGCATATCGAACCCCTTGTCCTCCTCACGGAGGGCGGTTTTTGTTTCCATCGCAGTTGGGGATTCGGCAAAATCACCGGCACCGACTGGGTTTTTGCCCGGTTCACCGTTGATTTCCAGAACAAGCCCGGCCACACCATGGACATGGCCTTCGCCGCCGAGACCCTCAAGCCCATTCCAAAGGACCATATCTACGCCCGCAAGGATGCCGACATCGGAAATCTTCGTGAAATGGCCGCCAAGTGCCACTCGGATTTGATCAAACTGGTTCTGCAAAGCTTCGGCGACCGTGCCACTGTGGACCAAATCCAGCAGGTCCTCGTCCCCGATGTGATCAAGGACGACTGGAAGAAATGGTGGGAAACGGCCAAACGCGAGTTGAAAAGAGACAGCCATTTCCAGGTCCCTCTCAAAAAGACTGAGCCGGTCATTTACCAGGTCAAGGAAGTCTCCCTCCAATCCCGCCTCCTCACCGAATTCCGCGCCGCCAAGGGCTTGAAAGCACGCCTCAACGTCGCCCATGATATCCTCCGCAACCTCTCCGACTTGGACGACAAAGCCGCCGCTGCCCGCGAGATCCTTCCCGCGCTCAACACCGAAATTGCCACCCATCAGCGCACCCAGCCCTCCGTTGCCCTCGAAGCCATTTTTGTCCGCGATGATTTCCGCGCCGCCATGGATCTGCCGCCCGGCGACGGCGAAATCACCGCCCTGGCCATTTGGGTCCAGGAATCCGCCCGCGTCGGCCCCCTTCTCGAACTTATTCCGGCTGGCAAGCACCGTCACGCCCTGGAATCCTTCAAGAAATCGTTGATAGACAAGTGGCCTGACTGCCTGATAGGCGCCCTGAACCAGGTCTCCTCCAAGCTCGCCGGCGAAGTCGCTCACGCCCTCATCGCCGGCGGAAAATGGCAGCAGTTGAAGGAACTTCTCGCCCGCCTCATCAGCCAGCACGCCGCCAACAGCGAACTCCTCCTCTGGCTCGCCAGGGAACGCTCCGACGCCTTCGCCGACATCCTCGGCCCCGAAGTCTTCCGCGCCATGCTCACCTCCATGGAGCGCGACCAGTTCAACGAGAAACGCTCCAACAAACTCCGCGATTTCATCCTCGACGATCAAACCCTCCTGGTCGAGCTGATCGGTTCCGCCGACCTCGAAGTCATCAAAGACCTCACCCGCGCCCTCCAGCTTTCCCCCTGCTTCGACGACATGGACAAGCGTTCCCTCCTGGCCCGAATCGTCAAGAGCTATCCTGCCGTCCAGACCATGATCTCCGGCGAGCAATCCAAGGCCGAAAAAGCGGAAACCGCCCTCATCGTTTCCTGGGAAAGTCTCGAACGCCGCAAAAACGAATACGCCGAACTCGTCCAAAAGACCATTCCCGCCAACTCCAGGGAAATCGCCGTCGCCCGCAGCTACGGCGACCTGCGCGAAAACCACGAATACAAGGCCGCCAAGGAAATGCAGAAAATCCTCATGCGCCGCAAATCCGAGCTGGAGGCCCAAATCGTCCGTGCCCAGGGCACCGACTTCGCCAACTCCCGCACCGACGTTGTCGGCATTGGCTCTACTGTCTCCGTCACCGACCTCGAACGCCAGCACCCCGAGAGCTTCACCATCCTCGGCGCTTGGGATTCCGATCCCGACAAAGGCGTCATCAGCTACCTCGCCGCCGTCGGTCAGGCCCTCCTCAACGCCAAGCCCGGCCAGGAAGTCGAAGTCCCCGTTGAAGGCGGCAAGCGCCGCTACCGTGTTGACGCCATCGCCCCCTTCAAACCCGCTGCCTTAGCCCAACCGCCTCAACCGCCCGAACCGGCTCAACCTTCCCAACCTGCATAGCGAGATTCCGGGGAACACATGCGCCCTCGCATGTAAAGGCCGGCACCCCCGCCGGCCTGGTCTCTGTTCGTTACCCACGCGCCCTCCAAACGCAGCGATCCAAATGCTACGGGAGCGCGGTCCTCGACCGCGACGCCGACAGGGGGGCGCGTGTTGCTCCCGGAATGGCCGCCGCCCATCAGGGGAGCGTTCTGAGGGCATGCCGGCGGTCAGAGCTGCTTCATTGCGTTGTCCAGGGCGGCGTAGAGTTGGGACATGGTGGCTTCGGTTTCGTCGCCCATGTTGGAGATGCGAAAGGTGGTGCCCTTGATTTTGCCGTAGCCGCCGTCAATGAGGAAGCCCTGGTCCTTGACCAATTTCTGGAGTTTGGGAACGTCCACGACGCGGCCGCCGGGCCTGGCGCCGTTGCTGACGCAGGTGAGGGTCAGGGATTCGAATCCGGGTTCGGGGAACAAGTTGAACCCGTTGTGGGCGGCCCAGGCGCGGGTCATGCCAGCCAGTTTTTGGTGGCGGGCGAAACGCTGCGGCAGTCCTTCCGCAAAAAAGACCTCCAATTGGGAGGCGAGCGCATAGACATGGCCGATGCTGGGGGTGCTGGGGGTCATGTTTTGTTCGGCGTTTTTTTGGAATTCGACGAAATCGAAATAGTAGCCGCGGTCTTTGGCCGTCGCGGCCCGGGCCAGGGCTGCTTTGGAACAGGCGAAGACCGCCAGGCCGGGGGGCATGGCGAAGGCCTTTTGCGTGCCGGCCAGCAGGACGTCCACGCCCAGAGCGTCGAATTCGAGGGGGACGGCGGAGAGCGAGCTGACGGCGTCAACAATAAACATCACGTCGGGGTATTTCTTCTTCAGCGCGGCGATTTCGCGGATGGGGCTCATGACGCCGGTGGAGGTTTCGTTGTGAATGACCGTCAGGGCGTCGAACTGGCCGCTGGCGAGTTTGGCGTCCACGGCTTCCGGGCGGATCGGGGAACCCCAGGGGACTTGGAGGGGTTCGGCTTCCTTGCCGCAGCGGCGGGAGACATCGAGCCATTTGTCGGAGAAGGCGCCGCACATGCAGTTGAGGACCCGCTTTTGGACGAGGTTGCGGATGGCGCCTTCCATGACGCCCCAGGCGGAGGAGGTGCTCAGGTAAACCAGTTGTTTGGTGGAGAGGAGTTGCTGCAACTGGGGCTGGATTTTGGCGTAGAGGTCCTTAAACCCCTGGCCGCGATGGCCGATCATGGGGCTTGCAAAGGCTTGGAGTGTCTTCGGGCTGACTTCAACCGGGCCTGGAATGTATAATTTGACGTGGGGCATAAGATGATTCTTTGGGTTTCAGAATTCAGGACGAGTGAAGGGTAGCGGGGGGCGGTTTTGGGCGTCAAGTCTGGTTTTGGTGGAGTGATGGAGTGATGGGGTGATGGAGTGATGGCTCGCCAAACTTGATCACTTGCCCATTACTCCATCACTCCAACACTCCGTTGGGTTCTTCGATGGCATTTGGTCATTAGCGCTGTTTTTCGGACTCGATGGCGCTCAGCAATTGCTGGCGGCGGGATTCGTAGTCGCCGCGGGAATTGTCGAGCTGGCCGGCCTTGTTGATGGAATTGACGCCGCCAATGACCGCTACCGCGATGAAAACAAGCCCGAACAGGGGAAAGAACCCGGGGGCGCCCATGCTGGCCGCACCGATGGTCCATGCGCCGCCAAACACGACGCCGAGGACGATGACGATCACGCCCCCGGCAATGGAAGGCTCAGTTCTGGCGCCGTTGTTTTGGCTGACCAGCAGTTTTTCGCGCGACATGTTCCATTCGCGGTCGAGTTGATTCAGCTCGTTTTGAAGTTCGATGATCTTGAGGTTGCCGGCGATCTGGCCGGTTTGCTGTTCGAGCTTTTCGAGCACTTGGGTGAAAGCCGCCGAACCGGTGCGCTGGATGGCCAGGCGCGAGTGGCAATAGTTGCAGGTGACAAAGTGGGTCTGTTCGTCCACCTCCAGCGTTGCGCCGCAGTGGTTGCAATTGACGCTGAGGAGGTTTGGGGAGTTCGTGTCCATGTTTTCGCGGTCGGGTCAAATTTGAAAAATCGTCGTTCTCCGGCTATTTTCTGTCCACGGCCACGAAGAATGACGGGGGAAAAACCGGGAGCCAAGCCAAAAAACTCCAACTGCACCCAGAGGGGCGCATCTTGCAACCACCACCACGCGCTTTGCGCCCCCGCGCGGCATCTCCTCCCTCTCCTCCACATACTTGTGGAGGAGAGGGCCGGGGAGAGGAGGCTCTTATGGTGGTTGTGTCAAGATG
>Ga0302320_10002640_pt1 | contig 42004 bp, 33 predicted proteins | sample Bog_T0_3_FD_202130 | JGI IMG/M metagenome (GOLD analysis project Ga0302320, IMG submission 202130) | Peat permafrost microbial communities from Stordalen Mire near Abisko, Sweden - Bog_T0_3 | ecosystem: Environmental > Terrestrial > Soil > Wetlands > Peat | place: Sweden: Abisko, Stordalen Mire... | reverse complement strand
CTCCTCAGTGATCGTGCTGCGCGAAATGGAATATGTTCAGGCGGCCCGCGCCGCCGGCGCCGGGCATTGGCGCATTCTCCGTTTCCATATTCTCCCGAACGCGATGGCGCCGCTGATCGTCCAGCTCTCCTTTCTGTTCGCCTACGCCGTGCTGACCGAGGCGACTCTTTCGTTCCTCGGCGTCGGCGCTGTGCCGCCGACGCCGACCTGGGGAAACATCATGGCCGAGGGGCGGCAGTACATGACCGACGCGCCCTGGATCATTACAATCCCGGGTGCGGCGCTGATGATCACCGTCCTCGGTCTGAACCTGCTGGGCGATGGCCTCCGCGATGTTCTGGATCCCCGTCTGAGAATTCAGCAATGACCCTGCTGGAGGTCAGTGATCTTACCACGTCGTTCCAGACGGGCGGCGGAGAGGTGACGGCAGTCGAGAACGTATCGTTCAGCCTTGAAAAAGGCCAAATCCTCGGCATCGTCGGCGAATCCGGCAGCGGCAAAAGTGTGACCGCTCTGGCCATCATGGGCCTGCTGCCGCGCCCGCCGGCTCGCATCCGTGGCGGCCGCATTCATTTCGAAGGCCACGATCTGCTCAGGCTGCCCGATCGCTCGATGCAGCGGTTGCGCGGACCCGGGATTGCCATGGTCTTCCAGGAACCGATGACCTCGCTGAACCCTGTCTTCACCATCGGCGAACAGATCATGGAGACGATCCGCGCCCACGAAAGCGTGTCGCAGAAAGCGTGTTTTGCCCGCGCGGTCGAGATGCTGGAAAAGGTCGGCATTCCGTCCGCAACCGCCCGCATGACCGACTACCCGCATCAGCTCTCCGGTGGCCAGCGCCAGCGCGTCATGCTTGCCATTGCTCTCGTCTGCCGGCCCCGTCTGCTGATCGCGGATGAGCCGACCACAGCACTGGATGTGACGATTCAGGCTCAGATTCTCGAACTGCTGATGGACCTGCGGGATGAGTTCGGCATGGCGATCATAATGATCACCCATAACATGGGTGTGATCGCCGAGACCGCCGATCGGGTTCTCGTGATGTATGCCGGGCGCACCGTCGAGCAGGCGAAAGTGGACCGGCTGTTCGATCACCCGCTGCACCCTTACACAAGGGGGCTGCTGTCCTGCGTGCCCACATTGGACCAGGATCAGGACCGGCTGATTGCCATCCCCGGCAATCTTCCCGAACCGTCGCGCCGGCCATCCGGATGCCGCTTCTCGGCGCGCTGCCCCCACGCTGTGCAGGCCTGCTCGGACGCAATTCCCCCATTGGAACTCTATGAGCGGGACCATGCTGCCGCCTGTTTTCGTGTGCGGGACCTCCCTTGATGGCGGCCTTGCTGGAGGCGCTTGACCTCACCAAGCATTATGACGTTGAGACAGGCGGTTTTTTTCGCCGCACCAGGACAGCATTGCGGGCCGTGGATGGCGTGAACCTGACGATCGAGCCAGGCGAGACGCTCGGACTGGTGGGCGAATCCGGCTGTGGCAAATCGACCCTTGGCCGATTGCTGATCCGGTTGATCCCGGCGACAAGGGGCCAGATCCTCTTCGACGGCCAGGAACTGACCCGCCTCAATCCGAGGGAACTCCGGGCCGCAAGGAAGGGAATGCAAATCGTCTTCCAGGATCCGTTCGGCGCCCTCAACCCGCGCATGTCGGTCGAAGAGACGGTGATGGAGCCGTTGCTGATCCACGGTTCCCGCCGCGGTCCGGCCACCCGCGAAGCCGTCACCCGAATGCTCGACAAGGTGGGACTCCCCGATAGTGCCCGGTATCGGTTTCCGCATGAGTTTTCCGGCGGTCAGCGGCAACGGATCGGCATCGCGCGGGCGCTGATCCTGAACCCGAAACTGGTTATCTGTGATGAGCCGGTATCGGCGCTCGACGTTTCGGTCCAGGCGCAGATCGTCAATCTTCTGTCCGATCTGCAGCGCGAACTGGGACTGACCTATCTGTTCATCGCGCATGACCTCGGCGTCGTGAAACACATCTCCACCCGAGTGGCCGTGATGTATCTCGGCAAGGTGGTGGAGATCGCCGACAAGCGGTCACTCTACGCACGTCCGTCGCACCCCTACACCCAGGCGCTGCTGGCGTCCGTCCCGGTGACCCATCCGTCGCACCGCAAACGCGGGTCGGCTAGGGAAGCCCGCATCACGGGCGATATCCCAACCGCGCTCGCGCCGCCGCCAGGCTGCCGGTTCCATACCCGCTGCCCGCACGTGATGCCGGTCTGCCGAACCGATGAACCGGCGATGCGCGCAGCCGGTGTGGCGCACCAGGCCGCCTGTCATTTGCTGCCCGCATAAACCTGCGCAAACTCAGCCGCCTGATGTGACAATCACGGTCCATCCGATTATCGTCCGGCACGGGATGGGAGAAACGTCAATGATCATCGAAGTCCGGACCTATCAACTCAAACCCGGCTCCGTCGCCGAGGTCGAAAAACGCTTTGGCGACGGGCTCCCGGCGCGGGAGAAACTGTCCAAACTGGCAGCGCTTTGGCACACGGAAGTGGGCCCACTGAACGAAATCACCCACGTCTGGACGTATGACACGCTCGAACACAGGAGCGCGATCCGAGCGGAAGCGGTGAAAACCGGGGTGTGGCCGCCAAAACTGGCCGAGTTCATTGTCACGATGCAGAGCGAGATCTTCATTCCGGCGCCGTTTTCGCCACCATTGGAAGCGCGCGACGTGGGACCGCTGTTCGAAATCCGGTCCTACACACTGGCGCCCGGAGCGTTGCCTGGAATGATGGAGCGCTGGGCTGGCAAGATCGATGAGCGGGTCAAGCTTTCGCCCTTGGTCGGCGCCTGGTATTCCGAGTTCGGCGGCCTCAACAAGTGGGTCCATATCTGGGCCTACAGGGACGCCGCCGAACGCCAGCGCATCCGCGCCGACGCGGTAGCCCGCGGAGTATGGCCCCCCGGTGGCGGAGCCTCAGGCCTCCTGTTGAAGCAGGAAAACAAACTGGTCATGCCCGCACCTTGCTCCCCGTTGCGGTAAGCCGCCATGAACGACGGAACCGTGGTCAGCATTGCCGCCTAGACCACTGACCGCGTGATGCCGGTATTACAGGGGGACGCCGCCTTCGCAGGCATCGTCCATCCAGTGGCGGAAAAAACCCAGGCAGGCGCGAAACCGTTGTTCGCGCCCGCCTGATGCTGCCTCAGACCGTTTCGGCCACCCTGTTCGCCTCGATCTTCCGGCGAGCGGCCTCGCGCCGCTCGTCGAATTTCGCCAGCCGGCGCCTCGGGTTGGGATGGACCTCGTTCGCCGGCTCACCGGGCCGCTTTTGCGCGCCGGCCCAGCCATGCGCGGCAATGTCGAAGATGATTCCGGACAGGTCGGTGTGCTTGACCTCGTAGCCGTCGGGGTTGTTGGGGTCGCCCATGATCCATGTGCCGCCGGCGGCACGCGCCTGCTGCCCGGACACAATAACGTCGTCCACCCAGAAGCCGATGTGATGCAGCCCCACGAAATCGGCACCGGTCCCCTGCGAGGCTTCGTCCGACTTGAAGTGCAGGATCGCCAGGTTCACCACCCCATCGGTGAGGAAGACGCCCTCGGCGAGGGGGCCGTCGAGTTCGGCGACTTCCTCAAGGCCGACGGTCTCCTTGTAGAACTCCGCCGTCTCCCACGGATCGGTCACGCTCAGTGCGACGTGACGTAGAAACCCTTTGCTCCTCACGGTCATGGCTCAGCTCCCTCGGTTATTGTCGAACAGGGAGTGTGGCTCAACGAACGCCGTCAGGGCAAGTTTCGTGAACAACGTGGCACAGCCCGTCCATCCAACGCTGGCACGACGGCACCATTCGTCCCGTCCGGCCGGTTGCTACGCTTGTTTGCGTTCGATCAGGCTGCGGCGGATCTTTCTCCCTCGCTCGACCTTGTCCTCGATGTAGGCCGCGTCACCCCATCGCACGGCGCGCGCCATCGCCTGCGCGTCCTCCATGAAACGCTGCAGCATCTCCAGCAGGGCCTCGCGGTTGTTCAGGAAAATGTCCCGCCACATCACCGGGTCGGAGGCCGCAATACGGGTAAAGTCACGAAATCCCGAAGCCGCGAAATTGACCACGCCGTGTCGGCTTTCATCGGCAAGATCATCCGCGGTGCCGCAGATCGTAAACGCGATCAAATGCGGCAGATGCGAAACGATCGCCAGCACCCGGTCATGGTGGCTCGGCTCCATCCGTTCAGTCTGCGCGCCACAGCGTTGCCACAGCGTCTCGATCTTGGCAATCGCCGCCTCGTCGGTGCCCGCAGGCGGAGTCAACAGGGTCCACCGACCTTCGAACAGTTCCACAAACCCCGCATCGGGCCCGGAATGTTCGGTCCCGGCAATAGGATGGGCCGGCACGAAATGTACCCCGGCAGGCACCAGAGGGCCGACATCCCGGATCACCGATTGTTTCGTCGACCCAACATCGGTCAGCACCGCACCTGGCGCCAGATGGGGGGCGATGCGTCGGGCCAGGTCGGCGAACGCGCCAACCGGGGCGCACAGCATGACGCAATCCGCGCCCTCCACCGCCTTGGCCGGATCCAGTTCGACCCGGTCGGCGATGCCAAGCTCCATAACCCGGTCGAGCGTCTTCTGGGTCCGGGCATTGACCACGATCTCCGAGGCGATATCGCCTCGCTGCCGCGCAATGCGTGCGACCGATGAGCCAATCAGCCCCACGCCCAACAACGCCAGCCGTCTGAAAACCGGTTCAGCCACGAGATTGCCGCATGAATTCCGCAAACGCATCGACCACCAGACCAACTTCCTCAGCGGTGCCGACCGTCACGCGCAGACAGTGCGGCAGACCATATCCAGCCACCTTGCGCACGATAATGCCGTTGGTTCGCAGGAATTCGTCAGCCGCGTTGGCGGTCTCGGTCTTTCCCAGATCCACCAGCACGAAGTTTCCCTCACTCGGCCAGACTTTAATGCCCGCGGCCTCGATGCCGGCAGCAAGTTTCGGCCGATACGCCGCGTTATGCGCACGACCCTCCTCAACCCACCCCGGCTCAGCCAGCGCCGCGGTCGCCGCGGCCTGAGCGGCAACGGACACGTTGAACGGACCACGCACCCGATTCAACACGTCCACAACCGCCGGCGGAGCGTAACACCAGCCGATGCGCATCCCGCCCAGCCCGAAAATCTTCGAAAACGTGCGTGTCATGACCGTGTTGTCGGTCGCATCCACCAGCTTGATCCCGGCGTCATAGTCCGAGCGCGTGACGTATTCGGCATAAGCCGCGTCCAGCACCAGCAATACTTCAGGCGGCAGCGCCGCGCGGAAACGGGCGACCGCCTCGGCTGGTACTATCGAACCGGTGGGGTTGTTCGGATTGGCCAGGAAAACCAGCTTGGTCGCCGGAGAAACCGCTGCGAGCATCGCATCCAGGTCCGCAGTCAGGTTGCGCTCGGGCACCTTTATCACCCGGCTGCCTGCATAGGTTCCGGCGATCTCGTAGATCGAAAACCCATGCGCAGACATGATGATGTCACGTCCCGGACCGCCATAGGACAGGCAGAACTGATATAGCAGATCGTCAGATCCGGCACCGCAGACGATCCGGTCCGGCTTCAACCCCCAACGCTTGCCGATCGCCGCCCGCAACCGGTCGGCGCCGCCGTCAGGATACCGGTACGATTCGGCCGCCGCCGCGGCTATTGCGGCCTGTGCCGAGGGCGGCACGCCAAACGCCCCCTCGTTTGACGACAGCTTCACCGTCCTGTTGGCACCGGGCAGTTCGGACTCCCCCGCGACGTAAGGCTGGATCGTCAGGATTTCCGGACGCGGAACCGGCCCGTTCATCGCACAGCCCCCGCGATCGGCAGCGCATAGCTGCCCAGAACGATCGGGCGCCGCAGAACCGATCCGAGGTTAAGGAGCCGGGCGTCGTCGTCGGCCAGATAGCCCTCCACCTCGACCAGCACATTGGCGACAGGCGCCCCACGCCCACGCACCAGCGCCATCGTCAGCGGCTTCAACCCTGCTCCGGTCAGCTCGCTCGACAACCGCGCGCGGCTGACGTCGCTGTCGCACTCAAGACCGAGGAACGATTGATCGTCTCCGCTGGCATCCGCCGGTGTCGCGGCAACAACCAGAGCCTGCGCGGTCGGCGCCCCGTCGGGCCGCGTTTTCCAGAACGGCAGGCGACCGATGATATGCAGCCGCGGCTCGTGATGCAGCAGCGCCACCCACCAGTTGTCGGTCTCGGACGGGTAGGGCAGCACCGCCACGGACGCCACGCCTTGGCTCACGTCCACCAGCGCCTGCCCGGCGCTGCCATAGATGCGCAACGGGGTCAGCGCGCCGAAATGCTCGCGGGCCAACTGTGTCAACGGCACGCCCTGATCGGTATCGCAGACCGCAAGCGAAAAGCCGCCCTGCATCGCCGTCGTCCCGGCCAGCAGCTCGCGCCAGATACGAAACACCGCGACCGGTGGCAGCGTCCCGCGATGCCGGTCCAGCAGCCGCCGGATGATCGACGCTTCGCGCCCCGGGCGAAATGCCGCCGGCTTGCCGGATCGGGCTACATATTCAACGATTCCCGCCCGTTGCATCAACAGGTCATGGATCGCGTCGTCGATCCGGTCGAGTTCGGCTCGCAGTGCCGGCAGCCCGCCGGTGCGCCAGCCATCCTGCGGCGACGGTTCCTCGCTTCCGGTGCTAACGGGTCCGGAAGCGACGGGCGCAGGATCAGCGGTTGAAACGGAACTGGACATCATGTTCGCCGTGAGAAGGGCCGCAGACTTAGCGGATGCGCACCCTTCTGCAAACCCATTCGACGACCATGCTGAATCCCTGCCGTTGCGAGCCGCGCCCGCACGTCCTATGCAATCGCCGCGATGGACCAGACAGCCACACGCATCGACCCAGCCAATTTGCCGAACCACACCCACGTCACGTTCGACGACGGGATAACTTTGGAGTGTGGCGCTTCGCTGCGGCACCATACTGTCGCATACCGCACCTACGGAATGCTGAACGCGGACCGTTCAAATGCCATCCTGGTTTGCCATGCCCTGACCGGAGACCAGTATGTCGCCGAACCGCATCCGATCACCGGAAAGCCGGGCTGGTGGGATGCCGTCGTCGGTCCTGGCCGACCGGTTGATACAGACCGCTTCTTCGTTATCTGCCCCAATGTGCTTGGCGGTTGCATGGGCAGCACCGGCCCGCTGACCAATCGGGAACTGCCGGATGGCACGGTCATCGACGAACCCTGGGGGACCGAATTTCCGCCAGTGACCATTCGCGATATGGTCCGAGCGCAAAAGCGTCTGATCGATCATCTGGGAATCGACCGGCTGTTCGCCGTTCTCGGCGGATCAATGGGCGGCATGCAGGTGCTGCAATGGGCCGCGCTGTATCCCGACGCCGTCTTCGCTGCCCTGCCGATCGCCACCGCAGCATACCATTCGGCGCAGAACATCGCCTTCCACGAGGTCGGGCGACAGGCGATCTTCGCCGATCCGGAATGGCAGAATGGTCAGTACTGGCGCACCGGACGCATTCCGGCGCGCGGCTTGGCGGTGGCGCGCATGTGCGCGCACATCACCTACCTGTCCGAGGAGGCGCTGACCCGAAAATTCGGGCGGCGGCTGCAGAACGCGCCGAAGGATAACACCGAAGCGATCAACCTCTTTGGCGAGATGTTCGAGGTCGAAAGCTATTTGCGACACCAGGGCAGCACCTTCGTGCAACGCTTCGATGCCAACAGCTATCTCACGATTACCCGTGCGATGGACTACTTCGATCTGGCAGCCGACTGCGGCGGAGACCTTGCCGTCGCGTTCAAGGGAACCCGCACCCGGTTTCTGCTGGCGTCCTTCACCTCGGACTGGCTGTTTCCGACAATTCAAAGCCGCTCGGTCGCCCGCGCCCTGAACAGGGCAGGGGCCAATGTGTCGTTTGTCGAATTTCCAACCGACAAAGGTCACGACGCATTCCTGCTCGATGAACCTGACTTTCACCGTGCCCTCGCCGGTTTCCTCGGCGGTTGCGCGATTCATGCCGGACTGGCCGCCACTGCATGAGCACGCTCGACCCGGTCCGCTTCCTCACCAAGAATATGCGTGTCGATCTGGCGCTGATCGCAGATATGATTGCGCCTGGATCGCGCGTCCTCGATATCGGCTGCGGCGATGGGACACTGATCGACCATCTGTTTCAGACCAAGGGGTGCGACGCCCGCGGCATCGAGATCGACATGGCGGAAGTGACGCGCGCGGTCGCGCATGGCCTTCCGGTGATGCACGGCGATGCCGACATCGACCTGGAGCATTATCCCGATAGTGCGTTCGACTATGTCGTTCTGTCGCGGGCGCTGCAGGCCGTGGAACGGCCGCGGGAGGTGCTGCGGCAAATGCTGCGGATCGCCACTCGCGCCGTTGTCAGCTTCCCCAATTTCGGCCATTGGCTCGTTCGATGGCAACTGCTGTCCACCGGTCGGATGCCGATGACCGCGACCTGGGATCGCCCCTGGCACGAGACGCCCAACATTCATCCATGCACCATCCGGGATTTCTTCGTCCTTTGCGAGGCAGAGGGCTACGTCGTCGAACGTTGGCTCGCCACCGACGATGGCGGACGCCGCGCACCGTGGCGCCGGGCGTCCCGGCTCGCCAATCTGTTCGGGGAGCAGGGCCTGTTCCTGCTGCGGCACCGATAGAAACCCGGCCATGCGGGTAAGGCGCGCACGAGGGGTGAAAGCGCCCACCAGCCGGTTGTCTGATCGCCGGTCCTGGCGGCTTCGTGTCGCGGGTCTGGTTTCGCTGTTGCTGCATGGTGCGATTATACTCTTGTTGCTCGTGACCATCCGGCGTGAGGAAAATCCGGAACTGCTGCCGCCTCCCTCCGCCGTGACGATGCTGTTTGAAAGCGGGCGAAAGAATGGCCCGACGCTGCCAAACCCATCCATCCAGGCAACCCCCTCGACCCCGGCTGCGCCCGCGCCGCCGTCCGCAACCGAAATCCCGCTGCCGACGCCGCCCTTGCCGCCCGTCGCCGAATCCCCGGTGCCGCCGCCGCCGTCCGCCGCGCCGTCAACCGAACCATCGCCTCCAGCGCCCCAAGCTGCGGAGCCCGCGCGACCTCAACCGGCACCGTCCGTCGAACGTCCACCTCCAATCCAGGTGCCGCCGCCGCTGCCGCCGGCGGCGGAGCCGGCGCCCATTCCGCCCCCACCCTCGCCGCCACGCGTGCCGAAACCGTCGCCCTCTCCGCGCCTGGCCTCCCCGAGGCCAGTCCCACGGCAGGTCTCCCCGCCGAAGTCATCGGACTTTCCGGCTCCCATGAACTTCAGCTTCGGATCGCCGCCCCCGGCATCCGCATCGCCCGCGCCCCCCCGCTCCGCCCATCATATCCCCGGCACCATCGACATGTCGCTCGGACCGGCATCGAAAGGAACGGCTGATGCCACACCGTTCTCCGATCACGACGAGGACGCCGAGGGCGCCGACTGGCGCAACGCTCTCAGCCGATGGGTTTCGGAACACGCCTATTATCCTGAGCAGGCGAGGCGCGATGGCGAGGAGGGCGACGCAAAAGTCCATGTCGTCGTCGAGCCGAACGGGCGCGTCAAAATGGTCGAGTTGGTCGGCAAATCCGGGTCCATGTGGCTGGACGTGGCGCTGCAGGCACTGTTCCGCGACCAGCATATCCCGCCGCTTCCCTACGGCACGACCGGACTATTCGATTTCGATTTCACCATGCACTACATCCTGATCCGGGGGCGGTAGAGAAAACAGGATCAGGCAACCCGTCAGGCCGCCTCCGCCAGCACCAGTCGCCGGCGCGGCACGGCTTGCAGCGGCATCGCCGCGTACACGTCCTTCACGGCCTCGGTTAAACTGACGCCGGCAAATCCCGGCATCATCCTCCGGCCCGCGCGTTCGAACAGCGGTCCACTTCGCAGCACGACACGCAATTGTGATGGCGGCATCCAAAGCGCCGCATCCCGCCGCTCGACCCGAAACAGGCCGCCGGCCAGAAGCCGCCCCAACTGCCCGGTCGAATAGGGCAGGCCGTGGCCGAACGGCGTGCTCTCCCGATACGCCCACATGCCGCTCCGATTCGGCACAACGATCAGCAGCCGCCCATCGTCCTTCAGCACGCGCCAAGCCTCGCGCAGCAGCCGCCTTGCGTTCTCCGCCATCTCCAGCCCGTGCACCAGCAGGATCCGGTCGATCGTCAGGTCGCCGAACGGCAGGCTGTCTTCCTCAGCCGCGCACGACAGATTAGGCACGCCGGGAGGCCACCGCGCGGCACCCATCTGTGCGGGTGTCAGCGCAATACACCGCGTCGCCTGATCCCGCCAAAGCCGCAGATAAGGCATCGCGTATCCAATGCCGAGAACCGACTCCCCGACGGCAGAAGGCCACATCGCCAGCAGCCGCTCACGCACGACGCGCGCGGTCACGGCCCCGCATGCCGACCCGTAGAATTCCGCGGCGAGATGTGCATCCGCTGTCATCGCCGTCGTATAACACGTCCAGCGGTTTCCGATCGAATGAACGAGTGCTAGGGTTTCGCCATGACAGTCACAGCATCTCCTGTTCCCATCCTGAAGGACAATTACGCTTGGCTGCTGCGCGACAGCGGCACGGGCGCAACCGCAATCGTCGATCCCGCCGACGCCCAACCCGTGATCGAAGCGATCGAACGGGCAGGCGGCCGGCTGGACATGATCCTGCTGACCCACCACCACGCCGACCACACCGCCGGCGTCGATGAGGTCCGGGCCAGATTCAACTGCCCGGTGGTTGGAGCTGTGGCAGACCAGCACCGCTTGCCCAGGCTGGACGAAGCGGTCAAGGACGGCGACACCGTCCGCCTCGGCGATGCAACGGCGCAGGTGATCGACACGCCAGGCCATACAAGGGGCCAGATCAATTACTTCTTCCCGGACGGAGACATTCTCCTCTCGGGCGATACGCTGTTCAGCCTCGGCTGTGGCCGTCTGATCGAAGGCACCGCCGAGGAGATGTTCGCCAGCCTCCGCAAACTCGCGGCCCTGCCGCCCGACACCTTGGTGTGCTGTGGACATGAGTACACCGAAAATAACGCGCGCTTTGCCCTTGCCGTCGATCCGGACAACGCCGCCCTGCATGACTTCGTCGGGAAAGTCGAGCAGCTGCGGGCGGCGAAACAGCCCAGTGTGCCGTCTGTTTTGTCGGACGAACTGAAAGCCAATCCGTTTCTGACCGCCCCGGATGTCGCCAGCTTTGCAAGCCTGCGCGCAAGGAAAGACAAATTCTGAGGAAGCACCTGCTGTGAAGCTGTATTACTCACCGACCAGCCCATACGTTCGAAAGGTCGTGGCGTGCGCGATCATTCGCGGCCTGGACGGCCGAATCGAAAAGCACACCACCAATCCACACGTGTCGCCGGACGATCTCATTGCCGACAATCCGCTGTCGAAGGTCCCCTGTCTCATCACCGACGATGGATTGTCATTGTTCGGCAGCCAGTTGATCTGTGAATACCTCGACAGCCTGGGTGAAGAACTTCCGCTGTTCCCGGCGCGTGGCGCCCCGAGATGGCGGGCGCTCAAATTGCAGTCGCTGGGCGACGGCATTCTGGATGCGGCCGTTCCCTGCCGAGGCGAACAGGCCAAACCCCAGGAGGCCGCTCGGGATGCTCAGATCGCACGCTTCAAGGCTGCGATCGGCCGCACGATCGATACCCTGGAGGCCGATCCGCCCCCCAAGCATATCGACATTGGTTCCATCACCGTCGCCTGCGCCCTCGGGTATCTGGATTTCCGCTTCGCCGACGATGCATGGCGCATCGGGCACCCGAAGCTGGCTGCATGGTATGACTCATTCGCCCGCAACAAAGGGTTGCTCGAAACAGCGCCCGCCTGAAATCGCCTCAAACCGAAGCGGGACCTGGTCGCGTCAGTGCATACCGCTGCGACCGTCCGGCTTTGCGGGGCATCGATCGTCTTCGACGCCTCCGCTTTCGACAGATTTGGGTCACCCAGCCGGTCAATACTCGAACTGGTAGGTAATCCCGACGCTCGCCGCATCCCCGCTGCTGACTGCTCCGGTTGCGGAACTCGATCCGGACCCAGCGGTGGTTTCGAGTTTCAATCCCTTGGCAAGATCGATCTGTACGGTCGCCTGGGTTCCGCTGCCGGACGCACTTTGCTTCGCCCCCAGATAAACTCCGCGTGCCAGATAGCGTCCCGCCTCAAGCGTCGGGCTGCCCGTACTGCTGCTGCCCACGGACAGGCGATCGAGCCCGAACGTGGTCCGCAGGCTTTCCAGCGGATCGAACCCCGACGTCGCACCGGACAGGGACGCCAGCCCCGCAGCGATTTGGGCAAGCTGCAACGGGCTGAGCTTCGACGTGGAGGTGTTGAATAAAAGTTGCGAGAGGATCTCGTCCTGCGGCATGTCTGGCACGCTCGACAATGTGATCTTCGGGTCCTTCGCACTGCCGCTGACCGTCAGGGTCGCCACGATCGTCGCCGTCGTCGATGTCGCCACGAAATGGATAGCTGGATCGCTGATACCCGCCCCATTGAAGCTGACCGATCCCTCGGTGAAGTTCAACGTCGTGCCGATCACGCTCAATGTTCCCCTGCGCAAGTCAAGACTGCCATCCGGAACCGGTTTCGCCGCTGTCCCGTGGATATGGATGGTGCCCCCGAGCTCCGCATCCAGCCCGCGGCCGCGGATAAACACCTGTTCCGGCGCATTCAGGGTCAGATTGAGGCTGATGATCGAACTCGAATCCGCGTCCGGCGGAGGCGGCGGCGGAGCATTGGCATAGCGCACCGGCAACACGGCCACGCTGGCCGGCAGCTTGTCGGGAATACGAATATCCGCTCGCCGGACATGCAGCGTGCCGGCCGCCTCTAGGCTGCCTTTGACGTTCCCCTCAATCGTCAGGTTGGCATCGACAAGCGCCGTGATGAGGTCGCTCGACAGCGGGCGCGCGTCATCCGCCGTAAAATGCAGATCGACCGGCATGTCACCCGCCAGGCTGATCGAGCCGCTGCCGCCGAGACTGCCCGGCCCGGCCTTCCCGCTGAACTGCACCAGGCGAATGGAATCGCCCGATGCCTCGATCGTGGCTGTCAGATCATTGACGTGCGCCCCTAAGGCATAATCCGTGACATCACCATTCGTCAGTTGGGCCGTTCCACTGACCAGCGGGGCGGTCATCGTCCCGGTCACCGTGGCGCTCATTGTCACCTCCCCGCGGGCGCGACGGCCCTCCGCGGTCAGCAACGGATCCAGCATGGCCAGATCGATACGGCCATCCGTCTTCAGCCCAAGCGTGCCGCTTGGCGACAACGGAACCGCACCCGTGACAGCAAGATGGGACGGCCCCGCGCTCAGCCGGGCATCGATCTCGGCCGAACTGCCACGCAGGACGGCCGTCGCCACAAAATTGGCCGCCGGAAGCGCCTTCCCTGGCCCTTGGCGCTGCCTGATCCCGGTCGCGGTGAGTTTGATCGTGCCTTCGGGGCGGGTGCTCGTCCCGGTCAGGCGCGCATCCGCCGAGATCACGCCGTCGGCGGCCAGCGCAGGATCGACAATGGAAGCGGTATTGGCCGACAGGTTACGCAGCGACGCGGTCAGATCGATCTTGGCGCCGACACTGCCGGACACCGTGAGAACCGCCTGCTGAAACCCCAGGCGCAGCCGATCCATCGCCACACCGTCGGCGAAATTAAGTTTAACGGGCGCAAGCAGCCGCAAAACCTGCTCCTTCCAGCTCGCTTCCATCCGCGTCAGGGCCAGTGTCCGGTCCGAACCGTTCAGCGTGCCGGCGGTGATCAGCTTGGCCGAACCGCCGCTCACCGCCGGAGCATTGGCCGTGACGGTCACGCCAAGCGAATCGATCGGTCCCTTGGCTGTCACCCGCGCCGAAGCGGACTTGACGCCTCCCGTCGATAGCCCATCGGCACTGAACGAGGCATCCACCACCGGATGGCCGATGGGATCGCTCACTGTTGCATTCAGCACCGCTGTGGCGACTGCCGCGGTACCCGGCAAGGTGGCGCCGCGCGCCGTCAAAGTCAGCTTCGCCGCGGTGGCATCCGAGTCGAGCGTGGCTTTGGCCTCCCCAGCGACAGGGCGGCCCAGCAACGGCTCGAAATCCGCCAGGCGGCCAATAGTGAGATGAACGCTTCCCGTCGGGATCACCGCCGGCAGCTTCAGGCTGGCTTTGCCGCCCGCCTGCAATGACTTCCAGGACGCCTGGCCAATGTCGACGACGATCGTGCCGGCGCTTTCTTCGGCCATCAGCGCCAGTGACAGCGGCGCATTCAACAGCGTCCCATCCGCCTTGATGGTCGCGTGCGGCGTGCCCGGTAGTCCTGACGCATCGATGCGCGCACTCACATGACCCGGTGAAAAACCCTTCGCCGCCAGATCCGCACCGATATCCGCCGTAACCGCGAGGTCGTTCAGCTTGCCCGCCGCCTGGCCCTTCGCCTCCATGCGACCGGACAGGCTGGGCTGAACAGCGGTCAGGTCAGTCAGAGCCAACGACCAGTCGGCGTTGACCGTCTGATCGGACAGGCCGCCGCTGGCCGATACAGTCAGCGATTTGCCGGTCACCACCAGGCGCGAAACGGTCATGTCCTGTCCATGCATCGACGCCGCCAGGTCGATGCTGCCGTCATCGCCGATCAGCGCAGGCACAGGCGACAGGCCTCCGGTGATCGATATGCGCCCTTTCAGCGCCGCGGTAGTCGTCTCGTCCCGCATCTCCGCCTGCAATGCGAGGTCCGTGCTGCCGCTTATGTCCACGCCTCCGGCCGCCGCCAGCGGCGACAGGTTTGGCAGCACCAGATGGGCCTCGACCTGCCGAACCCCCTTTGTCCTCGCGGTGCCGTCGGCCGTGACCAACGGATGGCGCAACGAGAATGTCACCGGGCGATCCGGCGCATCCAACTGTGCCGACGCATCCAGCATGAGCGGGTCTCCGGCAAAGATATCCGGGCGTGGTCCGGGAATGTGCAGGTCGCTGACTGACGCGTGCAGTTTGACCTGCCCGGCATTACCGGCAATGTCGGCGTTCAGACTGCCGATCCGAGCACCGGCGGCTTGCAGCGAATCGATGCGAACCGTGCCGTTCGCATCCGGCTTGACGAACGGACCCTTTACCTTTGCGCCAATCAGAACCGATCGCCATGAGATGCCGGCAGCGGGCGCCATCTCTGGGGCCTGGGCCGTGACAGCAAGATCGGCCGCCTGATGCACCAGATCGATCGTGCCGGAAACAGACGCGGTCAGTGCTCCCGCATTGATCCCCATCTGTGTGCCGAGATCGTCCCTCGGGCCATTCACGGAAGCCTGGATCGTGATGGCACCCAGATCGGGCAGATGCGCAACCCTCGAAATTAGCCCTCCTGGCGGCTCCACCGCCGTGACCGTCGCGTTGATTTCGTTCGCGGTCACCCGCCCGCTGACGACGTAGTGGCCTGGACTGTCCAGCCGCTGTGCATCGAGCTGAACCGTACCCTCCGTCAGCGTCGGCAGGTCCGCCGCACCGTCAAGCGTCAGAATGGCGGCAGTCCCGACGACGGGCGCTCCGACGTTCGCTCGCTCGATGTGCAAATGACGCAGATCGACCCGAACCGGCAAATCGAACGACCCGCTGCTGCCATCGCTCTTGCCTTCGGATTGCGGCAGTCGGCTGAACTCCAGGCGATCGGCCCGCAGACTGTCGATCTGGGCGGTTCCCTGCAGCAGTTTCGACGGCGACCAGTCCAGGATCAGTCCTGAAACAGCGACATAGGGACCGTTCGCATCCGATACCTGAATCTGCTCAGCCCGCAGCGCGTCAGGGAAACGCCCGGCGAGGCCCTCGATGCGGACCACCCCACCGGTCAGGCTGGCGGTTTCAGTTTCGATCAGCCGGCGGCCAGGGCCGGTATTGGCCCCGATAAGGATGACAATAACCGCCAGCACAGGCAGCGCCAGAAGCACAATCACGACCCTGGCCGCCCATTTGAGGCCTCGCCGGATCAAAACGCCTGTCCGATACCGATATACACTTCGAACGAATCCCCTCCCGGCAGCTTGTTCAGAGGCACCGCGACATCAAGACGGATCGGACCGATCGGCGTATAATAACGCGCGCCGATTCCCGCCCCGGCGTGCCAGTTGCCGGTAAACGGAGCCCCATTCGCAGTGACCTGTCCCACGTCCAGGAAGCCCACGACGCCATAGTTGCCAAGAACACGTTGCCGCAACTCCAAGCTCCCGGTCGAGACAGCGTTGCCCCCGGTCGGGATACGATCCGGGAACTGCGGGCCAAGAGTCTGATAGCGGTAACCGCGCACCGTTGAACTGCCTCCGGCATAGAACCGCTGATCGGGCGGCAGTTCGAACACGCCGGCCCCTGACACCTGACCGACAAGCCCGCGCAATGCCAGGATGCTGCGGCCGTCATCAAAGACATCGAGGTAAGTCGACCCCGCAATCTGCGCGATGAAGAAGGTCGCGCCAGGCGTCCCAACAGACTCGGTCGGCGTAACCGACAATGTGGCTCGCACGCCGCTTGTCGGGTCGAGCAGGTTGGTCGTGCTGTCGTATTTCAGGCTCGCCGGGATGCCCACCAGATTGTAATGCCTCGTGACCTCCTCCTGGATAATGGATTCCTGTTCTCCCGAGAGACCAAGACTGGCGGTCCAATGCGCGGCCAGTTTTCGGTTCAGCCCGATCTTCTCCTGCAACGCGGTTTGGTCATAGGCTTGCAGACTCTGCTTGATCGCCTTCAGGTCCACCTCAAGCGTCTGATCGCGCGCCAGATAATCAGGCTTGAGAAACTGGATTCCAGCCGAGTAGCCCGGCTTGGTCACCGCATCGCCCCCCAGTTCGATCGTACCCGTCAGATTGAGTTGCTCCGCATTCCCGAACAGATTCCGGTCATGCCAGCCGGTGGTGAGGTTAACCCCCAGATCGGTCGAGTAGGCAGCGCCCAAATCCACCGTATGCAATGGCCGCTCGGTCAGATCGAATGTGATCGGCAGTTGTCCCGCTTCATCCAGCGCCGAAGCCGGTTCCGCGCGGACCACCGAAAAAACCCCCAGCGAGGAAAGATCCTGCCGCGCCGTCTCGATCGCCGCAGGGCTGAATTTGTCGCCCTGATGAAGCAGCAGACGTTTCCGGACAAACGACTCGTTCATATCCTTCAGGCCGGTCAGGCGGATCGGGCCGATGTCGGCTTTGGGACCGGTGTCAGGCTGGTAATCCACATCCAGCAGATCCTGGTCCGGATGCAACGTGGCGATGGGTATCGGAACTTTCGCGAGCGGATAGCCGTCCGCCCGCAGCGCCTCGAGCAAACGGCTCTGACCATCCAGGATTTGCGCCGCCATCGTCGGCTGACCCGGTTCGATACCCAGATGCGCTGGAATATCCGGCGGTACCTCGGTCGAAATCGTCACTTTGCCCAGTTTGAAGCGCGGTCCCAGATCGAACGACACCGCGACGTCCAGCGGCTTGTCGGCCGGCGACTCGTCGATGAGCGCCGGCAATGTCGGATCATCCAGCGTGTGGCCGGCAATGCTCGTGCTGACCGTGGCTTTATAGTAGCCAAAGCTGTGCAGCGCTGTCTCGAACCGGCCAACGTCCAGCCGCGCCCGTTCGGTTAGCGCGAAGCCGGCCACCGGAGCCGATTTTTGCAGCGAGATCAGCGTCGAACTACCCTGCAACGCGGCGTCGAGCGCGCCGTCGCCAGTGGGCTTCAATGTCACCGTATAGGGCTGCGGATCAGCCGCCTTCAGGCCCCTCGTGAGCACGATGGCGGTTGCAACAATCAAACAAAAGGCCAGCCACCGCACGGCGGTCGGCAGTGGTATCCGGGAGCGGTGCATCGCAGAACTTTATCCGAAAACCGTCACACCGGACTTCGCCGAACGGTCACGGTTACGCCATTGTTCCACCGCATCTGCGGAGCTATCCCCGTTGTCATGGGTAATGAAGCGCCTCCCGATCCCAAAATGCCACTGAGCCCGTCACGTGCGCGATCCAACCTGATACCCGATCCTGATCGCGCGCCAGGGTTTCTGCTGCAACTGCCCGCGGGCCGCGAAGGCTGGCTGGTCGCCCGTCGTGTCCGTGCCGTTCGCCGAACCGTCGCGGTGTTGGGCTGGACGCTTCCCGCAATGGTGATCCAGGCTGTCTGCCTGCTCCTGCCTGGTCAGGCAAAGGTCACCTTTGCTCGTGTCTACTGGGCGACGTTCGCCCGCCTTATCGGGATCGAGGTCCGCGTCATTGGCAAAGCGGCCAAGCGGCAAGGAACCCGCTCGGTCGTCTATGTGTCGAACCACTCCTCATGGGTCGATATTCCGATCCTCGGCGGCGTCCTCGACGGTTGCTTCGTCGCCAAGAATGAGGTGGCAACCTGGCCGGTCATCGCAACGATTGCCCGCCTGGGACGCACGGTGTTTGTATCCCGCGCCCGAACGACCATGGCCAGGGAGCGCGACACGATGCGCACCGTCCTGCGCGCCGGCGACAATCTGATCCTGTTCCCGGAGGGGACCAGTTCGGATGGCTCGCGCGTGCTGCCGTTCCGCAGTTCGTTTTTCGCGATCGCCGAACCGGAGGTCGGAGCCGACATCACGACCGCGCCGCTCATCCAGCCCGTATCAATCGTGTACGACCGGCTCGGGGGATTGCCGGCCGGGCGCGCCAGCCGTCCCGTCTTTGCCTGGTATGGCGACATGGATATCGCCTCGCACTTCTGGCGCCTGTCGCAGCATACCGGGCTCCGCGCGACCGTACTGCTGCACACCCCTCTCGACCCGGCGCTGTTTCAGGACCGCAAGGCTTTATCGCAGGCCGTGTGGCAGATCGTCGCCGACGGTGCATCGACGCTGCGGCAAAACCGTCCCGCCCGCCCGCTCGATCTGCCGGAGCAGCGCCCGAACGACCTGCCCGCCAACGAACCCGCCTACGTCTGAGCCTTCCGTCAGGCCTCCGGCCCCAGCATATCAAGCAACGGCGTTGCGGAACGCGGCGGTTTCAGGTCCAGGTGCTTCCATCCGGGTTCACCGAGCATGCGTCCCCGGCTCGTCCGCAGAATCAGCCCCTCCTGGATAAGATACGGTTCGATCACATCCTCCAGCGTATCGCGCGCCTCGGCCAGCGCAGCCGCCAGCGTTTCGACACCGACCGGCCCGCCGGCGTGGTGATCGGCGATGCGCCGCAGATAACGGCGGTCCATCGAATCCAGCCCCAGCCGATCGACCTCCAGCCGGTTCAGCGCGGCATCGGCCACGGCGCGATCGACCGGCGTGTCGCCCTGCACCGCGGCAAAGTCGCGAACCCGCCGCAGCAAGCGGCCAGCGATCCGGGGCGTGCCGCGGGACCGGTTGGCGATTTCGGCCGCTCCTTCCTCAGTCAGGCTGACACCGAGCAGGCGGGCACCGCGGACGATGATGAGGCGGAGTTCCTCCGGCGTGTAGAACACCAGCCGCAGCGGGATACCAAAGCGATCGCGCAGCGGTGTCGCCAGCAGGCCCGCTCTGGTCGTCGCGCCCACCAGGGTAAACGGTGGCAGATCAATGCGTACGCTCCGCGCCGCAGGCCCCTCACCGATGATCAGATCGAGTTGAAAATCCTCCATCGCCGGATACAGCACTTCCTCGATCGCCGGCTGCAGGCGATGAATTTCGTCGATAAACAGCACGTCGCGGGGCTGCAGATTGGTCAGAATCGCCGCCAGGTCGCCCGCCTTCGCAATCACCGGCCCCGACGTCGCGCGAAACCCGACACCTAGCTCGCGCGCCACGATCTGCGCCAGTGTGGTCTTGCCCAGACCCGGCGGCCCATGCAGCAGCACGTGATCCAGCGACTCGCCGCGGGCCTTGGCCGCCTGGATAAACACCGCGAGGTTCTCGCGCGAGGCCTTCTGGCCGGTGAAGTCGGCCAGCGTCTGCGGCCGCAGGGAGGCCTCGCCGGCGTCGTCGGGTTGCCGCTCAGCGGATATTGGACGATCGTCGGAATCACTCATCCGGCAGACCTCTGCGCCAGTTCTTTCAGGCTGTCACGGATCAGCGCATCCAGGCTCGACGAACTGCCGAGGCGTTCGGCAACGCGGGCCACGGTCTGCGCCGCCTCAGGCCGGCGGTAACCGAGATTGACCAGCGCAGACACGGCGTCGTCGGCCGCGGTCGCGGCGGCGATCGGGGTGTAGGTGACGCCAGTGGCGGAGGTCGGCATCGTCCCCGTCTTGTCCTTGAGCTCGGTCAGCAGGCGGACGGCAAGCCGCGGGCCGACTCCCTGTGCTCTGGTCAGGCTGGCCTTGTCGCCGGCCGCGATGGCGCCGATCAGGTCGCGCGGGGACAGCGCGGAGAGGATCGCCAGGGCGACCCGGCCGCCGACGCCCTGGACGGTGGTAAGCAGGCGGAACCAGTCGCGTTCGGCCGAGTCAGCAAAACCGTACAGGACGATCGCGTCCTCCCGGACATGCGTTTCGATCAGCACCTTGGCGGCGGCCGGCGCCTGCGGCAGCGCGGCGAGCGTGCGTGACGACGCCTGCACGAGGTAGCCGACGCCGCCCACGTCGATGACGCAGGAACCATCCGAGAGCACGTCCACGCGGCCGGTGAGTTGGGCGATCATTTGGAGTCCGGTCCTGCCTTGGGTGGCCCGAATCGAGCGTCGGAAAAGCGTAGCCGATTCGGGATGCGTCTGGCGCGATCAGATCACGCCGGCAGACCGCAGCCGCTCCAGTTCCTCGTCCGACAGCCCAAGCAGCCCCTGAAAGATTTCCGCGTTATGGGCGCCGAGTTCCGCACCCAGCCAGTTCACCTTGCCCGGCGTTTCGCTCAGGCGGGGAACCAGGTTGGGCACCGCCAGCGCGCCGGCGCGGGGGTGGTCCATTTGCAGGATGTTGCCGCGGGCCTGGTACTGCGGGTCCTCGAAGATCTCATCGATCGAATACACCGGCCCGCACGGCACCTGGCTGCTTTCGCAACGCTGCATCAGATCGGCTCGGTTCATCGTCGCGGTCCAGGCGCCCACCGTTTCGTCCACCAGCGCCCGGTCGCGTTCGCGCGCCGCAAGCGTGCCCCAGCTTTCGTCGCCGGCAAGGTCCGGCCGGCCCATTGCCTCGGCCAGTCGTGAGAAAATCTTGTCGTTGGTGCAGGCGATGGCGATCCAGCGCCCGTCCTTCGTCGGATAGTGGCTGTGCGGCACGACGTTGACGGTGCCCGGACCCATTCGCTGGCGGACGGTGCCGTTGTAGGCGAACGCCGGCGCAAGTTCGTCCAGGATGCGAAAAATTGGCTCATACAGCCCGATATCGACGACCTGACCGCGTCCGGTCTTTTCGCGGGCCTGCAGTGCCAGCAGCGTGCCAAGCGCGCCGTAAAGGCCGGCCATGTAATCCGGAATGGTCGCCGACCCGGGCGTGACCGGAGCGCGGTCCGGATACCCGGCGAGGAACGACAGTCCCCCGAATGCATTGCCGATCCGCCCGAATCCGGGACGGTCCTTGTACGGCCCGGTCTGGCCAAAGCCGGAGATCCGCACCAGGATCAGCCGCGGATTGACCTCGCTCAGCACATCATATCCGAGACCCCATTTCTCCAGCGTGCCGGGCTGAAAATTCTCGACCATCACATCGGAGTCGGCGACCAGGCGCTTCAGCAGGGCGGCGCCGTCGGGTTTGCGCAGGTCCAGCGTGATGCAGCGCTTGTTGCGCGACTCGGACAGCCAGGGCAGCGAATCGCCGCACGCCGTCATGGTCCCGAAACGACGGGTCGCGTCGCCCACGACGGGAAGTTCGATCTTGATCACGTCGGCGCCGAACTCGCCCAACTGCGTGGCGCAGAACGGCCCAGCCAGGAACGTCGACACATCGAGGACCTTGCAGCCCTCCAGCGCCTGGACGTCGATCATCGTGCCGCCTCCAGCACCCGGCGCGCGCGCTGCACGATCGGATAGTCGATGAACTGCCCATCGAGCTGGATCGAGGCGAGACCTTCAGATTCGGCCTTCTCGAAGGCCGCAACGATCCGTTTCGCCTGGGTGACGGCAGCTTCGTCGGGGGTGAACGCGGCGTTGGTCGGGCCAATCTGATCCGGATGGATGCACATCTTGCCTTGAAAACCCAGCCCCGCCGCGTGTTTCGCCGAGGCAATGAAACCGTCAGTGTCGCGCAGATCGGCCCACACCGTGTCCAGCGGCGGGTCCATGCCGGCAGCCCGCGATTCCAGCACGCAGGCGGTGCGGTGCGGCAGCAGTTCGGCCTCCGACCGGGTCCAGACCATGCCCATGTCCAATGTGAAATCCCCGGCACCGAACGCCAGGCATCTTGTTCGCGTACCGGAACGGCAGATCGCACGCAGGTTGCTGATCCCAAGCGCGGTTTCGATGATCGGGATCAGCGCGATCGCACCCGTCGGCAGCCCCCGCACCCGTTCCAGATTGGCAATCAGCCACTCGGCGGTTTGCAGTTCATGCGCGTGCTCGACTTTCGGCAGGATAATGCCGTCGAGGCCGTTGCGGACAACGGCATCGATATCGCCATAACACCAGTCGGATGCCAGGGCGTTGACGCGCACGTAGAGTTTGCCCGCGCGCGGCTGAGCCAGGGCGCTCGCGACCGTCGCGCGGGTGCCGATCTTCTCCGAAAATGCGACGGCATCTTCAAGATCGAGAATCACCCCGTCAGCAGGCAGTGTCAGCGCTTTCTCGACACGCCGCGCGTGATTGCCAGGCGCAAACAGCAGGCTTCTCATTGCGCCGCCTTTCGTCTGCCGAACCCGTCCGACGCAAGCGGGATCGGCAGGCCAAGGTTTTCGCGCAACGTCGTGCCGCGGTAGTCCCGCTGGAACAAGCCACGGCGTTGCAGTTCCGGGACCAGCAGCCGCACCACGTCCTCATAGGCGCCCGGCATATGCGTTGCGGCCAAAACGAAACCATCGCAGGCCGGCGCGGTGAACCATTCCTCCATCTGATCGGCGACCGATTTCGGCGTGCCGCAGAACACCTTGTGCTCAGCGATGGTGCCGCGGCCGGACACCTCGACGAAGTCCCGCACCGTCGGGTTCTTCTTGCCCGAGTGCGTGACGACGCGTTCGCGGAACCCGTGCCAGGAGAAGCCCGCCAGCTCCTCATCGCTGAACGGTTCGTCGTAGCCCTTGGCGCCAAAATCGTAGTTCAACACCTCTGATATCAGAACCAGCGCATCGACCGGCCGGGCCGATGCTTCAATCGCCTCGCGCTTGGCCCGCGCCGCCTCTTCGGATTCGGCAACGATCACATAACACGCGGGCGCAACGGTAACCTGCGCCAGATCGCGACCGGCAGCGGCGACCGCGTCCTTGAACGCCGCATATTGCTGCCTGCCGGCCTCAAGGTTGTGGTGGATCACGAACACCAGTTCCGCCCACCGTGCGGCGAAGGCCTGCCCACGGCCCGACTGGCCCGCCTGAATCAGCACCGGATGCCCCTGCTGCGAGCGTGGCACGCTGAACGGGCCGCGCGAACGAAAATACCGGCCCACATGATCCAGCCGATGCACCTTCGCCGGATCGGCAAAACGCCCGTCCTTCTCAAGCAAAAGCGAATCGGCCTCCCACGTGTTCCAGTGCCCCATGACGACCTCCAGAAACTCGTCGGCGCGGTCGTAGCGGGCGTCGTGTTCCATGTGTTCGGCAAAGCCAAAATTCAGCGCCTCGGCGCTGTTCAGCGATGTGACGATGTTCCAGGCCGCGCGGCCTTTCAGCATCAGATCCATGGTCGCAAAGACCCGAGCCACGTGATACGGTTCGTAGTATGTCGTCGAATACGTCGTCCCCAGCCCGAGCCGGGACGTCGCCATCCCCATCGCCATCATGATCGTCGACGGGTCCATCTTCACCGCTCGGACGCCCGCGCCAACAGCCTCCGCGTGGTGACCCGTATAGAGATCAGGCATCGCCAGGCGATCATCGAAAAACGCGAGATGAATCTTCCCGTCTTCCAGCGTGCGGGCGATGCGTTGGTAGTATTCCGGGGTAGTGAAATCCAGCATCGTCGAAGGATGCCGCCAGGAACCGGGCAGGTTCGAGCAGTTCTGTGCCTGCAAAAAGGCCACCAGGGTCATCATGCGGTTCATCGGCCCGTCTCGCTTTCAGATCGGAAGATCGACATCCAGCAGCGGGGCATGCTGCTGGCAGCCATACATCAGTGTCGCAAATATCGCCGGCAGGAACCAGCCGCGGAAACCCGAACAGAAACTTGTCCTCGGGCACCGTCCTCCCAGGCGATTTCACACGCCAAGGATCGCGCTGGTGGATAGCAGGCGAATTTTCTTGTTCACGCGCCGCACCGTGGGTTGGCCATTGTTCGGTTCCTCCTCCGGAGGAAATGCACCGATCCAGGCCTGTCCGGCAAGAGCGACGTCCCGCGCCGGCTCACCCCAGCGCCAGCACCGCGAAACTGCAAAGCCAGTGCTCGCCCATATATTCGCCGCTGACATGCGGCAGGCTCGCATCGATATGGGCCTTCGCCGTTTCATGGATAGTCGCCGGGTCGGGCGTAAACGCCGCCAAGGCCTGCCAGCACCAGGCACGGCTGAGGTTCAGCCCGTCCAGATGGGCAATCTTGCCGTCGCTGCGGTCGCTCACCACAGCGGGACGGAACAATGTCGCTGGCAATCGCTGTCCGACCCGAGGCAGAAAGCCCGCGAACCAACGCCGGAACTCATCGTCGGGCAGTGCCGCACGCATGCACTCGGCTTCAATCAGTGCAGGCGAGAGGAACTCGTCGCCACCGGGTTCCCAGGCCTGGCAATCCGTATCCGCTGCATACCAACGCCGCGCCGCATCGGTCATCATCGTCCGCAAACGCTCGTCTTGATAGTCCAGCGCCAGCCGGAGCGCGAAAGCGGTGTTGGAATGGACGCCGGCGCGAACCGGATATGTGGCAAGCGGCAGATATCGCGAAAACCGGTCGGCAAAGATTTGCGCCAGGGGGTCCAGCGCGGCGGACCATCCCTGGCCTTCCGGCGTCTCGTGCAGTGCCAGTTCCGCCGCCAGTTTAAGCAGCCAGGCCCAACCGTACGGCCGCTCGAAACCCTGCGTCGCAGCACCGGACAGGTAGCGGCACTCCCCGGCGACGAGATCGGGGACCAGATGCGTGTCGAACAGGACGCGAATCGCACCCGCGTGCGGGATCGCAGGGAAACGTCGATACAGATGGGCCAGCATCCAGTACGAATGCACGCAGGAATGCCAGTCGAAGCTTCCATAGAAGATCGGGTGCAGCTCCCGCGGGCGGCTTGCATCGCCGGGCCCGGCCAGGACGTGATCCAGTTTGGTGGGATACTCGCGGGTGACGTGTCCCAATCCGATCCCGGCAAAACCGTCAGCGAGTTCCGGTGTCATCGGTCGGCAGCGCAAAAGAGCATGGTCGTGATGTTTCCTGTCAGCGGAGCCATTGCAGCAGCATTGCCAGTGTGAGCGACGCCGCCACGGTCAGGCGATCCCGTGGGGTGTCACCGTCCACACAGACGATGGGCACAATCCACCCACCGCACAACCACCGGACCCGGCCATGCCGCCGGAATCGACACGTCGCACCCTCCGCCTCTAACCTGGATCGGCCACGCCGGAAGGCATGATCGTCAACGCGCGTCCGACACGGATTTCTGGAGCAAGCGACGTGAGTCTCAACCTGTCCGCCGACATTCGGCCCGCTGCCATTCCGGTCCCCGACCCCGGCATGACGCCCGAACGCCTGTTCGAGCGCGCCGTCGCCCTGCGCGGTATTCTGCGCGACCAGCAGGACGAAGCAGACGAGCGCGGTTCCTATTCGCCCGAACTGCATGAGGCATTCCGCGAGGCCGGGTTCTACCGCGTCACCCAGCCTCGCCTGTTCGGCGGATACGAGTTCGATCTTGGCACCAACTACCGCCTGATCGTCGAAATATCCCGCGGGCATCCTGCCGCCGGCTGGTGTCTTTCACTCGGTGGATCGCATGCTTATGTCGTGGGGTCGCATTGGCCGGAGCGCGCCCAACGCGAACTGTTCGGCCGTGACGGCCACTTCATCGCGCCGCACCGCCCTGCCGCAATGGGCACGCTCACGCCGGCGGACGGTGGATACATACTCAACGGGCAATGGAATTATTGCTCCGGGATCCCCTACGCAACGCATCTTCTGTGTGGCGCAATGCTCGACGATGGCCGCGGCGCGCGCCAGGTGGTGGTTTCAAGGGCAGCTTTCGAGGTCATCGACGACTGGGGCGGCGACCGCACGCTTGGCATGCGCGCGAGCGGTTCCAACAGCGCCCGTGTGCGCGACGCTTTCGTGCCGGAGCATATGGTCGTCCAGCTCGACTGGCTTGGCGCGAGACCCGACGGAATGGAGAACGGCACGCCGGGCACAAGGCTGCACGGCAATCCGATGTATCTCGGCCGGATGATGGGGCCGTATCATTGCTCGCTCGTATCCGTGGTGGTGGGCGCCGCCTGGGCTGCTCTCGATGAATTCGAGACCCTGATGCTGCGGAATCGTTCCTTGGCAGACCCGACATTGCTCTGGGCGGACCATCCGGACTATCTCCGGCCCTTCGGCCTGGCGCTGTCGATGACCGAAGCGGCCGATACCATCCTCTTCGGGGTGGCCGACCGCTACAAGGCCTATTGTCAGCGGTGGCAGCGCGATCGCACGCCCATCACCGTCGAGGATAATCTGCGCCTGTGGGGCCTGGCGCAGCAGGCGGGTGGTCTGGCCCGGCAGGCCGTGGAACTCCTGTTCCAAAATTCGCTGTCTGCGCCAACAAAAAAGGGCAGCCGGCTGGAGCGCTATTTCCGCGACGTCGCGATGTACAACTCCCACGTGTCGGCCTTGCAGCTGAACCACGCGACCTATGTGGCACGTGCGCACTTCGGTCGCCCCACCGGATTCCGCGGGCTGTGACTACCGGTCGGGCATTGTGCCGCAGCACGACGAGCCCCGACGGCAAGAAATAACGCAAAATGACGGTGTCTGCGTCGAATTCACGTATAATGACGTTCTTATTACTTCAATTTTATGGTAGTTTTATTCAAAAGTTCTACCCCGGCCTTCTCGGTTCGGCGGTTTTATCTCAATGTTCTTGCGATTGCTCCAAAACCCAGGTCTTGCCCGATCCGTCAGCAGCCGGTTCCTGCTGATCGGCTTCGTGCTGACTTTCGCGATCCTCGCCGGAACCGGCTGGCTTCCGCGCGCGTCCCTCGCCGCCTGTAGTCTGCTGTCCCTGGTGCTGTTCGCCGCGGGATTGGCAGACAGTCTGCACCTCGAACTCCGGCAACGGGCTACGTCCGAACGCGTGGCGCAGGCCTATGCCTGCGAAATTCGCCTGCTGACCGATTATGCCAGCGATCTTCTGCTGCGCCTGGACTGGGATGGACGATGCCGCTTTGCATCGCCGGCCAGCGAAACCATCCTCGGCTGCCCGGACCACGCCATCGTGATGCGAAATTTCCTGGACCTCGTCCATCCCGATGACCGGGCGCTGCTGACCGAGGCTTTCCTGAAGCAGGGCGCAACGTCGCTTTCGTCCCCGATCCTGCGCATCCAGCATCAGGACGGCGGCTGGCGGCAGGTCGAGGCGCGCGGTCGCGCCTTGCCCGCCGGCCGCGGCGTCATCGTCGTCGTGCGCGACGTCACGCGACGCATGGAACTGGAGGCCAAACTGCTGCAAGCGCGACGCATGGAAGCACTCGGGCAGCTCACCGCCGGCGTGGCACACGACTTCAACAACATCCTCCAGGCCCAGCTCGGTTGTCTGGAATTGCTGCTGGACAGTCTGGCTGACTTGCCCGAACCCTGGACCCTGGCGTCACAGGCGCTGGAACTGGGCGAACGCGGCGCACGCCTCACCTCCCAGCTTCGGTCGTTTTCGCGCCAGCAGCATCTGATGCCGCAGTCGATACCGGTCGCCGAATTCCTCTCCCACCTTATCGAAACAATTGGCCAGGTGGCCGGACCGGCCACGCGACTCGTCCCGCATGTCGAATCCTGCACCCCGGAGATCTTCGCCGATCGTGCCTATCTGGAATCGGCGCTGCTTAATCTTGTGCTGAATGCGCGCGACGCGATGCCAGGCGGGGGAACCATCCGTATTCAGGCCAGGCGCGGCCCGGAAGCCGGCGCTTCGCCAGGCGGCACATCGCCTGAGACGGTGGTGCTGAGCGTCGAGGATGACGGTGCAGGCATGGATGCCGCGACATTGGCGCGCGCCTGTGAGCCGTTCTTCACCACCAAGGGCAACAACGGCACCGGCCTGGGCCTGCCATCGGTGCAGGGCTTCATCGCCCAGAGTGGCGGCGAGTTCCGCATCAGCAGCCAACCGAACCAGGGCACGATCGTCGAACTCGTGCTGCCAGGCGTAATCGCCCGGGAGCGTCCCGCTCCCGCCATTGAACAAGGTGAAACAGCCCACCGCCGGCTGCTGTTCGTGGATGACGCACCGGATGTTCTTGTCACAATCGGGTCATTCCTCAAGGGGGCAGGTTTTGATGTCGTGCCCGCACTGGGGCCGGCGCTCGCGTTGCGTGCGCTACGTGACGAGGCACCGTTCGACTGCCTTGTGACTGATTTTGTCATGCCCGCCATGAGCGGAACCGAACTGATTGCCCAGGCGCGGATCATCTGTCCGGATTTGCCGGCTTTGGTCATCACGTCCTGGGTGGATGCAGTGCATGTCTCGGAGCATCGGCGAACCGGGATCCTGCTGAAACCGTTCAGACGCGACGCGCTTGTGGAAGCACTGCGCCGGCTCATCGCAGAACAACAGTCCGATGCAGGCCAACTGTCTTTGACCGAAGGAATCTGAATTCGTGGGGAATGACATAATGCGCGGCCAATCCGAAGACAACGTCCCGAAATATGCTCCGCTGTCAGACGACAGCGCGGCGGAAGAGCATGGCTCCGGTGTAGGCAACCGGTTTCGGGCGCTCGAACTTGAACGTCATATCGGCGAACGACTTCGCTTCCTCCGCCGCCTGTCCGGCTTTTCCCTCCAGCACGTGGCGCGCGAGATCGGGGTCTCGTTTCAGCAGATTCAGAAATATGAAAGCGGCACCAACCGCGTCTCGGCGGTCCTGCTCGCAGAGTTCTCCAATTTCTTCCACCTGCCGATGGACTGGTTCATCGGCCCCTTCAATACCTGCATGGAGCGGGATGAACCGATCGTCACGACGGCGTACGCCCGGGTGTTGCAGCAGCTCTTTCGTGGATTGCGCGACCTCGACGATGCAGAGTGCAACACCGCGTTGGACGTCGTCTGCCGCGTTGCCAGGGTCGCACCGGGCGTGCCCGAAACGCGTTTGCCGCGGTTGCGCCATGTGCTGCGGGACGGCGGGCAGGAGGCAAATAACTTCATCCTCGAGGTGGTCACCCGGCTGGCGGACGCGCATGTCAGCACCGCGGCGGGCGAGCGGGCCGGCACGCTCACCGGCGGAAAACCCAACCCGGTCGGCGCGGGTTCACCTTCCATCCTGATGGTCGACGATGACCACGATGTTCTGCGGATGTTATCCGCGTCGCTGTCCGCGTCCGGCTTCGCAGTCAGGTTGGCCTCCAGCGGCGATGAGGCGCTGGCGGTGCTGGCGAGCAACGCCCGGATCGACGCCGTCGTCACCGATTATGCGATGGTCGGGATGGACGGCGTCGAACTGCTGGCGCAAGCCGATCAACGTCGTCCCGGCCTTCCGGGCATCGTCATCACCGGTTTCGCCGACGCGGCCCGGCTGCGCGATCTGCCGCCCGGCACCGAGGTGTTGAGCAAGCCATTCCGGCGCATGGAACTTGTTGGCCGTCTGCGGCTGCTGATCGATGCCCGGGCCAGCTTCGAGTCATCGCGACGCACATCGTCGCCGTTGCGGTTGGTACGGTCATGAACACGGAAATTTCGACGGTCCCATTGCCGGCTGCTTTCAGGCAAAAGCGTGTCCTGCTGGTGGAGGATGAGGCTCTCATCCGCATGTGGCTGGCGGACGAACTCTCCGAGGCCGGTCTTGACGTCCTGGAAGCCGAAGACGGCGACCATGCCGTGGCGTTGATCGACGAACTCACGTCGGTCGATCTGCTGATCACCGACATTCAGATGCCCGGCCGAGCCGATGGCAACAATGTGGCAACCTGCGCCAAACAGATGAATCCCGGCTTACCGGTGATCTACATCAGCGGCCGCGCAACGAGCCTGAGCAACCGGCTGGACATCTGCGATGTATTCCTGCCAAAACCGTTTGCCGGCGCCACGCTGATGACCCACGTCCGTCGCCTGCTGCGGCCCCGCCATGATCTGGCTGGGATCACGGCACTTGCCGCCGGCCCCAATCAACCTGTCGTTGCCGCCTCGGAAAGCGGATCATCGCGCCGCGTGCCTCGTCCCATAACGTAAAGCTTGGTGAGCGAAGGGCCTGCCACAGTGTAAGGCCCGTCACGTTCGCGGCAAATGCCGGTTCGGAACGATGCGCGGCTTGCAGGCGGTAATTCGGCACACGCGGCATCAGATGATGGACGTGATGGAAGCCGATATTGCCGGTGAACCACTGCAGCACCTTGGGAAGCCGCAGCCAGGAACTGCCTTGCAGGGCCGCTCCGGCGGCGGTCCACTCGGTCTGCCGGGCCCAGACCGAGTGCTCGAACCGATGCTGCACCGAAAACAGCCACACCCCAATGATCGATGCCATGGTGATCACCGGTAACTGCACCAGCAACACCGGCTCCCAACCCAGCAGCAGCGTCAGCGTCAACAGGAACGCGCCGATGCCGAGGTTGGTCAGATAGACGCTGGCACGCTCCTTCCGCCAGCCCTTGGGCGTGTCGAACGGAATCCGGTAAACCAGAACGAAGACCACCGGCGGTAACAGAAGCTGCGACACGAGGGGATGCAGCGCGGCGCGATACAGGCGCTGCCTGATCGGCGACAGGGCCTCGTACTCGGCCAGCGTGAGACACCCGGAGTAGATGTCGCCGCCGCTCGGACGCTTGTCGAGATTATTCCAGACCGCATGGTGCGCCGCGTGGTGCCGGCGCCATAGTGCGTAAGGCGTATATGTCGTCAGGCTGCACAGCAGGCCAACCGCCTCATTGGCCCAACGCGACCGGAAATAGGCGCCGTGGCCGCAATCATGCTGGATGATGAACAATCGCACGACAAGTCCGGCAGCCGGTAAGGCGAGCGCCAGACTCAGCCACGGCGAGATATGGTAGTAGGCATAATACATGAAGGCCACCAGGACCGCGTACGGGGCAGCGGTAATCCCCAGCTGCGTCACACTCCGACGCGTCGAAGGGCTTTGGAAGGCTGAGAGACCGGCAAGCATTACCCGGCGGTCGGGAGCCGAACCGTCGGCGTGACGCGGCAAAGGGTCGGGGTGCATGGGTATTCTTTTCGTTAAAATAGGGTTGGCGGCATCCGAATTGGACGGCTTCGCCTTGGCGTCGTCACAGCGCTATGTAGCTCAGATGATGATGCGGGAGCGCGATTCAAATACCCCTTCTCAGTCTGCGGCGTCGACGACAGCGGATAAATGGTCGGCCACAGCCCCCCGCTAACCGGCTGTTAACTTTCCGGTGTCATCGTGGCCTTTTCCGTGGAGACCCGCGATGGCGTCACCCGAACTCCGCGCCCTCGTGATGCGACTGATTGCCGCCGGGTCGTGGCACGAAGCCGACTCCGCCGCCATCCAGGACACGTCGGACGATTCATCCGTCTCCGTATTGCTGGGTCTCGCGATCGCCGCAATGGGCGAAGACGCACGCGCGGCGCCCATCCTCGTCAAAGCCGCGGCTGCGCGGCTCGATGCAGAACATCCGTGTGTTGATCTCGCGAACCTGAAGCCGCCTTTGCCCCGTTCCCTGGTGGTGCGTCAGTTCAGAGCCTGTCTGCGCGCCGCACCCTCGGACCACCGCCTGCGCCTGGCCTTCGCCGAGTTCCTGATCGACATCGGCGATGCGGCAGAGGCTGAACGTACCCTGACCGACGCACCGGACAGCGCCGCGTCACACCACCTGCTGGGCTTGGCTCAGGCCGAACAGGCTAAGTTTGCCGCCTGCATCGACAGTTTCCAGCATGCCGTCGCCCTTGATCCCGCCGCGGCGGCAAGCTGGTCGAATCTCGGCATGGTTTTAAAGGTTGAGGGCCGCTTCACCGAAGCCATTGCCGCACACGACAAGGCCGTGACGCTGGCCCCTGCCAATCCGCGCTTCCGCGTCAACCGCGCCGTGGCCTTGCTGAAAGCCGGGCAATGGGAACGCGCCTGGCTCGACTACGAGGCGCGGTTTGAGTTGCCAGGGGCGCCCGCGATCGACCCGCAACGCCTGATGCCGTCGCTGGCCCAAGGCGACCGTCTCACCGGGAAGACCATTCTCGCCCTGCACGAGGATGGATTCGGCGATACGTTACAATTCCTCCGCTACCTTCCGCTTCTCGCCGACCGCGGCGCACGTGTCATCGCACGCGTCCCGCCGGCGCTGTATCGTGTCATGCGCGCCGTGCCTGGCGTGACCGACGTCGTGACCGATACGCGTCACCGGCCGGCCCATGATTTTGTTTGTCCGATGTTCAGCCTGCCGCGCGTGTTCGCCACGACGCCTCGGACCATCCCGGCAATGCCGCCGTTGACCTTGGACCCGGCGCTGCTTCGCCAATGGGCGGGACGGTTGCCCTATGGCGGCTTACGCGTCGGTCTGGTCTGGGCGGGTCAGGCCCGCCCGTCGCTTCCTGGCTTCGGCACACTCGATCGGCGTCGCAGCGCAGGCCTTGCGGCGTTCGGGCCGATCCTCGACGTCCAGGGCGTCACCTTCGTCAGCCTCCAGGCCGGTCCGGCAGCCCGGCATCCCAGGCCGCGCGGGCTGGAAATGTTCGACCCGATGCCCGACGTGAAGGATTTCGCCGATACCGCCGCCATCATTGCCGGACTGGATGTCGTCGTCAGCGTGGACACCTCGGTCGTGCATCTCGCCGGGCTGGTCGGTAAGCCTGTCCTTCTGCTCGATCGCTATGATGGCTGTTGGCGGTGGCTTAGCGGACGGCTCGACAGCCCTTGGTATCCCGCCATGACGATCCTCCGGCAGGAGCAACCGGATGACTGGACCAGCCCGATGACCGAGGCGGCGGCGTCACTCCGGGCGGTGACAATGTTCCGCGGTTTTGCACCCATGGGGGCCAGCGCCGCGGCGACTCTCGGCGGTGGTGTGCGAGAGCGTGCGTTCGTCGCTTGACCGGCGGCCCGATAGCTTGGAGACAGGCGGAACGGCCCTATTTCCGGTGAATGGACGTTGCGATGAAACGGTTGTTGCAGACTTTGAATGGCGAAGCGGTATGGCCGCCCCCAGTTTGGTTGATGCGTCAGGCAGGACGCTATCTGCCCGAGTATCGCGCGGTTCGCGCCGGCGTGAAGGATTTCGTCGCCCTGTGCACGACTCCTGCCCTCGCGGCCGAGGTCACATTGCAGCCGATCCGCCGATATCGCTTCGATGCGGCGATCCTGTTCAGCGACATCCTGATGTTGCCCTGGGCGCTCGGCCACGGACTGGAGTTCAAGGAAGGCGAGGGGCCGGTCCTGCCAAAACTGCGCGACGAGGCAGGCGTCGGTGCACTGGATCCGGCGCGTGTGTCGGACCGCATGGCACCGATCATGGAAACCGTGCGGCTGGTCCGAACCGGTCTGCTGGCCGAGGGATTCGGTGAAACCACCCTGATCGGCTTTGCCGGTGCGCCGTTCACCGTCGCCTGTTATATGGTCGAAGGCGGCGGTTCCAAGGATTTCGCCGCCGTCAGGGGCATGGCCTACGCGCAACCTGCGTTGTTCCAGCGGCTGATGGACGTGCTGACCGACGCGACGATCGAATACCTGTCCGCCCAGGTCGTCGCCGGGGCCGAGGCTTTGATGCTGTTCGATTCCTGGGCGGGGGTCCTGTCGCCGTCACTGTTTCGGAAGCACTGCATCGCGCCCGCTTCCCGTATTGTCGCTGCCGTCCGCGCAAGACACCGCGGCATTCCGATCATAGGGTTTCCCAGGTTGGCCGGCGTGATGACGCGCGACTACGCCGCAACCGGCGTGCAAGGCGTCGGAGTCGATACCGGCAGCGATATCGCCGCGGTCGCTGCGATGCTGCCGGCATCGATGGCGGTGCAAGGTAACCTCGATCCCCTGGCTGTGGTTGCAGGCGGCACCGCAATGGCCGGCGAGACCGCCGCGATTATGCACGCCATGCGCGGGCGGCCGTTCATCTTCAATCTGGGACACGGCATCGTTCCGCAAACGCCGCCGGACCATGTGGCGGCGTTGCTGGAGCAGGTGCGTGCCGGGTAGCAACGCCGTGGCTTTCAGTTGGCTCGTTACGGCATCTTCAGCCGCTGTTACGGTCGTGACAGGCTTGCAGTCGAAGCGGTCGGCGCCTCCGGGCGTACCTGCGGCAGATTCGTCGACGGCTCATTCGTCCGGCGCTGACCCGGCCGCCCCTACCGCCCGCCCGAAGGTGGCGATCGTCCTGTTCAACCTCGGGGGTCCGGACCGCCCCGAGGCAATCAGACCCTTCCTGCTGAACCTGTTCCTCGACCCGGCGATTCTGCGCGTGCCATTCTTCGTGCGGCCGTTCCTCGCCCGGATCATCGCCCGCGCCCGCGTCGCGCCGGCCACCGCCAACTATGCGCTGCTCGGTGGCAGGTCGCCGCTCCTCGGCCTGACCCGGGAACAGGCCGCAGCCCTGGAGGCCGCTCTGCCCGAGATGGAAGCACGCTGCTTCATCGCCATGCGCTACTGGCACCCATTCAGTCTCGAAGCCGCGCGGGCCGTGAAGTCCTGGGGACCGGATGAGGTGGTGTTGCTGCCGCTCTATCCGCAATTCTCGACAACCACGACAGGCAGTTCGCTGGCCGCGTGGCGACAGGCGGCTGTTCGCGTCGGCCTGGCGGCAGACACCTCCACCGTGTGCTGCTATCCGGTCGATCCGCCCTATGCCGCTTCCACCGCAGACTTGATAAAAGCCCACTATGCCCGGGCCCGGGAGCAACTCGATCCGGCCATCCCGCTGCGCGTGCTGTTCTCGGCGCACGGGCTGCCGGAGATCATCATCCAGAATGGCGACCCGTATCAGTGGCAGGTGGAGCAGACAGTCGCCGCCGTGCTCGCCGCCTGGGGGGAGGCCGTGGATTATCGCGTTTGCTACCAGTCCCGCGCCACCCCGCAGAAATGGATCGGTCCCAGCACCGACGAGGAAGTCGAGCGCGCCGCCGAAGACAAAACCGCCGTGCTCGTCGTGCCGATCGCCTTCGTCTCCGAACATACCGAAACGCTGGTCGAGCTGGATGTGGAATACCGCGATCTCGCAGAGAAACTTGGCGTGCCAGGCTATTTCCGGGTGCCAACCCAGAACGCGGATCCCGGGTTCATAACCTCGCTCGCCGGCGTCGTCCGACGAGCAACCGGAGCTGGCCCGGGTCTGTGCAGCGGGCACGGCGGACGGCTGTGCCGGGTCGAGCACGCCGAATGCCCGTTCGGTGCCCTCGGTTAGCCAACTGGCAGACCGTTCAGATCGGACAAACTCCGCCGGCACACTCCAGGTGCACCATGTCGACCCCCTCCGGGCTCGATCCTGACTCGATGCGCTGCACGATGGCGGCAAACCGCTCCGCTGAGACCTCCTCCTCCGGCAAATACTCATACCCCAGTTCATGATCCGGCCGGCTCGGCAGGACCGCACAGCAGCGCACCTCCGGTTGTTCGTCCAGTACGATGGCCCGGAACGACTCCAGATCATACCGGTCGGAGAAGATCTTCAGCGTGTAGCTCACCTGATTCCCCTGTTCGGCGCCAATCCAGTGCGCCTCCAGCAAGCGCAGCCACCGGTACTGGTCCGCCGGAGCCGCTTCACTGGCCGTCACACTCCGCTCCCCCAACCCCAGGCGCAGCAACAGTGGAACGGTCGGGAATCCAACCACCGTCATTCCCGGAAATGTCTTCAGGGTTCGCATCGGGTAGCCCGCCGCCTCGTAGGTCGCCAGCAAAGGATCGGACCCTTCACCCCACGCCCCGGTATGCTCGTTGCGGACGCCCTTGAACTGCACCCACCGCAGATACTGGCGCCGGGCAGGGAGATGCGCGCCCTCGGTCAGGCCGAACAGCTTGCTGGTCGTGCCGGCCGGCTTCACCGTCGTGACCGTTATCGGCTTCACCCGGCCCAGTTCGTCGGCGTAGCGCGCACCTTCCTGCTTCGCCAGATCGGAAAGCCGCGCCAGCATCGCCCAGAACCGAGTTGATCGGGTCTCATCCACCAAATCGCCAAAATCCAGACCAAACCGCAGCCAGGCCCACTCGTGCAGTCCGGTCGGCCCGATCCCCATCCGGTTCGTCCGAGCCACTTCCTCGGCATACAGCGCATCCATCCCGTTAGCCCGCATCAGGAACCGCACGCCCAACCGCACCGACTCTTCCACTCGCGCATCCCACAGCGCCGCGACCTCAGCCGGAGCCTCGCCGGGCAAAACCTCATCCAGCGGCACGGGACATGCCAGCAGCGGCGCAAAATCGGCGATCACGCAATACCCGCCCGTGACGTGTAGCGCGATCTCCCCACAGGGATTGGTGGTGACCGGAAAGCGGGACCCCGCCGCCCGGCGCGACAAATCGGCCAGCAATCCGGCCGCCTCGTCCACCCTGTACCGCGAACTGCGGAAGTCGCGTCCATCCTCATGCACCGGTTTGTCCCAGGCCGACCCGGTGCGATGGTCTTCGAGCGCATCGCCGTTGATGAATCCAGGTTCACCGTTGATCCAGGCGCACCGCGTCGCCTCCTCGAACACCAGCTTGGCGTGCGCCGTCAGTGGATCGGTCGCCGCCCCCCGAACACGGTTCCAGAACGCCGCATCCACCATGACCGAGTGGTTGGCCGTCCATAGTCCACCCTCGGCCTTGCTGCGGATGAACCGCAGCACGGCCGGGTCGCGCCAAGACTTCGTGGCCATCCTTGCGGCTCGCCGAGCGCCTCCGACCTGCACTTCGACCGAAAGGTGGTGATCGATCAGCAGCGCCTGTTCCCACGGATCCAATCCGGCGGCCGAGTCGATCACGTGGCGCCGAATGTTCAGAAAAGCCCGCAGCAGGGAGAGCGGACCCGATGCCGGCCGCCCCTGCATGCCGCGAATTGGGGAACCCGCCCGGCGGATGTCCGACAGATCCAGCAGCAACGTCGCGTCCCGCTCGCGCCGAAACGTCATCGATTCCAGCAACTCGACGGCCTTCGCCCAGCCCTCCCGGCTGTCGCCGATGCGGTGATACGTCGTCCCGTTCGGCAGTGCGTTCAGGTCCCGAACCAGGGACCGGTCAAGGAACCCGTCCAACACCCCGTCGCTGTCAGCCGTCGTACCCCAGGGCAGCAGCCCCAGATCCACACCCAGACGGCAAAGCGTCTCCTCGTCGCGCGGATAGTCCGAATGGTCTGGCGATAAATACAAAAGCAGCGTCGGTGCATTGGACCAATCGGTCGCAATCAAGGCATCGTCGTAGCTTCGCCCAACCCCCGATCCGTTCAGCAGAAGGTAGAACTTGGCGAACGAAGTGATCGCCGTGGCGCAATTGGTAAACACCTCCATGTTCCGTTCCGGCTGGTTGGCGTCGCCATGTTGCAGATGCCGCCCCGACGTCAGCAGCGCTCCGGTGGCAATGGCATTGCGCAATCGCAGCCGTTCCAGGCGCTCCGCCTTGGTCAGCGCACGTCCCAACAGGGCCATGTTGCCGTCAGCCACCCGATCCGCGACGCGACCGAAGCATTCTCCATCCTCATCACGGAAAACGGTGCGGCGAGCGACGGCCACGCCCATGCCGGGGTCGAGCAGCCTTGGGGGCATCGCAGTGTCGCCAAAAACCGCAGGCTGCTGGGTGAAGTGGGCCGCGAATCCATCCATCGGAGTCCCTCTCGTCGCTAGGACTTCCTATATATAGTGGGAACGGCGAAGGTAAAACACTAAATGCAGGATCGAGCCACGCGCGGTCGTTTCCGCACATGTCCCGCACGGGAGTGACCGCGCTTGCCCAAGCGCAGCACACAGCGCAGCTTTTCAGAAACCAATCAGCCGATAACGCGCCTGCCTGGGCCGGCGCTACCGCCCCGTGAGCAAGCGTTCCATCAACTGCTTCACCGTCGGGATAAAGCCGTTCGAGTAGAACGGATCCTTGCCAAACCGATAAGCGTTATGGCCGCTGAACATCAGGTTCCGCTCCACCGCCGCCGGTTCGTCGCTCTGGTGGGCGATATCCTGCAATGTCTTCTGAATGCAGAAGCTGCGCGGATCAGCCTTTTTCCCATTGGTATAATCCGGCTCGTGCTGCGCCCAGTTCGAGAATCGGCAGGTGCTGAGGCATCCCATGCAGTCGGCCTGATCCTCCAGAATCTCCTGGGCCTTTTCCGGCGTGACAAAGACCAGAGTCGAGTCCGGCGTCCGCAGCGCCTCGGTGAAACCCTGCCGTTCCCAGGCGATCGCCCGCTCCCGGTCGCCGGTTGTCAGATAAACGGTCCGCTTGCGCGGCCCCACGCCATACTCCGCGACGTGCTCGCCGATCGCTTCAGTGGTGTAAGCCACCTGCCGCTCGCTCCGTTCACGCAGTTCCTGGATGAACCCGTTGTTCACCGCGCTGGAATAGAAACCCGTCGGGCTGAAGCGGTTGAGGAAGACATCCCCTTCCTTCAACGTCAGCAACCGCTGCTTCCACGCTTCGCCGATCGGGCTCTCTTTCGTCAGCAACGGCCTTGTGCCGAACTGAAACGCGATCGGCCCCAGATCGGGATTATCGATCCAGTGTTCCCACTCGTCCAGGCACCAGACGCCGCCGGCCATGATGATCGGCGTCTCATTCAGGCCGAAGTCGCGCATGACCTTGCGCAGTGCCATCACCCGCGGAAACGGATCCTCCGGACGCAGCGGATCCTCACCGTTCGACAGGCCGTTGTGCCCGCCGGCAAGCCAGGGGTCTTCGTACACGACGCCGCCCAGCAGCTCCGCGGTTTTGGAATACGCCCGCTTCCACAGCGCATTGAACGCGCGCGCCGATGAGATGATCGGGTAGTAATAGACGTTGAACCGGGCGGCGATGTCCGACAGCCGGTACGGCATGCCGGCACCGCAGGTGATGCCGCTGATGATGCCCTTCGCCTGCTCCAGAACGTCCGTGATAATCCGTTCGGCGCCACCCATCTCCCACAGGATGTTGGCATGGATCCGGCCCTTGCCGCCGGTAACCTCCCAGGCTCGGCGCGCCTGCGTCAGAGCGCCCTGAACCGCGTAGGCGATCAGCTCCTCATGCCGTTCACGCCGCGTCCGGCCATGATAAACCTGCGGAATCGCGCGCCCGTTCACATCGAAGCTGTCCGCGTTGACCGCGCTGAATGTGCCGACACCGCCGGCCAGCGCCCAGTTTCCGGCCGACAGTCCATTGGAGATGGAGACACCCTTGCCGCCCTCCACCAGGGGAAGGACGTCGCCTCCGCCCATCCGTATCGCGTTAATCGCTCGCATGGCCGTGTGTCCCTCGAATGGCCAGTCCCTCGGAAAGCCCGCAAGGTCTCAAATCACGTGAGGACCTCGAATGAGTGCGCCCCGTTCAACGGCGGCGGATCGGCGAACCGATAAGCCGCCCGCTGAAGGATGCAAGCTTTTCCGTGTCGATATGGACCAGATTCTCGTTCGGCTCAGTCTCCGAGCACGGGCTGTTGCTCGCCCTCGGCAGATGAGGAGCGCTCGTAGCGGTCCCGTCGTTCGCCGCGCTCCGGCCGGTCGCCCCGCTCCGGGCGATCCCCGCGCTCGCCGCCGCGATTTGGCTTGGCGCCGACCTGTTCGGTGATGTCGGCGCCGGTTGCCTGATCCACCACACGCATCGACAGCTTCACCTTGCCACGCTCATCGAAGCCGATGACCTTGACCTTCACCGCATCGCCCTGGTTGACCACATCCGTGGTCTTGCCGACGCGGCCCTGGGTCAATTCGCTGATGTGAACCAGCCCGTCCTTCGACCCGAGGAAGTTCACGAACGCCCCGAAATCCGCAGTCTTCACCACCTTGCCGTTATAGATCACGCCGATCTCCGGCTCCGCCACGATCCCGCGGATCCAGTCGATCGCCTTCTGCGCCTGATCCTGGTCAACCGCCGCGATCTTGATCGTGCCGTCGTCGTCGATGTCGATCTTGCACTTGGTCTGCTCGACGATCTCCCGAATGATCTTGCCGCCGGTGCCGATGACCTCGCGAATCTTCTCCTTCGGCACGTTTATGATGGTGATGCGCGGCGCGGTCTGCGCCACATCCCCGCGATGACCGGTCAGCGCTTTCGCCATCTCGCCCAGGATGTGCAGCCGGCCTTCCCTGGCCTGGTCCAGCGCGGTCCGCATGATGTCGAACGTGATGGAGGTGATCTTGATGTCCATCTGCAGACTGGTGATGCCCGCCTCGGTCCCGGCTACCTTGAAGTCCATGTCGCCCAGATGATCCTCATCACCCAGGATGTCGGACAGCACCGCAAAGCCGCGGTCTTCTTTGATCAGCCCCATGGCGATCCCCGCCACCGGCCGCTTCAGCGGCACGCCGGCATCCATCAGCGCCAGCGACGTCCCGCAGACCGTCGCCATGGATGAGGACCCGTTCGACTCGGTGATCTCGGACACCACCCGCATCGTGTACGGGAACTTGTCCTTCGACGGCAGCAGCGGATGCACCGCGCGCCATGCCAGCTTGCCATGCCCGACCTCGCGCCGCCCGGGAGATCCCATCCGCCCTGCTTCACCCACCGAGTAGGGCGGGAAATTGTAGTGCAGCATGAAATTCTCACGGTACTCACCCAGTAGCGCGTCCACCACCTGCTCGTCCTGACCGGTGCCCAGCGTGGCAACGCAGAACGCCTGGGTCTCGCCGCGGGTGAACAACGCCGAACCGTGCGCCCGCGGCAGAATACCCACCTCGGCGATGATCGGCCGCACCGTCCGCGTGTCACGGCCGTCAATGCGGATGCCGGTATCCAGGATCGCGTTCCGCACGACATCGGCTTCCAGGTCGTGGAACAGACCCTTGGCTCTCTCCGGATCAAGCCCCTCGGCCGCCAGCGCGGCTGCAGCTTGCTTCTTCGCCGCGGCCACCTTCTCGTAACGGGCCTGCTTGACCTTCTCCTGATACGCTTCCGCGATCAGGGCGCGGCCAGCCGTATCCACCCGACCAGCCAACGCTTTCTCTTCCTCGGTCTTTTCCGAGAGCGGCCAGGGTTCCTTCGCCGCATGTTCGGCCAGTTCGATGATCGCATTGATCACCGGCTGGAACGCCGCGTGCCCAAACGTCACCGCACCCAGCATGACCTCTTCCGAAAGCTCCTGCGCTTCCGACTCCACCATCAGCACGCCCTCGGCGGTGCCTGCCAGCACAAGCTCGAGCTCGCTGGTCTTCATCTGGTCCTGCGTCGGGTTCAAAATGTAGGCGCCGTCCTGGAAACCGACGCGCGCCGCGGCGATCGGACCAAAGAACGGGATACCCGACAGCGTCAGCGCGGCAGAGCATCCAACCATCGACACGACATCCGGATCGTTCTCGTTGTCATAGCTGAGCACAGTCGCGACGATCTGCACCTCATTCCGGAACCCTTCCGGGAACAACGGCCGGATCGGACGGTCGATCAGCCGGCTCTTGAGCACCTCGGCTTCGCTCGGCCGGCCCTCCCGCTTGAAGAACCCGCCGGGAATCTTGCCGGCGGCAAACGCCTTCTCCTGGTAATTCACCGTCAGCGGGAAGAAATCCTGGCCGGGTTTGGCGGACTTCACGCCCACAACCGTGCACAGCACGATCGTCTCGCCGTAGGAGACCATGACGGCACCGTCGGCCTGACGGGCGATCTTGCCGGTTTCCAGGACCAGCTTACGCCCGCCCCACTCAAGCTCCTTGCGGAAATAATTGAACATTCAGTCGTCCTTTTAGATGCGCGGCATCGGCGGACAACCAGACAGCGTTCCCGGATAATTCCCTGGTATGGGCGGGGTGGCGGCGTCTCG